>Ga0105055_10006032_pt1 | contig 16815 bp, 10 predicted proteins | sample BON03_FD_78090 | JGI IMG/M metagenome (GOLD analysis project Ga0105055, IMG submission 78090) | Freshwater microbial communities from Lake Bonney liftoff mats and glacier meltwater in Antarctica - BON-03 | ecosystem: Environmental > Aquatic > Freshwater > Ice > Glacier meltwater | place: Lake...
ACGTGTTTTCGGCCGGAATCGAACCGGGGATCTTACGGATTACTAACTTTCTTATGTGCCGCGCTCTCAACCACTGAGCTATGGTGACAGATAAATCACCGAAAATCCTTTAGGACCCTCCTTGCATCAATCACATGGAACTAAGAAAATTTCGTCATGTGACAGTTTGCCTGCAGGGTCAGGAATGCGCGGGCACACGTGCATATTATATGTTTTCAAAACTCGTCAGTATTCCCGGCAGGAAGTTCAGCCGCAACGGCATCATTCAGTACGAAAACGGCACTACACGTGTTTACATGTTTAAGTTTGAGTATTTACTTGTGCGATTTTGTGTGTATTTTTAAAGAGTATTGCAAAACGATTTTGTATACAGGGAAAGTTCCCATTTTAGACTGTGTGCGACGATGTATATACTGCGCCAAATTTTTGCGGGGGTTCCGCCTGGGATAGCACGCGCAGATGCGAGCTGCGAATCCTAAGGGAGAGGCTCTTCCTTTCCCTTGGGGCCAAATAGAGGTTTTTGGCTGGACAATTTCATTTTTCTTGGATAGCATCCCCGAAACGATTGTTTTTTGGTTGTGCATAGCACTGTGCATAGCACTCTCAAAACGATGGACGCGGGCGCATTTTTGCATTTGAGCAAGGGAGGATTTCATGAAAGTTTATTTTTGTCAAAAAAAAAGTGCTTTTTTCAAGTTTAATAACAAGAAGTTTACAACACGCGCCTAAGGTTCTCGCGCTCTAACTTCTCGCGCGCCAACTTCTCGCGCTCTGTCTTCCATCCCTCTTTGCAGCCCCCCGAGGCCCCCCCTTGTTCTTGCTGATCTTGCGTGTGGATGGGTCTTGTTTCTTGCGCATGGCGGGGTCTTGTTTCTTGCGCATGGCGGGGTCTTGTCTTTTTGCGCATGGCGGGGTCTTGTTGCTTGCACACGGCGGGGTCGCGTGCCTTGCGCATTTCACCGTCTGATTTCTTGCCCTGCATCATTGCGCGCGCCTCCATAAATTCTGGCAGCGAGGTAATGGAGCGCTGTGCAAATATTATGTAGACGCATCTGTGCATGGACGTATATGAACGTCAGTTGTGTAATATATGTCTATCATATGACTATTGATCTGTACATCCATATGTATATTCACATGCATATCAGTCATAAATATATTCATATGCCGAGTTATATTCATATGAGCGAGGTGATGGAGCGCTCTGCAAAAGTCAATTCACATTTGTAATGAGTTTTGAAAAATCAAAATCACATATTTGGTACCATTGAGACACTAAATCACAAAATTCTAAATGTAACAGATAGCTGACATTGACTCGGACACATATGATCGCCTATGCGGTTCCCTTCATCGTCTCGATACATTCTGGGCTTGGGGATTAAATTAATAAAGAGACAACAACAACAACAACAACAACAACAACTGGCATCAGAAACTTAAATCACATAAAAAATACATAAAATGCTTTAAAAACTCAAATCACATAAAAATGCGTTTTGCAGTTTAAATCACATATTTCTAGGTACATTGAGTCATTCAGTAAGTTTAGTCTGGCAAATTATGTATTTTTATGTCTCAGTCATTAAAACATCACAAGTCAAACACATAGGGACCCTTCCTCGTGAGCCATGTAGTTTAACATCTCTCATTGTCATATAACAAACATTATTTCCTTTGTCATTTGTGTAATCGGTTTATTCAAACCACATATGTCACGGGGAAGGGTCCCTAAACATCATAAAAACAAATTTATCATTTTTATTTGATGTGATTCAAGTTAAAGTCCTAAACTTCATTGAAACAACATTTAGCACAAATGTTGATTTTATGTGGTTAATATCTCGTTTTGGTTTATGTGTTCCAAAACGAGATACTTTATTCGTTTCAAAAGACACAGGTTTGTGAAGAATGGCATAATAATCAGTTCAAACAGGACATTACTGACATTATGACCACAGTTCAAAAGTTTTAAATTATGACCACACAGTGCGCAGTGCAGCACTGCGCAGGCGGCCTGCATCCGTTCATATCAGACACACTCATGAGGTCTGCAAACTGGCGACTGGTCTCGCCCCACAGACCATTGTGGACAGTCATGGCTACAACAATACGACAACTCCGCAACAAGTCCTTCGGCCGACCGAACGCCCTGCCGACAACTTCGGCCGACCGAACGCCCTGCCAACAAGCTATAGGCAACACCCCTCCCCCTTATCTGCTGCGCGTGCACGTGGCCTGCGTGCTTCAGACGACTTCAGCAGTCTGATTGTCTCGCGTTTGGGTACGCAATTCTGTGCACATGTGTCCTTGCAAGCTTGTAGACCTCACTGTACCTGTCAATCATTTGGGTGTTGACATCTGAGTGTCAACCTCCGTGCTGTGTATTTGTTGAATGTTGCCCATACATTTTGTACAGTAACTACATGGGTGGAAATACTTTCACCACTGCTCGTGCCCATGTCCCTTTTTTTCCTCTCTTCTGCCCAACCTCCACCGTCCCCCCTGTTCCAGAAGAAGCGCACTGGGGAGGTCCTTCACTCCTAACTGCACCACCTTCAGAGGAGAATGACAAGCGACACAGCCTCCCTCCAGACACGTCGGGGGCGCGGGGTGTCTCCGACTCTGTTTGTCTTCCAGTAATCGCTCGCTGCTACCTACACCATAGTCCAACAGGGATGCAGCTGTGACGAGGGCTCGCGCGTAGGTGGAGGTCCTCCGCCTTGTGCTAGTTGGCGTGCATGCCTGACAACACGCTTTGTATATGTATATGTACATTTATATGTAGTTGCTGCTGCAGCAGCAGCAGCATGTAGAATTTCACGAAGTATGCACATATACATATACATATGTATATATATATATATATATATGTACATATATGAAGCAGCAGCAGCAGCAGAAACTTCGCAAACAGCAGCTGACGTGCCGCCACGCGCCATCATGCCTTGCTGCGCGCGCCTGTGCTCACATCATCTACATTGCATGCTGTTTTCAGCAGAACCTGTCACTTGACAACACATTGTAGGAATCTGACATGATGGGCGTTGTTGTACAGGTGCCGCAGCGACTCTGTCTCGGTCTGGCGTGGTGGCAGCAAACTCAAGACAGGACACTTGAGAGAGGGCGGAGTGCACCAGACTTACGAGTTCAGCATATTCTGATACCTCGAAACACAACATCAATACAAGGTGGCTTCGGTTAGTAGGATCGATTAAATTATAGGCTTCTTTTGCAAAAGAGCCCTATACAGAGACAATATTCTGCAAAAAGAGAAGTATGATTTATTCGATCCTACAAACAGTAGCCACCCCATATCTATATTTGTACACACATATGAGTATGAAAGGCCCAAAAAAAAGTGGAAGGTGAGGAGCCATGATTTTATATGTGACTAGTCACGAGTCCGTATGGCTCTAGTAAAGAAAGTTGCGCGCTGGAAAACCCGGCTCACATCCAAATTGGCACTATGCCACCACGCCCTTCTTCAAAAAAGAGAGATGCACGGTGGTAGGGCGCCGATATGGATATATGTTTTTGTTTCGCGGTGCTGCTGAGAGACATGCAAGATTGGAATTGCCTGGCACGCGTCGACGTGGGTCTATGACTCACCAAGTCAGGGTGAGGGGGTGGATAACACAACAATGTCACAGCAATGCTGTGTCATAGTAGACCAACGAAATCAATTCGAAATATCCCTTCCGAATGGGTCTCACGGAAATGTAAAAAAGGTTGTTATGATGCAGAATATGTGGTTGCTTTCACATTGAGCGTCCAATATGTGATTAGGTGTACTGAATGTCACTTACGTTGTTTCGTGTTAAATCGTATTTATATACAATTTAAGAATATATATGACATCATATAAGATTTAACCATATATGTAATTTAAGAAAATATGTGATTTAAAAATATGTGAGAAAATATGTGAACATATGTGAGAAAATATGCGAGTGATGATACAATGCCATTTTGCGTGGAGTCAGGCGTGCTTTACTCATTGATGGACCACCAGGAGGTGAGCGCAAGTAGGTTGCACGCACATGCATACACACACACTCAGGCGCGTGGTAGTACGTGCACGCACGCAAGCCCGCACAATGCACATACACACACACACGCACATCGTGCACGAAAACACTCGTGCGCACATGCACGCGCACATACGCAAAAACAGTGGCGCTCAAGACGAAGCCACACCTCTCAACACGCACAGTAATTGGAGCTTAGAGTTGTTACACGAGCCAGACCACACATTTGTCATCAAGGTGGCGAGCGCGGGGGGAAAACAAAACATGCAGGACCCGCAGCAAGTATGCGGGGCTTTAGTCATTTATGAGTGCCAGCATCTGGAAAGCACCAGCTTACAGCAGTGGCGCAATGAGTGGCCAGCGTTGTACAGGACAGACCCAGTTTTCGCAGAGATCTGCCTGGAGGACACAGTAATGAACAGAGGGGTTAGTTCCAGCATCAAGAGCTGTTATGAAAAAGAAGGGCTGCAGGTGCACGGTTATGTCTGCCAAGAGGAGCAGACAAGGTGCATTTATTGAAAGAAATACATGACAGCAAGACATCTGGCCACCAAGGTGTTTAGCGTACCTTGGCAAACGTGAAGAAATTTTTCTATTGGACAGGCATGTACAAGGACATAGTCAAGTATGTTGAGACACTGTGAGTTCTAAACTCGACCGCACAGCACGAATGGGCGAGCTGAGAGCCTTACATGTACCTGAGACGCCATGGGATATGGAGCACACAGTGGATTGGACAATGGGGTTCCCAGAAAGCCCAGAATGATGATGATTCCTTTTATTATCACTCTTGGAGAAATATTGCAGTAATTGCGTTTGGAACTCTCTTGGCTGTTCTTACCTAGCTTTACATAGTGAGTGGCGTGTTTGCGTTGTTTGTCCTTTTGCAGGTGATGAAAAACTGATCACATTCATGTCGATCTAGCGGTATTGGTACGAGACCCTACCCTCCTCAGTACCCACGCTCCTTTACCCCCCTAAACCCATCTCCCCCCCTCTTTTTCTTTTTTCCTTTTTCCTCCTTTCTCTTTCTTTTTCCTCTTTTTTTTGGGGGTCTCTTTTCTTTCCTTCTTTCCTCCCCCTACCCTCTTTTTCTTTCCTTTCTTTTGTTCCTACTGTTTTTTGTTTTGTTATGTTTTTGATGCGCGTATCTTCGTATGCATGTGCGTGCGCATTTGGCCGCTCTTTCCCCGTATTGTAACAACAATAAGATCCATGTGTGTCGGCCAATGAGAACGTCAAGCATTTAAAAAATTAAACATTTAGTATGTGTTTGACAAGAAAATAAATAAAATGAGATAAATGCGAAATAGACAAGAATTCAGATTTTAGATTTAAATTGCTTTTAGTACTGGAATCAGTAGTTTAGAACCCTTGCTTGAGGGTCTATTAGCTCAAATCCATGTGATTCTGAGTTGACGTGTTTTCGGCTGGAATCGAACCGGGGACCTGCGGATAACAAGATTTCTTAAATGCCACGCTCTTCACCACTGAGCTAAGGTGTCGGATGAATCACCGATAATCCTTTAGGATCATGAATATGAGTACACAGGATTCAATGCACTTCTAATATTCATCTATGCACTCACAGGCATGGTGCATCTGCAGGCACGTAAAAAGACAGACACGGCTAAAGATAAAGCCAACCACTTTGCGGAAAATGTGGTGAGATAGCATAGTATGCCAATCTCAATTGTCAGCGATTGGGATGTGCGTTTGAGGGCACACTTCTGGCGCGCATTACAACAACGAATGGGAACAGATTTGCGATTCACAACGGCGCACATGCCAAATTCAAATGGCAAGGTCGAACACGTCAACGCAGTGCTCGGGGATATTTTGAGATCAATGTGCACATTTGCAGGCAAGGAGTGGGAGAGAAATTTAATCTTGGCAGAATTTGCAATGACCAGCAGTAAATGTAGTGCAACTGGGTTGACTCCGTCCTTTGTAAATTTGGCGCGAGAGCCACAGGTGCCAGCCAACCTTGGAAAGCCAAGCTTAGACGTGCCTGCGGCCGAAGAGCTGGCGGACGCAATGATTGCTACAATAACGCATACGCGGGACACCATCGAGCGAGCGAAGCGGAAATATGAAAAAGAAAACGCAGGATCAAGACGGCCGGTTGAAGCTGTTAATGCCAGTGATCAAGTGTTGTTTTCATGCAAGAATCTCAATTTGAAAATGGTGGCGTGCAAACTTACATCAAGGTACGTGGGACCATTTAAGATTCTGGCGGCAGTGCCGGGCACCGGCTCATACAAATAACCCAAATTTGGTATGATGGAAGGTGCCATGGGCATTCAAGATCCACGGGCCTGTCAACTCGAAATATATCAGGCGCTACCATTTGCGGCCCACAGGTGCTCGCTGAACGTATGGACCATCGCAAGCGAAAGGTGTCAATCAAGTTGGCTGGCTTTGATTTGTTGTCTGCCACATGGGAGCCAATTCAAAATATTCCTATCGCACAACAGGAATAAACACGCGTGTTTATTGAGCGTTTTACGCCTAGATTTAGCTGTTGCTGGATTTGACAGCTGTAGTTTTAGTGGGAGGGAGATGATGCAGATAAGAATATGTTTTAGGCTTGCGAGGTCGTGAGCCTGTACAGAGGGGGCCCTGCTACGAAGTAGTCTAGGCATTTGTCCTTGAGGTCCGCAGGTCTGGGGCCAAACACTCGATCTATTCAATGAATAGCATGACTGCACAAACAAAGTAGTCTTTCAGAAAGAGATAGAGTGCATGCTCAGAAAAGAGAAAGTGACAGAGAGGAAAAGATTAATTATTGAGAGAGAGACAAAGAGAGGTAAAGAAAGAGAGAGAAGGAGAGAGCGTGAATACAATATGTATGTGTATGCGTATATACAAACAAATCAATAAAATAGATAAATAAATAAAAATAAATAAACAATACAATGCATGTGTGTTTTGTTCTATTGCTTTTTGGTTTGCCTTTCTGTGTATGCGTTTGACTCCAAATTTATTGCGGGAGTGCTATCGTGCTGGGAACTTCACGGTCACCTTATTACTGCGCCCCATTCGTATGCGTTGTCAAATTTTTTGGGAGGGCTAGCGGTTTGGCGGTTATACAAACAAACAAACAAACGAACGATAGCAAATGAGAGAGAGCAAGAGAGAGAAAAAGAATGAAAAAACGAAAATATCTTTACCACCCTGCGATGCCATTTGTTTTGTATTCTTTTCACCACACAAGGCTCCCCAGACGAAAATAGGGTTCCCAAAGTGCCTCTCAATTGTCTTGTGTGACCCCTCTTCGCTTGGTTGCCACCCCAGACAGGCAAAGTGGCGCAAGACAATACTTCAAGATGCCATTGAGCAGGCTGAGCTGTTTCAAAATTTTGCAAGAAAGAAATGTCGGAGGCTCAGTCGTCGTCAAGCCACCAAAAAGCTCGAAATCAGAATGAAGAGACTCAAAATCAAGATTTAGAAAACCAAAATGGAAATGATTTTGAATATCATCTGGACCGTGAAAACCCGAAAATTTTGTCAACGGCCGTGGAAACTACTAAAAGCATGGTGTAACCATACATTATGCAACCCTCTATAAAGGCATAGGGATATTTTGATTACACTACCCTATTCGGTGGATTACACTACTCTATATAGATGATTACAACACCCTACTTGGGGTATTGTTGATGACAAACCACCCTACTCGGGTGATTGCACTACCTTATTTGAGAGATTACACAACTCTACATTGGGAATTCGTAATTACAATATCGATTACAATACCCCAATTTTTGACTAAACTATCTTGGATTTTGATGCCTGTATTCCGTTTGGGATTTTTGGCCGAGATTAAAAGTTCAAATTTGATGGGTCGCATGCATTCAAACCCTCACTATAAATTGCAAGATTTTGACATTGTTGAAAATCTGTACAATCCATATCTGAGAATAAAACCCACCCCAAAATGAAGAATGACTGCATACTGTGTGGACCTCGATAGACAACGATATATTAATTGGATGCCATGAGATCATGCAAGCTGTCGCGACATAATAATTTTCGCCACTTCAAAATGCAAATCAAGAAATGCGCCATTTCGGTCATCGCGATCACGAAAGCCAGCAAATGTTTTTAATACTGTACTCCACAGGGGAGGTGAGGGAAAACTGGACTACGGTTGACGGCCGAGTCTTAAGCCTCTGCAAAGACGTTAACGGGTAAGGCACGGCCATCACCTTTTAGGATTCAGTGAAAAAATCAGACTCTTGCACTCTCCCACTCAATACTCAACGTCATATGGTATGAGGTAGATCCATCTACATCGTCAACCTCAGAAACTCATCCACATTGACTGCCACAGTGAAAGAGAAAAGGCGAGAGCGCGCACCGCAGGCGAGCGAGAGAGAGACAGAGAGAAAGAGATGGTCGCACAAAGATGCGTGTGAGGGTGTTGTTACCAAAGAGTATCCTTATCAAGAGGATGGTGTGCAGTAAGACTCTGATATGATTCCATGGCTTTCTTGGGCCCGGCCCTTCTATACCCTGCTTTCTTTCTTGCTTTCTATTTGTTTTTCTTTGGGTGGCGATTACCCAACTCTTAAAATCAGCGGGGTTGTTTTAGTTTATTTTGATTACTTCGGGTCAAAAAGAGCCATCATGCGGGAATTGATATCTTCCCTACTTGTGCTGTGAATTCCTTTCTCTGAAGACTTGGGGTATACTCAGAGGGTCTTTGTAATCTCTTCGATCCGAGTCTAACCAGAAGCTCTTCACCCCGTCATGAACTGCATCCAGCCTTCTCTTGTACTGGACTGTACTGGACTCCACCTATACAATATATAGCATTGCAAAACAAAGCAAGGGGTATAAACATGATAGATATTTGGTGACACCCGGTCCAAGTCCATCCTAGTGAGAGTAAGACCAAACCTTGAAGATTCCGCATTCCGTCTTGTGATTACTGTACAGTTCCTGATTATTGTTTTATGATTTTACTTTTGGGTCACCGTTTGGCCGTGACTGTCTGATTTGTTGATTCTTTTTGGGTTGATTCGCCAGTGAGTGGTGACTTGTACTTCCTTTCTTTAGGAGGACAAACGGCTGTCGGCAGTTGAAAAACAGGCTTGGTCGTTGATTAGCCGTTCGTGACACGAACATTTTGTCTCCAACCGTCTGACCGTTCTTCGCGTTTTGCGTGCATGCGGCCATGACATTCGGGTGCTCGCACTCGGTTAGGGATGGGCGAGCTGCTCGTAGTTGTGGGGGCAAAAGGTGCAGGTCAGGTTTATGGAGGCTGCGGACCGTGGCTTGGGTGAGCATGTATGGTGATTGTCATTGGGTCCCCACCCTATTTTGGGTTGCCCGCTGTGATGTGGCTGGGTTCCTATCTGTAAGCGGCGTACAGGCTGGCATTGATTGGTAGGTGATTGATTTCTTGTGTGCAGCTCTTTATGGGGTTGACTGCAGGGGTGTGTACTTTATGGGGTTTCATGTTGAGCAGGTTGGGGCAGCAGCGATATGCTATTTGATGCAATGCATGGCAATCGCTTGGCATTCGGGTGCTCGCCGCACTCAGCGAGGGATGGACAAGATGCATGTTGTTGTGCAGAAGATCTTTAGATTTTGTGTTTGCCTTTCTTTGATGGGTGGTTTCGGGGGTACCAGGACTCCTTATTAGAGACTGCGCAGGAAGCCGCAACAATCTTGCCCAAAGGGGCCCCAAGCTGAGTGCAAGTGATGTAGAAATCTATGAGCGTTTGGTGCTGGTTCCAAGACCGACACGAATTGAGACCTTAGTGCATGTGCGCCAACATCCCCATCGCTCACCCTGAAACTATTTCTCGATTTCCTTGTCTTTTCGTTTAAACTTTTTCCCGGAGAAGCCCCTCATTTTTTTTTGTCAGTAGGGTGCAACAAGTAATCTGGCCGAGTCACGTGGTTTCCAACCCCGGATGCGGGGGTCGCTTACACCCACATAGTTTGGATTGCAAAAAAATTGCACCCTAGCCCAGACTGCAAGGATTGGTCACCGACTGCAACTGCAATTGCCACTTGGCGCACGCGACTGCCGATCATTGAACCTTACCAGCCGAACCACCTCATTAGACCTCGCTTTCGGAGTGTCCGCCCTACAAGGACTGTCACAGTCAGTTGACGACGGTTTCTCCCCTATGATCCGCATTTTTGGCATTTGAGATCTACTTAACCGAGATATTGACGAATTTAGACTCTTCTGGGAGTTCGGGACTGGTACCAAGAGTTTAGACTCCTCTGGGAGTTTTTCCCCCAGACTAAATGTAGTATTTAGGCCGATGTCCAGATGGGGAGGCTAAACCTGATGTGGTGTATGGTACATTACGTTACAATTGTCTGCTACTAGTTGGCTAAGGGTTGGAGGGTTCAGGGGCAACCATGTGTGGTTGCGGGAGTCGTTATCTGTGTCTATATCATCAGGAAGTCACGCTGGTAGACATATGTCGTTGAATTTTAAACGGCATATAAACACATATCAAAAATTTATATGACAAATAAACACATGTTGAAAATTATACGACATTCATGTGTTCTTTAAACAATTAAATGTGTCGTTTAATTTTCAAAGTACATATGTATACATATTATATCTCATTTATATATTGCTTGATTTTTAGTGAACACATTCAGGTAGGGTTGGGTTTTGTCACGAGTCGAAACGAACATGCGTATTTAAAGGAATCCAGTTTACAAAGCATTTCATCGACTCTGAGTTCGTTGTTGTGGAAACGAATCAATTGTTCCGTAGTGATTCAAGTGTGATCTTGACGCGGCAAACCTGCGTCCAGCGCTCGGGCATGGCTGCGGCAAGCAAACGCTGAGCGCTAGCACTTTATTTTCCGTACAAATTTGCTAGATTTTCCTAATGTCGAAAAGTAGAGGAGAGTCGGATCTAAGTCTGTGCATCACTTCAGGATTTGCAAAGAGAATGCAGCTGCGAGAGAGAGAGATAATGTTGTTTATTGGAAAACCAATGGGAAGATTAATGATGATCTCCAATGCAGCAGTGCCGACTTCCAATTTTTGAACGTGTTTGGCCGCAAGATTCGTCGGAAGTCGGCACTGTGCAGCCACATTCTCTTTGCAAATCCCGAAGTCATGTTCAGATTGATTGATGTTGCTTTCATTACTTCGTAAGAAATAGTCTACTTGCTTTGCTCGAAGCTTTATGTGCTCAAATTTAAATTTTCGAGTTCTCGATTGTGGGAATTTTTGCCGGAATCAAACTGGCGACCTCGGGACCGACAGTCCCGCGCTCTGGCCAACTAAGCTAGTTTTACATCGTCTCGGATTAACCTAGATCCGACTCTCCTCTACATTTCGATATCAGGAACATATAGCAATTTCGTACGGAAAAATAGAATGCTAGCGCTCGGCGTTTGCTTGCCGCAGCCATGACCAAGCGCTGGCCGCAGGTTTGCCGCATCAAGATCACGTTTGAACTATTATTGACAATACGTTTCGTTTCCACAACAACGAATTCGTTGAATTGCCTTGTAACCTGAATTCCACTGAATACGCAAATTCGTTTCGAACAAAACCCAACCCTGCCTTAATGTCACGCAGAATCATTAAATTTGTCGCTTAAAAACAACCACATCACAACCCACAGTCCAGGGTTTCCATCCCACGTTGGTGTACCGGCGCATATTATTTCAAACTTTGAACCAATCCACGTGATTCCTTGTAAATGTTCATTTCAAATCTCCTTACTATTCTGATACTTTAACTTGCGTGACCTACTCACAGACTGACACTCTCAATGTTCCAGGTGCCCATGTTACTGGATTTCAAAAGAGGTTGATGACGGGCCCTTGTGGGGTCACATGATGCCTGATAGGCAGGTCAATTTTAAAATTGTTTTACTCGTCAAATTTTTTATATTCTTGGGTATTTCTTATTTTTTTTCCATCACACCTAACAGTGTGTGGAAGCGTGCTCTTCCCACTGAGCTAAAAGCCCCGGGGAACACGCAAGAATAACTAATCAGTTCATTTTTTCGTGTTCTCCGGGGCTTTTAGCTCAGTGGGAAGAGCACGCTTCCACAAAAATCAATTGCGTGTGACGTGGGATCAATGTGATTCCGCCCCGCCTTTTCAGGCACTTTCTCAGATTCGCGCTTGAATCGTCATACAAGGCAAATCCATGAGTCTGAGAAAGCTTTTGTATTGGAGGCTGGCTGCTGATCAGTTCTGATCACTTCAGCTAATATGTCTGACTTGGCTCCAACTTGGGTTTGTAAGTCTTTCGATCTTTTGGTGACTCAACCATGGGAGCTTTGAGAGTTTACGACAATTTCGAAGAAGAAATTTGTTTTTGCCGTTGAATAACAGTCTTGATGAAAATGCCCCGCATCGATCCCACACCACTTGAAAGATAACATTTGTGGAAGCGTGCTCTTCCCACTGCACTCTACGGCGGAAAAGTAGCTGGCCTAATCTGGATTAGATTTGCTGCCGAAGCGTTGCGATTTAGCTTCGCAAAATCGTCACGGTCCAAACTCAAAATGTGAAAATGTAAGGTCAAATTAACCATTATTTCTCGTTTCAAGTTATTTCAGGTATTTGCCACCCAAAAATCTGGAATCCATGGACCACCTTCAGAAGTGGTCCATGGAAATTGAGGTGCCTTAACCAGTACAAAATATTTGAATGTTTGCTAACTGGTACGCTGAACTAAATTTCTTTTGTTTGGCTACTTTTACGCCGGTGAGTGCACTGAGCAGAGAGTCCCGGGGAACACGAAAGGATAAATGATCAGTTATTCTTGCGGGTTCCCCGGGGCTTTCAGCTCAGTGGGAAGAGCACGCTTTCACACAGTGACTTGTTTCTTATCGCGGGTCACCCTGCAACCGACGTTGGAAATTTTTGGCGAGGCTGCTTACTCAAGTCTGACATGAGGTCCGGCAACATTGTGAGAAGCTGTAGACAAAGACTGGCAATCTACAAGACCACACGCCCTATGTATTGGATTGGGTCCATGAGCCAAGTTGGGACTGAGTGCATTATTCAAAATCACACATCAGTGACAGTAGTCACCCATTTTCGGTCTGCTCCTGTAGGCGTACATGTTTGTTTCAGGCGCACACTTCTCTCCACCTGTCATCCTGTACCACATTTGCTGCTGCGTCAAAAAATAATTCGTACCGTGTATTAAAGATGCAACCCTTCTCCATGCAATCCATGGTAGCGTCAATGTACAGTGCTTTGGTGACACCCATTCCTCGATTCTGATGCTAATGTGCAACTCTCAATGCGTTGGCTGCCAGAGACCCTGAGATCTCTGAATATTTCGCCTGTGCCTCGTTGAACAACATATGCGTTGAGTCGTTGCTCCTCCACCTTACGCAAATCTGACATGTCCCCCACCCTCGCAATGGTCCAAATATTGCCACTACGAGTCTCTCGTCATGTTTTCTGCGGTGAAAATACATATACCACACATGTAAACCACTCTCTTGTGAATTAGCACTGCTGTGGTGGTGGTGGGAGCCGTGGCGGAGCTCTCGGCGCGCGCGGCGGCGAAGGATCTAATCGTACATAAATATGTTGTTTAAATGCAATTGCAATATTTATTTGTACTTTAAGACCAAACATACATAAATATGTCGTTTAACAACACTTAAAACACTTATATCACATTACTCTCAAGACTCTCATGCTAAGGGGTGGGTGAGGCAGCAGGGATGGTTGTGCACATGTCTGTCCTTATGGAGGTCCGCATTTTGCAAATTATAAGATAATCTGGAGATATTTTGCATGGATACGAATGGGGACCTTGGAATTATATCCCATGTGGGACATTTACGGAGAACGCCGGAATTTGTCGGAGGATTATGGATCGAGAAAAGTTTTTGTTAGTGATCGTTAAATTCCATAAAATGTCACAAATGTCACACCAAATGTCACACCTGTGACGTTTTCAGTGAGGAAAATGGATTATGGATTATGGAATATTTCAGCTAGGACCGACCCTAAGGTCTAAACCCTCGTTCCCATGCAACGCTAGCCTAAAGAGGGTTGTTCAGTTTCATGGGGAAACTACGGGTTTGGAAGGGGGGGCTTCGTCAATTGGTGTTGAAGGCCAAAATTATGGAAAGGGGGTTGTGAAATTTTTGGGGATGATGAAATTCAAGTGAACAATTTCAGATTTGTTCCCCAAGTATTTGGGGGGGCTATTTTGCTCCCTATGAGTAAAATAGCCCCCCCAAATGGCAGCGGCACACAAGATGCGGCGGGCAAAGCTATCGCAGATCAGTGCAGGCACGTGCTCATATGCTTTCCGAATCTCGAAAATACCACACCTGTGAGGTCGTGCGTGTTGGAAAAAGACCCCAGAACGGACACTACCGCAATGGACCTGTTGGCACACTTTTCGGATTGTTTCTGTTTGTTTTGACCACCATTGTAGAATTTATCGCATTTCAATCATCAGCAACGCGTCAGGCCTGCAAGTAGTTCTGCTTGATTTTGCATCTTCATCAAGAGCCTGACGCGTTGTCGATGGGGATTACAAGCTTGAAAGAGGATGGCATTCAGGCAATTTAGAATAGAATATGTTTAGTTTTTATGCTGTTGGTATCGTATACATATCTATCGTATTTTTTTGCACATGCAATATATATATATTGGTGTATGTTGCTGATAACTAGTAGTTTAACTGTTGAATGGGCGTGTGAAGCATATGTGAGTAATGTGTATTCCATGTTTTTAATGTTTCTATGAAGCATACGTGAATATTCCATGTTTTTAATGTTCTTGGGTTTCTACGGAGAAAACTTGTGCATATTTGAGGGAATACCTAATTTCAGAGGTGCAATCAGGTGTCCAAGTCAGAATCCCTAATGGTCAAAGTTTATATTTTTACAACACTTGTCAAGGGGAGGGGATGGAAGCAAACCAGGATTGTACAATGCTTTGGTACAAAAATTCGATGTTGGGATTCGAAATGACCAAATGCTCAAAGTAACTGCACTCAAATTCAAATCCTAGGTCTTTTTGGGGGTTGGCAGTAATCCGCACTTATCCAGAGGAGGGAGCAATTTTTTCAAGAAAGTGCCACACATGGAAAGGTTGCTGTCATAATTGATCAGAGTAGAGTAGTGAAAACGGCGACATCAGCCCACGAAGTCGCCCGTACCAGCTCGAGACATTTGGGCCATCCGGCCCGGGCTCGATTTGATTTGGGCTGGGTAGTCTAGTAAGAGTGTTTATTAAAGGGAGAACCTCATCAAGAGGACAAAAGGTACTTGGGTGCGCAGCAAGCAGAGGAGTTTGAGAGCCAGCCACGCGCCCGGTGACAGGGGCCGGACCAGAGTTCTCACGGATTATGGTCAGCCCCTTTTCCCCCTTTTTTTGGGATTCTTTTGAGATAGGACGTTTCCTTTTTTTGAAATCTGACTCCAAGTCGCAAGACTCCCAGATTCTCAGACGGGCCCCCTAAAAGTCGAGGGAAGAGGGGAAAGGGGAAATTACAACTAGACCGAATCCTCGACCGACACCTGAAGGGAAGAGAAGGGAAAGAGGAGGAAGAGGGATGAGAGACCTACAAAAAGACACACAGTGACAGGCGATGTCAGGTAGGAAAGGACATGGCACAGCGCACTGCACGACTTGACAAAGGTCAAGAAGAACAGAGTGGAGTGACGCGAGAAGATGGGATAGGGAGGGGAGGATGGGAGAAGGACAAGGAAGAGAAGCGAGAGCAGGAGACTGATGCCAGTGAGGAGAAGATGGAGGAAACTTGGGAAAGGGGAGGGGAGAAAAGGAAAGGTGATGCACCCCAATTGACAAAGGCGTCGAACGAGATACGGCTGTTGAAGAAGCCTTCTGAGGTGGACCCGAGCGCCAGTGGGAAGAGCCCAAGGGCCTGAGGGAAAAATAATAAGGAAGCTGGGTGGACAATTAAGGAGTGGGAAGAATACCATCATCAAAACGGCCAGGTATAAAGAAAGAAGGCTCGTCCGAGCGCCTAAAAGTAACAGAATGAAAAGAAGGGGAAAGGCGAGAGACAAGAGGAATGTGAAGGATGCCATCGCCGCCGACTGCTGGTGAGCCCAACTGGGTACCAAATAATTTTTTCCCCTTTTTTGCTCAGCTTTCTTTCGTTCTTTCTTGAACTTCGAAAACTGAACCTAATCACTGGACTAAGCGGATGGCGACCACTTAGGACCTAAGAAACTGTCCCGGACCAGAGGACCGGAACCTCCCGGCAAGCTTCCCTCGTTTTTGTTTTTTTGTTGTTATAACGCAACACAGCAAGCCCTCCGATTACATCGGGAACGCACACAAGTTGTGTCAGTAATAGAGAAGCACAGAAGCGCCTGGCCCGAGGGCACTTCTGCAGTGGACCTTGGACTTGAACGCATGTGCTGCGTGACACACATGTAGATAAACAAAAGAGAAATAGAACAAACCACACATGCATAAACACGCAACATGAATGAACAACACACACCGAGAACAGCAATTAATTTTGTATTTTATCTTATTTATTGAATTGTTTCTTTATATATTTCATTGTTTATTTCATGTCTTGCAATTATCATTATTTTGTGTATTTATGTATGCTGTTTGCATTGTTTGCATGTTATTTATTTATTTTTAACAATTATCATTTAGTTTTGTGTATTTTTATTGTTTAATCTTATGTATGAGTGCACATATTTATGTATACATATCTTTTTTAATCGGTGACTTAAAAATCAGAAGTGTGAGAACGAACGAATATTCGTTCGTTCTCACACTTCTGATTTTTAAGTCACCGATTTATGTTG
>Ga0105055_10006035_pt1 | contig 16810 bp, 16 predicted proteins | sample BON03_FD_78090 | JGI IMG/M metagenome (GOLD analysis project Ga0105055, IMG submission 78090) | Freshwater microbial communities from Lake Bonney liftoff mats and glacier meltwater in Antarctica - BON-03 | ecosystem: Environmental > Aquatic > Freshwater > Ice > Glacier meltwater | place: Lake...
AATTGTGCGGCTTTTGGTTAAACGGGGGTTTGAGGGGTTTGTGCGGTATACGGTTAAACGGCTAAACGGGGTTGTTGGACACGATTTCGGCGGTCGGTTAAACGGAATATGAATACATAGGCGGGATAAAAAATTACTGCCGCTTTTGTTGTTTTCAAAGGAAGTGCTGTAGTTCGTTATTTTGGCGAAGCGTTTTCCGCATGGTTCACGTCATTCATCACAGTCATGCTCAGAATAGATTCCCCTTGTTTTTAGTTTTCTAATCCAGCTTTTGGTCTCAAGACAGGAGGCTCTCGCGTAGAAATAGAATTGTCTGGATTCTTTAAACCAAAAGTGGGCGCAGCCCTTTCCCAAATTAGCCGAAACCGAATCGGCAGCACGTGCCAGTTGTTTGCCAATGGTACCACGTACAAAAAAGTCTTCGGCACAGGCAATTTTCCACAACCAATCCGCCAAAAGCTCCGCATCCATAAAAACCTGTAAAGTCTCAGTACTATATCTGTTGATAGCCAGCACACAAATTTCGAGATGAGGTCAGCTTAACTCGCTTTTAAACGCTTAATTCTGGATAAAGAGTACCTTATAAACTGTAAATCAAAATAGGCCTGGCAAAAAGTACCCTCTATTAAATAATCTAAAACCCCGTTTAACCAAAAGCCGTTTAATCAAAATTTTCCGCACAAAAAAGCCGGAGGTAAATACCCCCGGCCACGGTAATAAATGCGGATTAAATACCCCTTATTTCGCAGCAGCGAAACGACGGGCTACTTCTGCCCAGTTCACTACATTCCAGAAGCCGGCGATATAATCGGGGCGGCGGTTTTGGTATTTGAGGTAATAAGCATGTTCCCAAACATCAAGGCCTAGGATAGGGGTACCATTGCAATCGGTTACCACGTCCATCAAAGGATTGTCTTGATTAGGTGTGCTACATACTTTCAAGGTGCCATTTTCGATGCACAACCAAGCCCAGCCCGAGCCAAAGCGTGTGGCACCTGCTGCGGCAAACTTCTCTTTAAAGGCATCGAATGAACCAAAAGCGCTATTGATGGCTGCTGCCAAATCGCCAGTGGGTGCGCCACCGCCATTCGGGCTCATTATAGTCCAGAATAAACTGTGGTTGTAGTGACCTCCGCCATTGTTGCGTACTGCAGGAGGTAGTTTGCTGATGTTTGCCATCAGTTCTTCCAACGATTTGCCTGCGTTATCGGTGCCAGTCAAGACGGCATTTAGGTTATTTACATAGGCCGCATGGTGTTTGCCATGGTGAATTTCCATGGTTGCGGTGTCTACATGTGGTTCAAGTGCATTGTGCGCATAGGGTAACGCGGGTAATTCAAAAGCCATAAGGTGGGTTTTAGTGGTTAAAAAACAAAATTAAACTATCTCATCAACACACAGAAAGCAGAAGGGGTTCAGTTGCTGGCTTATTTCATTGTTATCTGCGTTAAACCCTCTCCGCAGCCACAGGTCATAGTGGTCTAGTCACACATTTAAATTTGTCCATCATGAAAAAATTATTGTTGATTGCACTGCTGTCTGTATCGACAGCAACCCTGGCATTCGCCCAACATCAAGGTAGGCCTAACCAGCTCACTGCTGAAGCACGTGTCGAGAAACGTATTACTCGACTTGATGAATCGCTCGACTTAACACCTCAACAAAAGGAAATCTTACAAAAGGACATGCTCCGCCTCGAAAAAAAACGCGATGAGACGCGAGACGCAAGAATGGGTCAACGTAAAAACCAACAAAATCTCCGCGATGAAGAACTGGCCATGTTGAAAAAAACACTCACAGCAGCCCAACTCAAAAAGCACGACGAGCTCCGGGCTGCACGGTCGCTACAGCAAAAAAATAGGAAGGCACTTCCTCATGCACCAGAACAAAAACAGGCAGAATAATTGGTCGCAAAACAGACCACCGCTTTAACCGCCCCAGTTGGGGCGGTTTTTTATTGTTTTAACTGCTTGTCCACAGCTTGGCGGGCAACTAATTTATAAGCCTCTTTAAACCCAACACTTAGGCTAAAATACGTTTCTGTTTCTAGTCCTCTCAAATCAAAACGTCGACAAGCTTAGTTCGGCAAACGCAGGACTGGCACCTTTGGCTCGATGCCCGATACTTGACTAAAGGGGGTTTCGACCGGGCGCAGCCAAAGTCATATCTTTCAAAAAAGCAGATTGAATTACGACGAATTTTAGCTTACTTGTCAATTAACGGGTGAGCATACCAATATCCATTTTCAAATACTGCTATGAAATATTGTCTCTTAGGTCTTCTGGCACTAATTAGTTGCGCTGATCCTGTTTCTGAAAAAGATTCAGCCCAGCCACTTACAAAAAATGCGTCTGGCCGTGCGGAAGGCACACAAAAAAACTATTACGAAGACGGTAAAATAAAAAATGAGGTCAGCTATGTGGATGGTCGAAGAGATGGAGCCGCGAAACAATATTACACCAACGGGCAAGCGGAGTCGGAAATCAGCTATAAAGACAATGTAAAAGACGGCCCATCGAAATGGTATTATGAAGATGGTATTTTGTACCAAGAAGTGACGTACCGGTCGGGTAAAAAACATGGCATCGAAAAAAAATACCACAATACTGGCAAGTTGATGGCCGAACTATTTTGGACAGATGGCGAAGTGCTGCCGGGCTTAAAAGAATACGACTACAACAGCAAACTACTGCGACAACCTTATATCGTGGTCACCGGCGACAAAACGCTTCGTCTCAAAATGTCGAATGGTGATGAAAAAGCTGAATACTACATCGGGAAATTAGCGGAAGGTCAATCGTTGGTCGGCGCCGGACTTCAGGTCTTGCCGAAAAACAAAGGCGAGGCGGTGTATACCGTTCCAGCTGGTCAAAAGACTGTTCACATCGTTGTTGAGCGGAAAACAGCATTAAAAAACCCGCAAACGCTACTGCTCAGCTACCAAATTCCCTGATGGCCAATCGTCCTTTACGCAAATTTCTGACAGGCCGTAGTAAGGGCCTGCATGAATTCAGTCTGCTTTTACTCCGATTTGGTCTAGGCTTGATGATGATATTCGGTCATGCTTGGCCGAAAATTGATACTTACGAACTGCTCAAGTTCAGCTTTGCCGACCCGTTGGGGTTAGGGCGTGAACTTTCGTTGCAGCTGGTCATTTTTGCGGAGGCTGTTTGCTCGCTTTTGCTGCTTTTCGGTTTGTGGACGCGGCTAGCGCTGCTACCGCTTTTGTTTACCATGGGAGTTGTTGTTTTTGAAGTAAACGCCTCGGCAGGTTTTGGCAAACTGGAATTGCCACTATTGTATACTTTGGGGTTTTTGGTTTTGTTATTTTTGGGCCCTGGCAAGTATGCTATCGATGAACGTTAACCCTATGTTGATTGGTATTGCCGTTGGCCTAACGGTTCGCTTAAACACCTTGCGCGCTGTTACGAGATGGCCAAATACCACTCAAAATTTCCGTAGCATTGTGCTTTCAAACTAACGCGTCCTTTTTTTTGTTTTCGAACCATGCTCTTCTATAAAACCCATACCCATACCTCAGCCGCCCCTTGGGTAGTTTTTGTGCATGGCGCGGGTGGAAGCTCAGCGATCTGGTACAAACAAATCCGGGCTTTTAAGGCAGAATTTAATGTTTTGCTCGTCGATTTACGGGGTCATGGGCGCTCGCCTGGTTCAGCGGTCATGGGCAAAAACTATAACTTCGAGACCATCTCAGCTGATATACTTCAGGTACTCGACCATCTCGAAATTAAAAAAGCGCATTTTATAGGCGTATCTCTTGGCACCATCATCATACGGCAATTGGCCGAAATGGCACCGGAGCGGGTGCAGAGCATGATATTAGCAGGTGCTATCGCCAAACTGGATATCCGTTCCCGCTTTTTTGTGGGAATGGGCAATGCCTTCAAAAATCTGGTCCCCTACCTCTGGTTATACAAGCTGTTTGCTTTTGTAATCATGCCCCGAAAAAACCACGCAGAGTCTCGTTCTTTTTTTGTGAATGAAGCCCGTAAACTGGCGCGGCAGGAGTTTTTGCGGTGGTATAAACTTACCGGCCAGCTGCGGCCAATTTTGAAACGTTTTGAAGTCCCCTTGCCAGGCATCCCAACTTTATATGTCATGGGCAGGCAAGACCATATGTTTTTACCTACCGTGCAGGACCTAGTTGCCCGCACCCGTCAGGCTACGCTAGAAATTGTAGAAGAATGTGGTCATGTGGTGACCATGGAGCAGCCAGCAGCGTTTAATGAGCGCGCCATTCGGTTTATATTGGCGAGGAACTGATTAAATCAACTCCTTTTAACTTCTTCATTTTTACCCTAGCAAGTTAAAGCCGCTTACTATCAAAATGTAATTGACGTCATCGAGCTAGTTCGCTCGCTTTAAAAACAGAGGTGTGTCCGAGTATTTTTAGCTCTAAAATCTGTTTTGTTTCTAGGTCGACTACCCTACTCACTATTGTGAATTCATTGTGATCTTGTTTTAAAGCCCCTAAATACAACGGAAGGAGTAACTCCAATTTTGAATTTAGGACACTATCGGATGCGCTTAACAGCTGCCCATGTAAACCCTGTAAGTAGGTTTTGGGTAACCACAAACGCAGCTGTGGGTCCGACGCCAAGTTAATATTAACGATACCCTTCGCGTCGCTGCCAACCAGATAATAGTATTTTACCCGCTTTTCAGGCGGATTACCAAAGCTGGGATAAACGGCAAAAGGCCAACTATCAAAATGGGCGAGGCCACACAAGCCATTCACTCCGATCAAAACTCCGCCTACCCATCGAAGTGCTTTTTGACTGTCGGGCAGGAGCCGTTGTACCTTGATATTGGTTTGCTTTAACAGTTCTCCCCAGGGTAAAAACACCAGATAAAAAATAGGCAATTGCCAGAAATTTATCTGCATCAACCAATAAATGCTGCCATGAAAAAACAAAGCGGCACCCAATACCCATGGTCGGAATCGGCGTGACAACACCGCATAACCCCACCCCAATTCAAGTACCAATGTAGCCAAGCCAAGGAAGGGTTTTAAAAAAGCACCATCAGCGAGCCAAGTAGGTGCTTCTACGCCTAGTCGAAAAGCTTGCGCTTCGAGATGCAACCAGGCACCTTCGCCCCATACCCAGGCCATTCCTCCACCTATTATTTTCCACCAGCCGGCGAAAAAATAGATAAGCGCCATAAGTGCCACAAAAAGCTGAAGGGTGCGGGCATAAGCTATGGCGGGCCGAATAATTTGATGGGGCTTCCGCCAGGCATCAAACGACAAGCGATCGCTTACCGGGCTAAAAGCCGACAATGCCGAAAACCACAAGAGGTGATGGTAATGATTTATTTTGCCATAAAACTGCGGTATACCTAAAAAATAAAGGCCACTTAAAGTCGCCAGTAGAGCCATCCAGCGGGTATGGTAACCAATCAAAGCACCTAAACAACCTAAAACAAAAAAACTTCCACTGATTTTTGCCAGTAGAAGGGATGGAGGAAGCCAACTTAACAGTGCCGACCAGCCCGGTGGTGGCACCAGCAAGCCACCGGGTAATGCACTCATGCGAAAAATCGCGGTGTAATTGGGGTAAATAAGTAGAACGCCAAATACGAGCAAACGAAAAACTGCCAGCTGCTCGGGTGAAACCGGTTCTGCCGCAAACGAATGAAGTCTTTTTTTTAGCTGAGGCCAGCCCAGCCAGAGCATACACACTGTGCCGAGGAAAAGCAAAACCACACGACTCAAAAGTGTTACCGCTAAATCGTAGTAAAAACCTATTGTACGTACCAGTGGGTCTAGACTGCGATGCTGTAGGACGAGTCCATCCAGCGCAGGATGAAAGCGGCCTTCGAAAATACGAAGCAGTAGCTCTGCACCAAAGACCCACCAAAGCATAGTTCCGGCCACAACCAAAGTAAAAATCCCGATGGTAAGCCATTGCAGCCAGCTGGGTCGTTTTGCCATAAATAGGATGGAATAGTAGACTACAATCCTACTGAATTGTGTTGGATATTGAATGCGTATTTAAAAAAATAGAAACTGAGTTACTGCCATTCCGCTGTGTTAGCGCAGGTCCTATATGCTTGTGGTGGTGCTCGTGTTGATTTTTCAAGCTGGTTTACTACCTGCGGATTTAATGTGCTTCCAGCCAGTTATCGCCGGTACCCATTTCTACCAAAACGGGTACTTTAATCGATAAGGCGTTTTTCATACCGTCGGCAACCAACAATTTTAGGTCTTCTAGTTCGTCTTTGTGCGCATCAAAAACCAATTCATCGTGTACCTGAAGTGTCATTTTGGAGCGCATATTCCGTTTTTTCATATCGGCATGGATGCGGATCATGGCCAGTTTAATCATATCGGCGGCACTGCCCTGAATGGGGGCATTGATGGCGTTGCGTTCGGCAAAACCACGCACGGTGGCATTGGCGCTGTGGATGTCGCGGATATAGCGCCGGCGACCAAGCAGCGTTTCTACATACCCCTTTTCTCTTGCCGAATCCACGATTTCGGTCATATAGTCTTTGATTTTCGGGTAGGTCTGGAAGTATTGTTCAATTAGGGTAGCAGCCTCGCCGCGTGGAATACCCAAGCGCTGACTTAACCCAAAAGCAGATATACCGTAAATAATACCAAAATTGACTGTCTTAGCATTTCTTCTCAACTCCGAAGTCACTTCTTCGAGCGTTACGTTATACACCTTGGCGGCGGTAGCGGCGTGAATATCGTAGCCCTTTTGGAAGGCTTCTAGCATGTTTTCGTCGCCACTGATTTCGGTGATGATGCGGAGTTCGATCTGACTATAATCGGCCGAAAGCAAGGTGTATTCTGGGCCGCGCGGAATAAACGCTTTGCGCACTTCGCGCCCTTGCTCGGTGCGTATGGGGATGTTCTGGAGATTTGGGTTATTGGAGCTCAACCTACCCGTGGCGGCAACGGCTTGGTTAAAGCTGGTGTGCACCCGACCAGTTTTGGGGTTGATCATGGTCGGCAAGGCATCTACGTAGGTAGATTTAAGCTTTTGCGCCTGGCGGTAGTCCACCACTGCGCGGGCTATAGGTGCTTTTTCCGCGAGGGCGGTGAGTACCTCTTCGTCGGTTTTGTATTGACCAGTTTTGGTTTTTTTGGCCTTTGGATCCAGCTTGAGCACGTCAAAAAGTACCTCGCCGAGCTGTTTGGGCGACCCTACATTAAACTTCATGCCCGCCAATGTTTGGATCTCAGCTTCTTTTGAGCGGATTTGTATCTCGAGTTCTTTCGAAAAATCGGCCAATACTTGGGTATCGATTTTCACACCTTCGAGTTCGATGTCTGAGAGGACCTCCACCAGTGGCATCTCTACTTCGTGGAAGAGCTTTTCGAGCTGATTATGTGCCAGCATGGGCGCAAATTTTTGCTTGAGTTGGAGGGTGATGTCGGCATCTTCGGCGGCGTAATCGCTGGCGATTTGTATGGCTACATCCCGCATGGTACCCTGATCTTTGCCTTTTTTACCAATAAGCTCGGTGATGCTCACCGGTGTATAGCCCAAATACGTTTCGCTCAGGGCGTCCATATTGTGGCGGGTATCGGGATCAAGGAGGTAGTGGGCCAACATGGTATCCCAAAGTTCGCCACCCAATCTTACGCCATAGCAGGCCATAACTTGAAAGTCGAATTTCAGATTTTGGCCTATTTTACGGATGCCGGGAGCTTCTAACGCCGGCCGGAAACGTTCGACTATCGTTTTGGTAGCTGCCTGATCGGCTGGGCAAGGCACATAAAAGCCGGTGCTGGGGCTAAAACTAAAAGCCAGGCCGACCAACTCACCGGTTATCGGATCGAGACTGGTGAATTCGGTATCGAAACAATATTCTGATTGCGCAAGCAATGATTTCAGCAGTATTACTTGGTCTGCTGCGCTTTCTACCAAGGTGTAAACAGCACCACTGTCTTTAAAACTTTTAAGTATACGGGGCAGACCATCATTTTCATCCGTCGTTAAACCAAGTCCTGGGGTAAGCAGTGGTTTGTCAGATTTCCGGCCTGTAGAAAGAACGGCTGGCTGGCCGAATAAATCCATTTGATCGCCCACTTTTGGCGCGCTTGGCACTGCTGGCATGGGCAATAGGCTTTCGTCGCCCAAAACCCGTCTGAGCAAGGTGCGGAATTCCAGTTCATGAAAAAGCGACTTAATCGCTTCGGTATTGGGTGGATCGAGGGTAAGGCCGGTAGGGTCAAAGTCGATTGGCACATCGGTGGTGATTTTCGCGAGGTGTTTCGACAGCAGTGCTTGTTCCCGGAAATTTTCGACGTTTTCTTTTTGTTTACCCTTGAGCTTGTCGGTATTCGAGAGGAGGTTTTCCATTGTGCCAAATTCCTGAACCAATTTTTTGGCGGTTTTTTCACCTATGCCGGGGATGCCTGGGATATTATCTACTGCATCTCCCCACATACCCAAGATATCTACCACTTGCTCAACCCTTTCAATCTCCCATTTTGCAAGTATTTCGGGCACGCCTAATATTTCGATGCCGTTGCCCATGCGGGCAGGTTTGTAGATGAAGACTTTGTCGCGCACGAGCTGTCCGAAGTCTTTGTCGGGTGTTACCATATAAACGGTATACCCTTCCTCCGCTGCTTTCCAGGCCAGGGTGCCAATTACATCATCGGCTTCATAACCAGGCACTTTGATTACTGGGATATGAAAAGCTTCGATGAGTTTGTCGATATAAGGCAGTGCTTTCGCGAGCCCTTCGGGCATTTCATCGCGCTGGGCTTTGTAGGCTGGGTAATCGATGTGGCGGTAAGTAGGTTCGGGAGTGTCAAATACCACACCTATGTGGGTCGGATGCTCCTTTTGCAGCAAATCCAGCAGCGCAAGGGCAAAACCAAAGGTGGCGCTGGTATCTAAACCGGTGCTGGTAACGCGCGGATTACTCGAAAAGGCAAAATAGGCCCTGAAAACCAAGGCAAAACCGTCAAGCAGGAAAAGGCGTTTTTCAGGAGCTGTATTCATCCTTCGAAGATAAAAAAAAGGGCTGTACTTCGGTTATAGGCCACTGCCAACGAAGGGCGAAACAACAAAATAGCTTAACCCAGAATTTCGAGTTTATATCGCAGGCCATGCCTTTTGTTCAACTAAACATTGGTCTCCGTTTATAGCTTTTTGCGCAGTTTAGAGCTAAACACATTCAAACTCCTACCGATAATTACACCTTCCTCTTCCCAAACCTTTTTTAGCAATTCTTCGCGGGTGACGCGCTTACCCCAGTGTGCAACAAAAAGGGAGAGAAGTTGATTTTCTTTTTCCGACAAGGGTATCAGCTGTGGATGAAACAGGAGCAGATGCCCGTTTGGAATTAACGGCAAGCAGCAGCGGCGAAAGTCAGCAAAAGCCGGCAAGCGAGTCGTTTTCATTTTCTTACCCATTTGCGGATGGTTGTTAGCCAAGCGGCTTTCCTTTTTTAAGCCACTAAACAGATAAAACGGGAGTTTGTGGCTGTAAAGCGACAAACTCCTATATTCGGCAGATGTTTCAACAGATTACCCGCTTCCTGCTCGTCGGTTTGCTCTTTTGTTTTGGTCCGGTTAAAGGCCAGGAAGCCCCTTCCGTTGACATCCACTGGCCAGCTGTGGTCATTGCCGGTATCGATTTCGAAATTGGTTTTTCAGCCAATCCCAAAACGGCACCAGACAGTTTGGTAGTTTACCTGAACGAACAAGTCCATACCCTCCCTTTCCGCGGTGGTAAAGCGGCCCTTGTCCAGCAGCTTCATGACAAAACCAATTTGCAGCTTCGCCTAGCCGACCACATCGAAAGCCGGCCATATCGGCCCATCCCGTTGGGTTGGAGCATTTTGCCTCCTTTGATTGCCATTATGCTGGCGTTGCTCTTTAAAGAGGTTTACAGTGCATTACTGCTGGGTTTATTGAGCGGCACCTTAATCATTGGTTGGTATACCCACGATTTCTGGGGGGGATTGGGTTTCGGCTTTTTTAGCTTGATAGATACCTACATCATCCAGGCGCTGAACAGTTTCGACCACCTGGCCGTCCTGGTGTTTTCTCTGCTTATCGGTGGTATGGTAGGTGTAATAACGCGCAATGGCGGCATGCAAGGCATCGTGAACCGCATCTCCAAACGGGCCACCGACCCACGATCAGGTCAGCTGGCTACCTGGTTTTTGGGCATCGCCATTTTTTTTGACGATTATTCGAACACCCTGCTCGTAGGCAATACCATGCGACCGGTTACCGATAAACTCCGGATTTCGCGTGAAAAATTGAGTTATCTCGTCGACTCGACTGCTGCTCCCGTCGCCGCCATCGCCTTTATCACCACTTGGATAGGCGCCGAGTTGGGGTATATTCAAGATGGCATCAGCTCCATCGATGGGCTCGACGAAAACCCGTATAACGTCTTCATCAACTCCCTGCAATATTCCTTTTACCCTATACTCACGCTTTGTTTTATGCTCTTTTTGATCTGGCAGCGGAAGGACTATGGTCCGATGTTCGAGGCGGAAAAAAATGCCCGAAACAGAACGGACAACAGCCTGCAACAAGAGCACCATGCCAATTCACTCGATGTATTTGCTCAAAAGGAAGGGATAAGCGCCAAAGGACGTTATGCCTTACTGCCCGTTTTGGCAGTAGTAGGCGTCACCGTGGCGGGTTTGTTTTACACTGGCTACAGTGCCGAGGTTTGGAACGATGGCAGTCTGCCTTTTTTACGTCGGGTGTCAGCCGTTATTGGCAACGCTAATTCTTACCTCGCCTTGTTGTGGGGCTCATTCAGCGGTGTTTTGGTCGCCTCGGCCATGTCGCTTGGCGGCAAAAAACTCAATTTAGAGGAAGTGATTGAAGCCTTGATGGCCGGCTTCAAAACCATGATGGGGGCCATTATGATTTTGGTGCTCGCCTGGAGTTTGGCTACGCTCACCCAGGAATTGCACACCGCCGATTTTATTACCGGTAATTTATTGGAGATGAATTTAGCCCCGCAATGGCTCCCCGTACTCACCTTTTTGTTGGGGGCCGTTGTAGCGTTCAGTACCGGCTCTAGCTGGGGAACCATGGCCATACTTTACCCGCTCATGTTGCCTGCCGCCTGGCGTTTGTGTCAGGAAGCCGGTATGGATTACGAACAATCCCTCAGCATTTTTCACAATGTGGTAAGTTGTGTGCTGGCCGGCGCCGTTTTAGGCGACCACTGCTCCCCCATTTCCGACACCACCATTTTAAGCTCCTTGGCATCCGGTGCCAACCATATCCAACACGTGCGCACCCAATTACCCTATGCACTCACCGTTGGTGGAGTTGCCATTCTTTTTGGTACCATACCTGCCGCTTTTGGTATTTCGGCCTTGGTACTGTTCCCCGTTGCGCTTCTTGTACTTTGGGGGATAGTGAAATATGTTGGGAAAAGGACAGATTAAACTTAGCTTCGCACCATGAAGCTGCGTTCGTTACTCGCTAAATGTCTGCTACTTGTGCTGCTGCATGGCGGCTATATTGCGTTTAGCGAAATACAAGTTCAAGGCGATTTAGCTTCTAAAACAATCTTGGTAGCTGATGCACCTGGAACAGTGTATACCCAGCCTGCAGCACTGTTATCGGCAACCCAGCAGCTGCAAATGGCTACAGAGCAGCTTGGGCAGTGTCAGCAACTACACCGGACCCTCCTGTCGACCGTCGTGGCAAAAGTGGACGATGAAAAACAAGAGGGTTCTGTCGTACGCCAATTTTTACGAAACAATGCTTACCGAATTTCTACTTTTGGTAGCACAGACATTATCTCTCCTTTCCACCAGTTTTTTTGACTTGAATTTTGATGTTAAGCGGACTTTTTAAGTCGGCAATTTTTGAGTTACAATCGGCTCTGATCCGTTTGTAGCCCTCATATCAATTTTCACTTTTCAATACCAACCCATGGATTTCGGAACATTTATCACCGGCCTTATCGCCCTTTTATTCTGCGCCTTGCCCTTTTTATTGGTGGCACGCAACAACCAAAAACAAAAACGCGCCCTACAGCATCAACTGTTTCAGTTGGCCGCCAGCAATAACAACCAAATTGGCTATTTCGAGCAATGGAACAATGCCGCCATTGGCATCAGCCAAGACAATACAGCCGTCTACTACATCAATACCGGCAAACAGCCCGCTAGCGAGCACGTGCTGCTCAGCGATGTAGAAAATTGTTTTGTGAGCCACGACAAAAGCGGAAAAGATGGACGCACCGACGCCCAACGCATCTGCCTGAATTTTAAACTCAAAACCAAAAACAGTCAACGGAGCTGGGCTTTTTACGACAGTCTTACCAACCCTGTATTGCCGAACAACGAACTGGAACAGGCTAAAAAATGGGAAAAACAAGTTAGCGACAAACTGATCCATTAGTCCCTTATTACCGACTTCAGCCCGTCACCCCTAGTTTTTGAAATGGGTGATGGGCTTTTTTGTACACCAACCACCCCTTTCTATTGCCCATGCCCATCTGCCTTTATTTTTGTTTATTTGTCGAAGCAACCTTGATTTCCACCCTATGAAGCAGCTAAAACAGCGCGGACAGCTTCTCTTTTTATCGCTTTTGTTACTGCTTACTTCGGCAAAAACAAACGCCCAAAACAAAGACAGCATCCGGCAAGAACGCATCAGTGCCTTTTTCTCTGGATATAATTCCCTCGATTATGACTTGATGCGGCAACAGCTTGGTGGTCCAACGAAGCTCATCCTCACCAAAGGATTGCTTAAGAAGCTATTCAAGCCGCAAATGGAAATGAATGGCCCAGTAGTAGACCAATACGTTAGTCGTACCACCGTCAAAAACACCCAAATGCGCATTCGTTATGCTAGGGACAGTACCGAATGGCAACCTTTTGGCTTTGCTTTTAACAACAAAAACAAAATTATAGGCTTGCAGACCGTAAGTGCAAATTTCCGATTTCCGGCAGCCGACAGCATGGCCACCCACCGCAGCCGAGAAGACCGCATCGCTGCTATCGATAGCAGCTTTCAATTGAAACTGAAAGCGGGCGTATTTGAAGGATGTATATTGGTTGCCGACAAACAGGGCCTGCTTTACCGCAATTGCAGCGGGTCAATGACGGAGCATACGGTTTTTGAGTTAGCGTCGGTCAGCAAACAATTCACGGCTGTGGCCACTTTACAATTGGTCGCGCAAGGCAAACTCAAACTCGACCGAGAAGTAGCCGCTTACTTCCCGGAATTCCCCTATGCCGGTGTAACGGTGCGCATGTTGCTAAACCACAGCAGTGGTCTTCCCGATTATATGGATTTGATAGAAAAACATTGGGATAAAAAACGAATAGCCACCAATGCGGATATGTTGGCTTTACTCGTAAAACACCACCCTAAAAAGGATTTTAAACCCGGAAAAAAACACGAATACAGCAATACAGGCTATGCTTTATTGGCTTGTTTGATTGAAAAAGTCAGCGGTCGTACGTATGCCGAACAGCTGAAAGTCGGCATTTTTGAGCCAGCAGGCATGGCGAACAGTCGGGTATACCACCGACGTTTAGCCGGCCAAATTCCGGCCAATCTGGCTGTGGGAAGGGTGTGGAGCGACAGTTTACAACGATTTGCCGTTCCTGACAGTCTGCCCGACTACAACTACCTCTACTATATGGACGGCATTGCCGGTGACGGTTGTGTAAATAGCACCCTGGCTGATTTACAGCTGTGGCAAAAGGCGCTCAAAACAGGCATTTTACTGCCCGATAGTCTATTGCAACAAGCGTGGCAGCCCACAACTTTTGCCAATGGCGTAAAAGAAAATTACGGCTTTGGTTGGGTTACTGAGCGAGATGAAAATAAAATCCCACTCCTTCACCACAGCGGAAGCTGGCCGGGATATATCGCTTTTATGCTCTTTCCTTACGACCAAGAAGGTTTGGTTGTAGTAGTCTCTAACAACAATTATAATCATGCGGTAACCTATGGCCGGAATTTAACCGCTTGGTTATTGGACAGGCGTTGAAGGAGAACTCAAAAAAATAGCTACATTTAAATACGTTCGGCTCAAATCTTAGGCACGCTCGGTTTAGGTTGGCGGCCTAAATAGATTTGAAACAGCACATACTGGCCTAATTGTTCTAAAAAATGGCGGATTAAATGCTTTCACCTGGTTTGATTAACCAAAGCTAAAACCATGAAATACCTACTCGAAATCAAATGGGCCTTAATCTTTACCAGTATGCTGTTGTTGTGGATGCTCGGCGAACGGCTCACCGGGCTGCATGATGTGCACATCGACAAACACTCCGTCTGGACCAATTTGGTTATGGTGCCTGCCATCACTGTTTACGTTTTGGCACTGCTCGATAAACGCAAAAAGGCCTATGGCGGTGTGATGAACTACAAACAAGGCTTCCTAACAGGTGTCTGGATAACCGGGTTTGTGACTTTACTTTCTCCTCTAAGCCAATGGTTAACGACGACCGTCATTTCACCCGATTATTTTACGAACGTAGCTGCTTATTCGGTTGAACAGAAAATGATGACTGCAGCAGAAGCTGCTGAATATTTTAGCTTGAGCAACTATATCAAACAGACGATAATCTTTACGCCGGTGATGGGTGTAATTACAACAGCCGTCGTTGCTCTTTTTACGCGTAAAGAGGCTTAATTAAAATTTCGCCGCAGCATGGTATGAAACCACTGCACACCGCTTTCATGCCGAGGTGAATACATGCCCGGTTTCCAGTAGCGACTACGCATGCCGCGCTGAACGGACGCTATTATACCGTGGTCCTCGAGTTCTACCCGGTTGGTATCGGCACCGGCTCCTAGGCCCCATTGACTTTCGTCCCACACAAAAGTGAAATAACGGACAATGGTTTGGTTTACGCCCTGCGGTAAAACTTGGTTCAGCGACAGTCCCCACGGATAGAGGTTGAGCATAAGATTAGGAAACAACCAGAAATAATAGGCCGCCACCCGCTTACCCGCATCGGGGTGGCCAGCCGGTGGAGCGAAACAACTCGCCTGACCATTTGCTAGGCCTAGCTGCAAGCTACCTCCTTCAAAATTTTCGTAATCGTAGGCCTGCAAAACTAGTTGTTGCGTGAGTGCGGGATGTACAAAGGGGATGTGAAAACCCTCCAGATAATTATCGACATATAAAGCCCAGTGCGCAGCCAACGGATAATCGCGCGTATGTTCCGGTCGGGCTTTGAGTTTATGCCAAGGCAGATATGCCGTACGCGCGATGACTGGTTTGAGCCAGTCGCTGCACTTTTGACTGGTTTCTAGACCCACAAAAGCCAACCCAAGCACTTCTTCAAATTGAAATTCGCGCAAATGATCACTGGCCGCTGGAAAACCTACCACCCCATCCATACCAGTCATGGCTTTCATGCTGCCGTCCAAGTCAAAACAACGACCGTGGTATCCACAGCGGATATCCTGGCCATGTTGTGATTTTTCGACCAATAATTTGGCCCTATGTGTGCATACATTGGACAAAACACGCTTTTCGCCTGTCGCATTCACCGTAAGCAAAAGGGGTTCGTGCAGACTGCCTTCGGCGAACCAATAGGGCAGTTGTGTGCCGGCGAGCGCCAGGCTTTCGGCGGGTGCAGCAAATTGCCAAGAGGGCAAAAAATATTGCTCCAATTGACGCTGATATTCCCCGGCGTCGGTATAAAAACGAGAAGGTAAGCTGCGGTTTTCCATAAACAATAGGTTCAAAATTGGCCTAGAGCCACGGCAGTTGTTTCTGGAGAGCCGTTTCCCGGGCAGCCGTATCTGCTAAAAATTTCCGGTGCGCGGTGGTTTCAGGGAAACGCGGTCGGTGGCGGCGGGCCAGGGTGAGCTGGTAGACTTCGTCGTTCAGTTTGCGGGTTTCGGCCGTCATACACAGTTGCTCAAATTGCTCAAACACATAGCTCGTAGCAGCAAAATTGGGATGAACCAGGTCGATATCATACCAACGATAATCGCGGAGTACGTCGGTTACCAACTCATACGCCGGGAAATAATAACTCTGAGGCACTTGCTCAACTATTTGATGTACAGCTTCGATCAAACGTGCTTTGGAACGGTTGTTTTCTACCACTCCATCTCGGATATGGCGTACTGGACTAACCGTTAGCAGTAATTGTAAGCCCGGATTTCGGCTGCGAAGCAAGGCAAGTGTGGATTTTATTGCATCTACAATTTGAGTCACTTCCAGCAATTCTTTCCGAAAGCCATCAGCAGGCGCGCGGTGGTTGTTGGCCACCGGCTGTCCCGTTGTTTTGCGTACATACCTAAAAGCCGAACCCAAGGTGAGTACCAGCCAACTCGACTGCATAAGCGCATCTTGGGTACGCTGTAAAGCGCTATTTATCGCATGCAGGCTTTCTAACTTTTCGGTAAATGAAAAATCGCTGTGGAAGTCCCAGTGGCTGTAACACTCGTTGAGCAAAAACAGCTCATCCTCCTCTACATCCAATGACCCAAAAGCCTTGTGCAGATGCCTACAAATGGCGGTAGGGTCAAACAATATCCCTGTAGGATTCGACAAGGTTCGGAAGCCTCTTTCGTCGAGTGCGTTGCCCATATGGGTGGTGAAACAAGATCCCATAAGCGTAAGTTGGTCGGTATGTTGAATCGGAGTTCCGGTCCAGGAATAACGCAAATTGAGTTGGTGCTTCATGGCTGCAAGATAAGCTGCTGTCGCTTATCTTTGCCTTCCGATTCGGAGAGGTGTCAGAGTGGTCGAATGTGCTTGATTCGAAATCATGTGTACCGCAAGGTACCGGGGGTTCGAATCCCTCCCTCTCCGCAATGAAAAAGTCCTGTGCATGCAGGACTTTTTCATTTTCT
>Ga0105055_10006038_pt1 | contig 16799 bp, 11 predicted proteins | sample BON03_FD_78090 | JGI IMG/M metagenome (GOLD analysis project Ga0105055, IMG submission 78090) | Freshwater microbial communities from Lake Bonney liftoff mats and glacier meltwater in Antarctica - BON-03 | ecosystem: Environmental > Aquatic > Freshwater > Ice > Glacier meltwater | place: Lake...
AGGGAAGGAGGAGGTGAAGAGAAGGATAGGAAAGGTAAAGCACGCGGGCCATGCGCCCTCCTTTCTGAATTAGAATAGTAGCCCCATCACGCAGAAAGACGCAGAGGGCGGCGCACTAGGGGGGGAAAAAATATTTTAAAAAAAAGAAGAGGGAGAAAAGAAGGGAGAAAAAAGGTAAGAGAATTGGAATAAGATTAGCAAGTAGCATGAGGAGGAGGGGAAAAGGCACCATGAGGAAACGCTGCCAGTACCCAGTAATGCCTCGGCCAAAAGGAGCAACATAACCAAAATGAGACCCGACGACAACGAGAATTTACGAAACAAAAAAAAGAACTCACGAATTGGGATTTAACTCAAATTAGAGACAAAAGCCATGCTGCTACGACTGCTGCTGCCGCTGCTGCTGCTGCTGCTGTCTCTGCTGGCAAGTGGCAAATGATTACATTTTTTATTCCCTTCTTTTCGTTGTGGGGGTCAGAAAGGGAAAGTCTTCCTCCCTCCCTCCCTCCCTCCTCTTCTTAGCTTAACCCTCGCCATCACGACAGCAGCGTCGGAGCTCTCCTCCTTCCATTTCCTCGCTCTTTCTCCCACCCACACTTCCAAGCACTGCAAACACACGCACGCACACTCACACTTCCTACCACACACACACACCAAAAACACATAAAACACATAACCACATCCACCCTCATATGAACCCTCCTCCTATACCTCCCTCCCTCCCCTCCTCCTCCTCCTCCCTAAACTCAAACCAAATGCACCCCCCTCCCTCCCTCCCTCGCTCCCTTCCTCCCTCCTCCTCAAGTGGAACCGATCGCAATCCCCCCATCCACATCAAACGAGTGCCCCGTAATATAAAGCGCCGCCGGGTCCAACGCCAAGAACCTCACCATGCCCGCCACCTCGCTCGCCTTCCCCAACCGCCCCAACGGGATCGCCTTCTTAATCCCGTCCAAGTCCAATTTCTCCGTCATATCACTCTCGATAAACCCGGGGCACACCGCATTCACAGTCACTCCGCGGGCCGCGAATTCCTTGGCGTTGGCCTTGGTCAGGCCCAGGACACCGCCCTTGGCCGCCGCGTAGTTGGCCTGTTGAGTAGGGAGGGAGGGAGGGAGGGAGGGAGGGAGGGTGAGGGGGGGTAATGGTCGTTTGGGGCGGTCGAGAGTAATTGAGGAAAGGTGGAAAGGGGAAACCCAAGCACAGAAGGAGGAAAAGCGCAAGCAACAAAGAGAAAGAAGGAGGTATGCATACCTGTCCGGAGTTCCCGATCTGCCCAACCACCGAGGCCATGTTGATGATGCGGCCACGGCGGGCTCGAAGCATGACGGAGGCGGCGGCCTTGGAGGCGTAAAAGACACCGGACAAGTTGATGTCGATCACGGCTTGCCAGTTCTCGGGCTTCATGGTCAGGACCAGACCTGCAGGAAGGGAGGGAGGGAGGGAAGGGAAGGGAGGGAGCGTTGTGAGTTCTGGGAAGAGACAGAAAGGGAAAGGGGGAGCGGAAGGCAGGAGGGAAGGGTGAATGCATGCTTGGAAAGGAGGAGGGATAGACAAAGAAGCAAACAACCAGAACGTACCGTCTTTAGTGATGCCGGCGTTATTCACGAGGATGGACACGGGGTCCTTGAAGGCGGCGGCGGTCTCCTTGAACAGGGCCTCCACCTCGGCGGGCTTGGACATATCGGCCTAGGGGAAGGGAAGGGAAGGGGAAGGGGAGGGGGAAAGGAGGAGAGGGTGAGAATGAAATATAAAGAAAAGGAAGAAATTGTGCCACCCCACCCCTTTCCTTCCCCAAACGATGCCGCAACATACCCTGATAGCCACGGCCTCGGACCCCATGGCCTTGATCTCCTCCACCACGGCCAAAGCAGACTCAGCCGACGAGGCGTAGTTCACCACCACCTTCACCCCGTACTTGGCCAGCTCCAAAGCGCAGGCCTTGCCGATCCCACGGGACCCGCCCGTGACAATGGCCACATCCACCATCTCGCCGGCCGCGGCCGCCATCATGCGCACCGCACCGCTGCTGCGGACCGTGGCCCGGAAGGCGGGGGCTACGAAGGCCAGGGAGGAGGAGGAGAACATGACGAGTGTCGTGAGGGCGAGGGCGCGGGCAAGCATTTCTTTTGTGGGTTCGGCCTGTACTGCGATTAAAGAGAGCCTGTCGTTGTTGTGCTGTGAGGATGAGGGGGTGGAAGGGTAGTGAAGGGCGTGAGCGTTGTTGTGGCTTTACGGGTTTGGACGCGTCTCGTCATGGCGCGAGCGTTGCTTTTCTTTTCAGGCAGGGGAGGCCATCAAAACCACCATTTGTGAAGCCAACCACAGCGGCAGCGCCCCAAAAACACGCCCTACGCCTGCTTGGCAACGTGCGGGACGTGCTGCGGCCAGTGCCGGTGGTGTTCGGATGGCTGTGAGAGACGTAGCTAGAGGGGCATGTAGGCAGCCGTCTGTTGTTTTGGTGATCACTCTCATCAGGCTCGGCGACTCGACACGCAGGCCTGGGATTTGTGTGAATGATGACCAAAGACGCGTGTTGGGTAGGTTCTTCCATGCATGCCGTGCTGCTTGGCGTCATTAGCTAGCTAGGGGTGTGTCATGTGTGTGAACTGTATGGTGTGGTTGTATAGATGCATGTTTGCTCCCTGCCTTCTCAGCCTCCCCCTCCCCCCCACCTCCCCTCCCCCTTCCACGCCACACCCTCATCATCCTCCCCCTCCTCCATCATCGCACCCTACCCCTCCACAGCCATGGCCGACGCCGCCAACTTCCGGCAGCGGAATCGCCTCTCGCCCGACGTGACCCGCATCCTGTACGTGCGCAATTTGCCCTTCAAACTCTCGAGCGACGAACTCTACGACATCTTTGGCAAGTACGGCCCCATCCGACAGGTACGTCTTGATTGAGCAGGGGAGGGAGGGAGGGGAGGGAAGGAAAGAGGGTGGGAGGGATGTGATGCCATGCATTTGAGTGTTCAGCAGTAGTGCACGTCGTCGGTGCAGTGATAGAGAGGTGGAGGGAATGGGGTGTGCTGACCTCCTGTATCATGCCTTTGCCCTGCTCCCTTCCGCCAGTGTGGAGCGACGAGGCGTCATGGCCCCCTTTCCCTTCGTGTGTCGTGCCAAGCAAAGCTCCCTTTTTCGAAAATCTTTCATCCCCTTCCATCCGCACCACACAGATTCGCGTGGGCGCCGCCAACGAGAATCGCGGCAAGGCCTTTGTGATCTACGAGGACATCTACGACGCCAAGGACGCCCTCGAGCACTTGAATGGCTTCAACGTCTGCGGCCGGTACCTAGTGGTCCTGTATTTCCACCCGGAGAAGGAGCAGAAGCGGATAAACTTGGAGAAGCAACGGAAGGAGGTGGAGGAGTTGAGGAAGATGGTCGATGCCGGCCGAGGAAAATAAAAAAGTGGAGGACTGGAAGGAAGAAAGGTGTGGGTGAATGTGTACATACAAGGCAACTAAACGAAAAGCCAAAAAGAAGAAGCGACAGCATGAAGTCTTTGAGAAATAGAAAAGGATGGTTATGGTAAAGGAAGAGGAGAAGGGTGCGGTGGGTGAGTGCGACCTTGCTCATAGCAGTAATTGAAACGAGAGTCAGCGCACGGAGAAACGTCCTCTCCCTCTCCTTTGATTTTTACCGATGTCTTTCTTTCTTTCTTTGTCGTTGCTTTTTTGAATGCATCAACTTAATGTGAAGGGCACGCCGCTACGGGGCTCGCCACTGAGCACACAGACACACACACACGAGTTATATCAGAACGCTCTCTCTCGTTCTCTCTCTCTCCCTCCTCTTCTCTTCTCCTCCTCTCTCTCCGCTGAAAAGGCACAATCACAGAACAAGAGCCGTCACGACCCCTTCCCTCCTGCCTTCCTCCTTCTTTTTTCTAACTGCTCATCAAATTTAGCACTTTACTTGAGCTCGCCGGAGTCGGCGATGACGACCTTCTTGCTGGGCGTGCCACGGGGGGAGCCAATGGCCTCCACCTTGCGCACAACGTCCATGCCCTCCGTCACCTTCCCAAAGACCGTGTGTCGCCCGTCCAACCTGGGGAGAAAAAGGAGAAAGATGAGTTGATATTATAAAAGAAGAAGAAGCGTAAGGACGAGGTAGAGAACAGAAGGAACGGACGCAAGATGAGAAAGAAAGGCGGGAGGAAAAGCAGATTGAGTCAGTCAGCAGCAAAAACCTACCAGGGGGTCACGACGGTGGTGATGAAGAACTGGGAGCCGTTCGTGTTGGGGCCAGCGTTGGCCATGGAGAGGAGGCCCGGCGTGGTGTGCTGGAGAGGGAGGGAAGGAAGGAGGGAGGGAGGGAGGGAGGGTAAGATAGGAGAATTCTGAAAGTAAGGGCACGACAGGTAGAAATATTACTTGCCTTGAGAACAAAATTTTCGTCAGGGAAGGTGCGTCCGTAGATGGATTGCCCGCCGGTGCCGTCGCCGCGGGTGATGTCGCCGCCTTGCAACATGAAGTCAGGAATCACGCGGTGGAACGCACTGCCCTTATAAGTGAAGCCAGCCTCGCCCGTGGCGATCTGACGGAAGTTCTCTGCAAGTTGGGCGTAAGGATTGAATAAAGTGAGTTTGCGGATGGAACAATTCGAGGAAGCGAGGGGGGTGGGGAAGGAGGAAGGGAGGGGGAAAGGGGATGATGATGATAAGACGTACCGGCAGTCTTAGGGGCCTTGTCAGCCGCCAGCTCCATGACAATGCGGCCGGTCTTCTCCCCGCCAATCTCTATGTCAAAGTACACCTACCGGGGCAGTGCGTAGAGAGGGAAAGACGAGCGTGAGGCTAAGTATCTTTGCCGTCCATCTTGGCCGCTGACCTCCCCACGCCACCCAACACAAGCCTTACCTTGGGGTTCGCGGCCATGGCCAGGCTGCGGGATTGCATCACACGACGGCCGGCAGCATGGGCGGGGGCACGCGCGATGGAGGGCCCCACGCGCTGGAACGCCAAGACGGAAGCACGGGGCAACATGAATGCGGAGGCGCTTTGGAGGAGCACGAGGCAAGCGACGAGAAGGAGGGTGGCGGAGGAAGATTGTTTCATTCCTGTTGGGTGGACATGGGGAGAAACAAGGCAATAAAGATGAGTATGCTGGCGTGGCGTGGTTGTGCTTGCTGTGTACTCTTGTGTTGGTCTTCAAGTGCTGCTGCAGCGTTCTGCGGTGGTTGGAGAGGAGCTTGCTGCAGGCCGCAATGCCCTCCTTCACGCGACGCATGGGAGCGTAGAAATGCACCACAGCACAAACAAACAAACAAAAGACCCTAAAGCCACATATTCCTTTTTCGTGTCCTCTATGTCATTGCTTCTTTTCTTTTCTTTCCTCTCGTTTTTCACAGGGGCGTCAATGTGTACACTATCGCTAGCTAGTTTCTGTCCTATTCTATTTCCCTTCTAGTACCCTCCCTCCCTTCCTCCCTCCCTCCCTCCCGCATTATTACAACCACGGGCTCCACCCGACAAAAATGCGGCACAAATTGTCCGGGTCCGTCGCCTCGGAAATGAGGTACTTGACGTGGCCCTCCACGCTCATGGCATCCCCTCCCGGGTCCTCGTACCCCTTGAGCTTCTGCCGAATGCGCAGCAAGGCCCGCTCCGCGTCGCTCGTCGGCCGCATCGTCTCCATGGCCGCCGTCGCTTTCCTCAGCTCCTCGCCCCCCACCACCTTGTGCGCCGCCTTGCGACGGCGGCCGGCGTCCTCTTCCTCCTCCTCGTCGCCTCCATCTGCGCCTCCCCCGCCCTTGCCACCACCAACACCACCAATGGCCGCCGTCGATCCCGCCGCCTCCCCAGCCGCCAACACCTGTGGCACGCCCGCGCGCACCCAGCTGTGCAACGGATCGTGGACACACACCTCCAGAATCGTGAGCAAAGACGGTGCGTGCTGCCGGAGCACGGCCATGGTGGTGTTGCAGCACTGCCGAAACACGCCCTCCGTGCCCGTCACCCCCATCGCGTCCACCACGTCCCGCGTCAAGCGAAAGGGCACCGTCTCGGGCTGCGGCAGAATCTTGCCTTGCTCAAACGTGTACCCGAAATCAATGTGCACGAGCCCCGCCGTCGCCTGGTCCACCAAGATGTTGCTGGCGTGCCGGTCCCCAATGCCCAAGACATAGCCCACAATGGAGCTTACAGCCACAGACCGCGTGTAGTGCAGCCGCTTCCGGTACCAGAGCGCAGGGTCCGGGAAGGTCTCGAGGAAGAAGAAGCGGAAGGCCGGGTGGAAGTTTTGGGTGATGGTCTGATAGGCTTCCCGCCGTTCCTCGCTCGTTCGCGCGGTCTTCAACAGCTCCCGACACTCCCGCGAGCTAAAGTCCGTGTCGCCGTTATAGCGCTCGTGCAAGGCTACGGCCCGGTCCGAGGAAGCGACCAACAGCCCGCCCAGCGTCTTGGTGTCCTCCACAAATTCCAACACACCGCTCTCCGGCGTCAAGGGCAGCACGCGATAGGTCCGAATGTGCAAGGCACGACGGCGGGCACGGGGGTCGCGGCAGAGCAGGGTGTTCATCGTCTCAAAGACCTGCATCATGATCGCGTCCGAGCGCACGTCGTCCGCCTTGACCACCTGCCGATACTTCCGTCCGTCCGAGCCCAGGCAGGCAATGATCATGGGCCGGCTGAGCCCCGAGTCTGCATTCATGAAACGGGACTCGAAGCGCTCGACCCGCACCACATGCGTGTTGCTGCTGCTGCTTCCGTCTGCGTCCTGCACGTCGTACCGCGCCAATGGATCGAGCCGAGGGGTCCTGGTCACCACCGCAGGCAAGGCCGCCAAGACCACGCCGTTGCCCGTCCCACTGCCCGGTCCAACGGCGCCGCGCCGCAAAATGTCGGGAAAGCTGCGGACGAGGGCCGGCTCGGCCGTAAGCGAGGCAAAGGCTAGGCTCTTGGTGTCCTTCATCTCCTGCGAGCGCTTGATAGAAGCCAGGCCGATGTAACCCTCCAGCAGCCGCTCCGTGTTCTTGACCAACGCCTCCAGGGTCGGGCTCCCGCTAGCCATCAGCCGGTCCAGGATGCCTTGCGCCGCCTGCACCTTCTCCTCTAAGTGGGGCATGCGGTTGTACGTCTCTCGCGCCGCCGCCGAGTTCAAGCGCTTCCCGTGCCGCAACGCAAACAGCTGCAGCAAGGTGTGGTGAGGGTGCTCTCGGCAAATCCGGAACACCAACGTCTCCACCGCACTGATAGAGTCGGGCGCGCCTGAGCCCAGCCGAGACAAAATCTGATAGATCAAGGGCACGAGCTTGTACGTGGGTACCTCGGCCACCAGCTGGGCCATCTCCGCGTTCACGGCCGGATTGTCCGCGTTGCCCGGCTCGAACCACAGCGCCACCACCCGAAAGATGGGTCCCAGGTCGTCGTCGCTCTCATCTCCAATGTCGTCCTCGTCCCCTTCCTCCCCATCCTCCCCATCCAATCGCGCGCTTCGACGGCTGTCGCGACTGCTGCCCCTCCCCCCTCCGCCTCCTCCTCCCTCCCCACCACCCAGCAACCCCTCCAAGCACAACGCCAAACGAAACTGCCTCAGCGCATCCAACAAAAGCCCAGACAACGAGTCCGCCTGCGCCTTGTAATCCGCCTCGTCCAAAGCCAACTCCTTCCTCAAGCTCCCAATTCGCCGCCTCAACTCGCTGCGCTTCGGATCCTTCTCCCCCACCCCCTCATACTCGCGCTGCGTCGCCTCCAGCTCCGCCTTGCGCTGCCGCAGCAGCTCGGCCTGCCGAACCATCTCCTCGGACTTGAGCCGCTCCGAGCGACGTTGATAAAGCTCGGCCAAGAAGTTGGCCAATGTCAAGTGCGCCCGTCGCCGCTGGGTGGGCGTCCCTCCCTCCAGCACCGCGCGCTCCACGGCAGGGAGCAAATGCCCATTAATGATGCGTTGCGTCCCCTCCGAGCGTGCCGCGGCCATCCACCGGCCCGCCAACTGCCGCGCCTGCACCTCGATCCCTCGCGTCCGAGGCTCCACCACCAACGCCGACCGCTCCAGTGCTTCCAAAGCAGGACCTAACGCTGCCGCTGTGCGAATTGCCAAGTCCGCCTCGCCCTTAGCCCACAAAATGCGGGCTTGCTCCAGTTTGCAAGCACAGCGATCCACCGTCAAAGCCCCCGGCGTACTGGCTCCAGGCGCCAGCAACAAACTCTCCACCCGATCCATCACACTCGCCGCAATGGTCAAATTCCCCGCCGCACGCGCAGCACCCGCAAGTCCACGTGCGTGCCGCACCAGCGCTTGACGCGCATCCATCGGCGGACAGAGCGCACGGAGCAGCACTTCGCGCACTGCCAGCACAGGCTCCACTAGCTCAAAATCATCCCCCAGCGCCCCTCGGGACCGAGCGCGCCACGCAGCAATCAAGGCCTGAGCCTCGCCCCGCCGTACCATGCCACTGGAAGTTGAGGCCAGACCCATGCTGCTGCCCGCGAGGCTGCTGCCTCCTGCGGCTGTTGCCGTCCCACATAAATCGTCATCCACGGCCATAGCATTGCTGCCGGTTCCGGCCTTGGCCACCACACGCAACGCCGCCACCTCCTCCATCTCACGCAGCGACTGCAAACGCGCCAGCACAGGCGACAAGAACCGACTCGGCTCCGAGGGCACTTCCTGGGCCAAACACGACAGCAACCCCAAGCGCGCGGCCCGCAAATGATGGGCAAGGCCAGCATGGTCTCGAGCCGCGAGCGCGCGCAACCCGGCGTGGACATGCTCATGGTACCGCTGTCGGCCGAGCAGGCTCAACGCAGGGCCCCCCACCAAGTCCTCCTCCGCCCGCCCCTCCCGGTGCCACGCTCGAAGAGAGTAGTCGTCGTCAAGCTCCAAAGGCGGGGTAGCGTCCGCAAAGACAGCTTCCGAGGACGATGATGAAGATGTCGCAGAAGAAGAGGGAGGAAGATGCCGTGCTACAAATGCATCCGGCCCCCGTAGCGCCGACGAGGAACTCGAGCCACCACTACCACTGCTGCTGCCGCCCAACGCAAGCTTTTGCCAGCGACATGCTCGCCACGAGGTCTCAAATTCCAGCTCCCGCAACGCGGCTTCGTGACTGGCTTGCGCCCGCGTCTCCAGTCCGGCTAAATACGCGCCCAACACATGGCCCAAGTCCAACTTTTGCAATGCAATCGCCGGACCCGCCGAAACACCACTACCTCCACCCCCTCCCCCTCCTCCCGCCGCAACCCCCGCGCTACCTCTACTTCCACCTTGGGTGCGTTGAAGGACAAGGCAATCATGCGCGGCCAGCGCTTGCCTCCAGTCAGGACTCTCACGAGCAGCCGCCGCCCGCGTTCGGCCTTCGAGGCCCGTGCCCGCTTGCACGCCCTCGGCACCGTCGGGCTCCGCGAGTCGCCCTGAGATGCGGAGAAGGAGAGAGCGAACCTCCCCCAACTCGTCCATCAGCAAGGCGGCTTGCTCCTGCTTCTGTTGCTGCTCCTGCTCCTTGCGAGTGGTGGAGGCGCCGCTGCTGCTGCTGCTGCTGCTGCTGCTGCTGCTGCTGCTGCTGCTGCTGCTGCTGCTGCTGCTGCCTTTCTTCTTGCTGCTTGCACCACCACCACCGCCGCCAGCATGGCCCTTGGCTTGAGCCTGATGAAGCTGCCGCTCGTCCTCCACGTGCAATTCCAAGTACAGCGCCGCCGCCGTCAGCGCCCCGCACCGTAAAGCTGCCCGTGCCACCTCCAACTTATCCAACCCCAAGCCCATCATCCCCCCCACCGCTGCCACGGCCTCGTGTGCTCTGAGCGGGCGAGAGGCAGGATCCACATCCGAAGCGACCACACCGCGACGTCGAGGCATCTTGCTGCTGCCGGCGGAAAGGGAGGGATGGAGTAATGCCTCGTGGATGCTCTGGGTGCGGAGAAAGGCGAGGGCAGCAATCAGGGTTTGGAGGGGTCGAGGCCCTCCCCGAGAAAGGCATCGCTGCAGGCATCGCGTGAGCTGCTGGCCCGCTCGTTCCCGGGTCATGACACGCTGAACGGACGGCTGCTGCTGCGGCCAGCCACCCCTGCCACCACGTTTGTGGGATTGGGTGCCCGTGGCCGGCGTCTTGGTGAAGGAGGAATCGGGTTCCAGGCGCAGAAGGCACAACAACACAAGGGGCAGCAAGGCCTCGGCCAGCGCCGGCTGACTCCGACACGCCCCACCGCACTGAATCAAAAACCGTCGGACGGCCACCACCTCGTCGTCCTCCTGCCCCTCCTCCACCTCTTGAGCAGGCGCCCCAGCCATGATACCCTCCCGTATCAACGTCCAAACCAGCTGCGTGATCCACTGCTTATAGGACCATCGCCGCGGGTCCCACACACGCCGACTCCACCACGTGCTGCTGCTGTCGCTGCTGCTGCCAGGGCGCTGCTGCTGCGTGGAAGCAACACGCGCCGACCGAGCCCGCTTGAGTGGAGAGCTCAAGGACGAAGCAGCCGCCGCCTCGGCTTCCTCTGCCTCCCGTTGGCGCCACTGCCACACGGCATCCGCGGCCTGATCACTGTGCTTGGTGGAGGACCGGGCAAACGACCGCAGCAAATCCGCGTCTTGTGCCTCAAATCCCAACTCCTGCCCACCCGACGTCCACACCGCTTCCATCCAAGGCCGAATCTCACACGCCACCGGTGCAGACCCCGCGCTGCCACCCTCCTCCTCCCCATTGTCACGCAGGGGACGAAGCAACGTAGCCCGCAAGGTCTCCACCGCCAGCTGCACAGTCCGGGCATCGGAACCCGTGACAAGCCCCAAGAGAATCTTCAGAGCTTTCCCCACGGTGGCTTGGCAGGGGGTTGCGGGTGAGGACGGCGTGAAGGGCGTGGGGGAGGAAGCACCCGAGGAACGACGGGAGGAGGAGGTGGATTTCCTGCTGCTGCCGCTGGTGGGGGAAGGAGCGGGTGGAGTCGCAGCAGCTGCTCCTGCGTTGCTTGAAGGCGCCCACAAGACCAACTCGCAAGGGGGAACAGCACCCAAAGCCCCTAAAGCACGCGCCGCGTCGATGCGCACCGCTGTCTCCTCGGGGCTACTGGACGAAGCATCCTGCTCACCTACTCCATTACCAGAACCACCCCCACCCGTAGCAGCAGCAGCCCCCCCTCGTTCTCCACCACCACCCCGACACAAGGCCAACAATGCCGGCACCAACAACCTCCGCACCTCCGGCCCTGGATCCCGAGGCGGGCTGCGTTGAGAAGCGAGCTGACCCGTGGTAGCAGAAATGGGACTCAGGCGGGCGAGCAGCGCCTTGAGAGCCACTAAGCGTGTCACCTGCCCTGCCCTCCCTTGCCCCGCGCTTTTGGCCAAGGTGGCAGCAAAGCGCTTGGCATGCGCGACCAGCTGCTGCTGCCCATCCTCGTCAAGGGTGCTGCTACGAAGAAGGCCCGTGGTGGTGGTGGTGGAGACCGAGGCCGTAGCCCGTGCAATCGCCTTGCGCACCTCCTCCAACCCGTGCTCCTCCTTCTCCTCCCCCAACCACCCTCCCCCCCCAAGGCTCGGCAAAGGATCAAGCCCAGCAAGGTAAGGTTTCAGGCCACGTTCCTCAATGACCAGACGCTTCAACAGCCCCACCACCTTGGCAGCAATCGCCTTGGCCTCCTCCTCCGAAAAGACAGAGGAAGAAGCAGCGCCCTCCCCACCAGAAAGCAACAGCAGCGACCCCCCACACAGCAGCTCTTCCTCTTCCTCCTGCTCCGTCGCCTCCCCTCCTCCTCCACCCCCGTGTTGATGCCGCTGGCTCTGAAGCCGCACCAAGACCGTAAACAGCGAGACAACCAACGCTCCCAAATGAGGACCCAACCTCTCAGCCCCGCTATTGCTGCTACTGCTGCTGCTACTGCCACCCAAAGCAGCATCAAGGTACGTCTCCAGCAGGTCCAGGCCAGGGCAGGTGAGGGCGTCAGGGTGTCGTTCCAAGGCCCAGAGCAGCAAATGAAGCCCGAGGTGCAGCACAGCGGGCTCTTGCGCCGCTGGCCCCAGCACCATTAGCAGCTCCTTGGTCAGCTCTAGCAGCCGACGGGCACGTGATGGGCTGGTGGCTTGGGCGAGGCGAACCTTGAGGTGGAGGAGGAGCTCGACGGGGTTGCATTGAGACCAGAGCACCGTCAAGTCCACCATCTGCGCTCCTTCCTCTCCCTCTCCTCCTCCTCCTCCTCCTCCCTCACCACCAGCAGTAGCAGGAGGAAGACGCGGCGCCCCCAAAACCCGCTCAGCCAGTGCTTGGAGGGCAGGACCCAAAGCAGCAGGCGTCAAGGTGTGCAAGGCGCTGTTGCCGCTGGTGGTGCTGCTGGAAGAAGCAGGGGGAGGAGCAGGAGGTTCAGGTCCCAGGAGGTCAAGCATGGCCACCACTACGTCTTGGGGGTACTCGGCCACATCAAACCCCAGCCCGCTCTCCAAATCCTCATCCTTGGCCTTGGGGAGGGACCGACGGAGGAAGGCCTGCAAATCTGCTAGCTGAGTAGCAGCTGCATCGTGGAGGGTGGCTGCTGTTAGAAGCAGCAGCTCCAGGGCCTTGACTTCAACCATGTGCGTCTCCACCACCTCCGCCACCCGTCCCTCCCGAGGCACCACCGACTGCTGCTGCTGCTGCTGATCTTTGTGCGACGGGGCCTCCAACGACAAGCCCCCGCCCTCATTGATCGCAAACACCAACCCCTGCCGCTGCTGCTGCTGCTCAGACGGCGGCCCCGCGACGAGAGCTAGAGAGTCCAGCAGCTCAAATCGATACGTGGGCGGGTAGCCCCCACAGGCCAGGCACGCCAAGGGCACCAGAATGGGCAACGCATGTCGAACAAACGCCCCCAGCAACCGTTCCTGTCGCGCCGCCGCATCCTCCTCCGTCTCCTCCTCCTCCTCATCCATCAAGCTCGCCCCACAAGCCGCGAATGGATCGTTCTCCTTCCCTCCCTCCTCCTCCTCCTCCTCATTCTCCGAAACCCCTCCTCCTCCTTCCCCCCTCCCTCGCACAGCAGCAGTAGTAGCCGCAGCAGAAGCAGCAGCAAGCGCCGCGCCGTGTGCCCCCCCTCCCCCCCCTCCGCCCAGTAACACCAAATGGAGAGGAAAATCCCTTAAGGGCAACCGCAAGACAACCAACCACTCATGCATCAAAAAAAGCAAATGCTCCTGCAGCAAGGCCGCCGTCGAAGGATACCCCAACCCCCCCGCCACGGACGACAACACCGCTTCCACCATAGGTCTCACCACCCTCGCTGCCCTCGCCCGCGCCGCCGCCGTAATCACATGCCGAGTCGAGAACGAGCCTGCTGCTGGTGCGCCTGCCGGGGCCCCCCACCAGCGACACAAGGCCAAAACAGCCACCCTTGCCACCTTGTCCGACGCCCGCCCCGCCGTCCCAAAAGCCATCAGCTGCCCCAAGCGCCGCTGCAACGGATCGATCGGCAAAGGCGTAGTTTGAGTGGATGTGATGGGAGGAGGAGAGGCGAGACCTGCTGCTTCATCGGCGTCTGGCCCTTCCCCCGGCCCGGACAACACGCCCTGCCGCCGGTACTGTTCCCACACACTCAAACTATTTGGATACACCGCAAAGACAGCAGGCAAAGCCCGAGAGGTAGAAAGACGGACCTCGCTATCCCCATGCCGGCAGCTATGCACCAAGCAAGTCAAAAAAAGCTTCCGCGTGGTATTATCCCCCCTCACGGCCTCCGACACCTCAAACAGCGCCTTTCTCGTGTCCGTCTCCAAGCACCGGTTATACCAACTCAACTCCTCCCGTGCCACCAGCTCAAACGACGACCACAGCCGATCCTGGACCGGTGCCAGCCCCTCCACCAGCCAGCGAGGGCTCTGACGACTCCCCAACTGCTGCAGCATCCGCAACAGGTGATGCAAGCGAATCTCCTGTCCCACCGTCACTCCCTCCCCGTTGTTGTTGTTACTACCAGACAAGGCCCTCGACAAGCTGGCACGAATAACCGAATTAGCTACTGCGGGGGGGTCCTGGTTCACCCATCGCTGGAGCTCGGCGAGGTGGGTGACGTACTCCTCGGGGTCCGCCAGAAGGAAGAGGGCATCGTGCCACAGCCCTGCTAGATCCAAGCCCGGCTCGTCCAGCAGCAGGCAGCTCGCCGCCTTGACAAATCGATGGGCGTGGATGTTGGTCGGGTCAATGACGAGGGCCACGCGGGAATAAGCGGCCAGCTCTCGGACCGAGAACCGTCCGGTGCTAGAAATCTCATAAGCCAAGGCACAATCTCCCCGCTGCATGCTTCCTCTCCCCCTGCCTCCCCCTCCCTTCCCCCGGCGATGCTGCTGCTGCATCCGCTGCCGCTGCCGCTGCCCGTCCTCCTCGTCCTCGTCCTCATCATCGTCCATGAGCATGTCGTCCTCCGTCCGACCCGAGGCGTACAACCGCCGCTGGGCCAAAGAAGACGCCTCGTCCTCCTCATCATCCATCAAATCATCCTCCTCCTTCCCTTCCGTCTCCTCGTCCTCGTCCTCCCTCCCTCCCCCACCCCAACCACCACCAGCAGTCACCTCCCCCGACCCCCTCGGCAACAACAACATCAACGACTCATCCATCCGCTTCTTAAAAAAACGCAAGACACTCCGCGCCTCCCGAGGCAAGCCCTCCTCCTCCCGCCTCGTCCCCCTCACCCCCACCCCTCCCTCCCCACTCTCCACCCACAACCCCACCTGCTCCAACCCTCCCCCCCCAAACCCCGCAAACGTCAACGGCAGATCTTCCAAAAGAGAAGTTAATACATCCAGCACCAACGCCCCCGCCTCCGCCACCTCCTCAGGGTCCGCCCCTCCTCCCCCCCCTCCTCCTCCTCCCCCCCGTCGTCGACCACTGCTCTCCAACCTAGGCCAGGGCATTCGATCAAGACACCCAGCCAGCTTGCCAAACAACTCCTCCACGCGCGTTGCTACAGGCACGATCCGGGGGAGGCCTGAGGGGAGGTCTTCTAGGGCGTCAATGACTGCATCATCATCCTCGTCGTCGCCCGCTTCCACCGTGGCTCGATCCACCTTCACGGCCAACAGCACAAACATGGTCTTCACCAGCAGCAGCAACGCCACCCGTGCCCCTTCCTCACCCAAAGCAGAAGCAGCGCTTCCCGCGCCTTGGATGAGGGAGAGGGTCGAGCCCGTGGACTGCGTGGAGGAGCCCCGACCTATCACCACCGTCGTCCCTTCCCCCCCATTGCTGCTGCTGCTGTTGCTGCCAAACAAGGACGTGCATGCCGCCTCCGTCCATGCCTCTAAATGCCTCACCACCCGCAAAGCCACCCCTCCCACCTGAGCCGCCGCGCTTCCACTCAATGCTGCCCCTCCTCCTCCTCCTCCTCCTTCTCCATCCCCTCCTCGTCGTCGTCGTCGCAAGGGCTGCCCTCCTGCCGAACACACCTTGGACACGTCTGCTGCTGCTGCTGTTGCTGCACTGACCGTCACACCCTGCAAGGCCGGACTCAAACCCCTCGGGTAAATCGAGGCCCCTGCTGCTGCTGCTGCTGCTGCTGCTGCTGCTGCTGCAGCTGAGACGGACGCTGCTGCTGCTGAAGAGGAGGACGTGCCTGCCTCGCCGCTGCCTATGGTGCTCCCTCCTCGCCACAGGTTCCGCTCTCCGTGCAAGCAAAAATGCATCCGAACCGCCCCGCTCTCCCCCCCCTCCTCCTCCCCCTTATCACCACTGCTGCTGCTGCTGCTATCGTTTTCACTCCCACTTCCTCCTCCAAACAACACCGCCAGCTGCCTTCGCCCCTCCTGCTCCGCCAGCGCCCGCCACGGACTCGTCAACGACCACTTCAGCTCGCCAACCGTAAAAGCCGACGACACCGATCCTAACCCCACTTCCTCCCCTCCTCCTCCTCCCTTCCCCTTCTTCCCACCCATCCCCAAAGGCGACAGCAGCTGATAACGCGAGGCCCCCAACAAGTCCATCAACGCCGCCAGTGCCCTTGAAATAGCTTTAGACCGATCACTCACCGTCGCCCGCGACAACAGCAACTGCCGACACACCCACGCCATCAAATAATCCCCCACGCGCTCCACCCGACTCCCCGGCTGGGGCAAGCTCCGCCTCTGCCGCTGCGCTGCTGCTGCCCCTCCTCCATAATTCCCTCCCTCCCCCCCTCCCCCTCCATAGTCTCCCCATTCTTCTCCTTCCACCGGCGCGTGCTCCAAAAACCCACACGGCACCCTCCCTCCCCCGCTCCCTCCCATCTCCGCCAAGGAGGAGGACAACCGAGAGGCAACGCCATCCGGCCCATCCAACACCTCCCCTCGTCGAAGCAGAGCGTGAAGCAACCCCAAAGGCCCCGCAGAGTCCTGCACCGTGTGAAATGCCGGCAGTCCCCACAGCTGGTCTTGAGCCCTAGCCAGGTCCGCGTCGCTCAACAGCACCGGATGCCGCACCATGATAGTGAGTAGACGCAGCACCCCCTCCCCCAGTCCTAGGCCATGTATGTCTAGGCGGCCCGTGGCAGACCAGCACTTAAGGTCAGGTCGAAGGAGGGTATAAAGGACGCTGCTCCACGCCGCCCGAAGCTGGATAGGAGAAGCAGTGACAGCCGGACGACGGGTACAGACTTGCGCCAAAGCAAGCAGGGCGGCCACGGTCCACATCAACAACACACCCTCTCCTCGCGAGGCCAAGACACCTTCCAGCAACCCCACCATCTCAAAAAGGCCCTCCCCCCGCGCATTGTCATCCAGCACCCACCCCTCCCCTCCCACCGGCAGATTCTCCAACACCGCTGTCAGCACCCGCAAATGAGCCAGGGTAGCACTCAACCCCCCCCCCCCCCCCCCCCCCCCCCCCACCCCCCCCCCCCCCCCCCCCCCCCACCCCCCCCCCCCC
>Ga0105055_10006039_pt1 | contig 16798 bp, 10 predicted proteins | sample BON03_FD_78090 | JGI IMG/M metagenome (GOLD analysis project Ga0105055, IMG submission 78090) | Freshwater microbial communities from Lake Bonney liftoff mats and glacier meltwater in Antarctica - BON-03 | ecosystem: Environmental > Aquatic > Freshwater > Ice > Glacier meltwater | place: Lake...
AGCAAGGCGCGAGGTGAACTCATGACGCAAGGCAACATCGCGAAGCTCACCAAAGCGTGCGCGATCCCACAGATGGAACATGGCCAGTCGCGTGGCGACAGGTGGCGCAGTCTGCTTGGGCGAATGCCAGCGCATCACCCAGCCAAAGTCGTTGATCAGGTAGTAACGATTGAGCAGCGTCAGAAGCTGATCGCGATCGCCGCTGGACCAGATGCGCTGAGCCAGTGCATCAAAGACTTGCAGATATCGCTTGTGGCTGTTGCTCTTGTGATCTTCGCGGGAGAGTGCGATCACGTGCGGCACTTCCACCAGTGCATTCATGATCTTGTCAGTGGGCACGTTGGCAGCGATGGCCAAGCGGATCATGTCGAAGGGAATGTCCTGCCGAAGGCTGCCGCGAATGGGCGTCTGGAAAAGGACGGCAGAGCAGGCCAGTTCCCAGCTCGCATCGCTGACAGCTTCGGGCTTACCCGCTGCCATCTCGGTGATGAGCATGCGCGTGGAATACGGCTTCTTGAGGCGCTCATCGGTGATGCTGCCGACGTTAGCCACGAGCGCAGGATCAGCCAGTTGCTCGAGAGCGCTGCGCCTGCGCACAGTCGCGGTACCAAGCGTGATGGAGCGTTCGCCCTTGTCGTGTCTTCCAAAGACTGCCACGACCGCTTCGCGTTCCGGCGATCGGTTCATGTCCACTTCGCGGTAATCGAACGGTGCAAAGTGAACACCATCGACGCTGACTTCAAGCTGCGTACTGTCGACGCTGAAACGATTGCGCACCCAGAAGCGATCGCCGACGATCAGGCCTTCGCGGTGTCTGCGTTCGATGTCGTTGCGATCATCGCCGTTGTAGCAAAGCACCCTGTCGCCGCGATGCGTGCCTACCGCGATGGTCAGCGTGCTGCGATCGATGGGCGACTGGAATGCGAGCATCATGCCCGGCGTAATGGCAGCGACTTCCAGCGTCACTTCCACGCCGCTGAGCATTTCGATGGGCGTTTCAAAGCGGAAGTCGTGCGTCGTCTGCGGGTCAATGCGCGAGAAGGAAACCGAGCCATCTTCGTGATTGGTCACGCTCACGACCTTGTCGCGCTCAGCCTGCGTCAGACGCCAGGAGAGGTCAGAAGCCTTGCGAATCTCGATACCCGGGCCTTTGGCGATCGGCGCGACTCGCGCCGCTTCTCCAGCCTTGGCCAGATCGATCGGACGAAAGCGCAGTTCTTCCGCCAGCCAGAAGCGGCCTTCGACTTCCATCGTCACTTCCTGCGGCGGCTTACTCATGGGTGCGGCGAGAAGCACGATGTCGCCGCGCGTGATAAGCAGCTGCCCATCTTGATAGCGCAGGTCCAGGCCGTTCTCGCGCAGCATGCGCCAGCGCTGATCGTCATCGGTCAGGAGCACGAGCTTTTCGACGCCTATCGAATCCGCTTCAGGGCCGCTGAAATAGCGAGCCTTAAGGCCCGGCTGCCTTCCATCCTGACGTGCGGTACGCAGCACGCTACTGGGCACAACCTGACGACTGATGTCGGGCCCTTCCCACTCGAGTTTCATCGAAGCCTGCGAGCTGTCGTCGTAATACTCAACAAGAATATCATGCTCACCCTGCGGCAGTTCGATCTCGCCCACTGATGCGGTGGCAGCACGTGAGACCCAGTCGGAGATGATCCGCTTACCAGCGATGGTGACGATCACACCATCATCACTGGTGGCGATGAAGCGATACTTACCCGCCTTGGCGATCTTGATGATGCCTTCCCAGCGGACAGCGAAGTTGTCGGCATCAACGCCTTTGTTCGGGGCGCTATTGTCCCAGTTGAAGTCGATCACCTGATCGATGCGACTCACCACATTCTTGCGATAAAAGCGATCATCGGTGCCTTCGGGCAGGCCATGCGGATTGCCTTTGACCGGTGCGCTGCGGGTCATGGCGAAGCTGCGCAGCGTTCGATCATCACCAAACTCAACGCGCACGCCTTGCTGCTCGTTCCAGAATGAAAGCTTCATTTTGCGCGTGTCAGAAAAGCGCAGTCGCACCACACGGCCATCGTCATTGGGCGGGAGCAGTTCAAACTTGCCCCCGAGATACACATCGCCTTCGCGCTCATTGAGCTGCATGCGCGAAGCGCCGATGGGGCGCACGACTTCTTCAACGCGCGAAGCCCAGCGACGATCGCCGCGCGCCATCGCATCGTCATATAAACGCCAGGGCGGCGAATAAGGCGGCATAGGCAACTGCGCCATCGGCTTGGCATTTTCTTCTACCTTCACCGGCGGCGTCTTGGTCTTGCCATCATCAATTTTCGTCTTGTCGCTTTCGCCGGTCGTCAGCGGCTTGAGCTTTTTGTCATCATCCAGCGGCTTGCCATCTTTTAAGAGCGCATCTTTATTCGCATCTTTATTCGTGTCATCAATCACCAGTTCCGGGCCATCGGGCTTGGTTGCAAAATGCCACGCCAGACCCACGCCGCCAATCACGAGGCCGCCCACCAATAGGAACATCATGCTCAGCCATATCCACTTGGTGCGCGAGCGCTCAGCCGATAGATTGCAGATCTTCTCGACAAACTCCTCAGCGCCCATGTGATCGGGCGCCAGGCGCGAGGCCAGCCCCGTCTCCAGCGCCAGCTCTTCGAGCAGCGCTTCGCGCACACCCGGACTGCTGCGGATCGCCTGGCGCAGCTTCTCGATCTGCTGCGCAGTCAAATCCTGCGGCAGGGTGTTCTGCAGCAGTTCGACCAACTCGTTATCGCTCATCCCTTGCCCAATCATGGCGTCCCGCCTTCAGAGTCAGACTCGTCGCCGAGGGGCGCGAGGTTGCCCTTGTTTGCTTCCAGTTGTGCTTTGATGCAACGCTTTAGCGCCTGCCTGGCGCGAACCATCAGAACCTTCACCGCACCGAGCGTGCGGCCGAGCTTATTCGCGATCTTCTCCACCTTCATCCCGCCCATGTAGTGCAGATGCAGCGACTGCGCAGAATGCTCGCTGAGTTTGGACATACACCCGGGCACCAGATGAAGCACATCTTCATAGAGGCCATCATCTTCGACCATGCCTTCGACATCCATGCACAGTTCGGTCCAGCCGATCTCACGGCGGCGCATGATGTGGCGCACCTGTTCGCGCAGGACGTTTCGGCAGATGCCCATAAGCCAGGATTGAAAACGAAGCTTGGTATCGAAGCGGCCGATGGCGCCGAAGATTCGCATGAACGCTTCCTGCGCCAGATCCTCGGCCACGTGGCTATCGAGCACGCGGGCACGGAAGTAGCCGAACACCACGGAATAGTGCCGGGAGTAGAGCGTGGCGAACGCAGTGCGGTCGCCTTGCTTCACACTCGCCGCAAGTTCGGCGTCGTCTTGTTGGGGTACAGCATCAAGCAAGGCGGGGCACCAGGACGAAGGTGATTGAACCAATCCTGTCACCGGTTACGCATCGCAGCGACCGGTGTTAACGCAAGTCCAACATGGTATGCCAGAATCGATCCGCGCGACAGAAGAATGTGGAAATTGAGATTTTGGATGAAACTGGAGTGGCTTGGTTTTGAATTTGACGTGTGGCACTGGCAGCATTTACTGATTTTCAATCCAGCGCACCTTCAAGCCGTTGGATGCGGAACCACCATCGCCTGGCGGCAAATTCTCGAACAGATTGTTGGCCTGGCGACTGTTCATGGCCCGGTCATAGATGGCCACGCGGTCGATGGTGCCGCGCCAGGGTGCCGCGCCGCTGGGCAGGTTGCCCAGGGTCAGGCCGTAGGTCGCATCCCAGGTGAGCAGGTGGCCGGTGTGTGGCTGTTCGTTGATGAGCGTGCCATCGCGGAAAATACGCAGCGTCTCTTCCTTGAAGGTGATCAGCAGGTGATGCCTGATACCCGCTGCAGAACCTGTTTCACTGGCGACAGCGGAAGGCGACGCGGAGGTATCGCTGGTGCGGATGCCTGCGTGATGGCGCGTGCTGCTTTGGAAGATATCAAAGTTGTAGTCGTTGCCGCTGCTGGGGCCGTAGCGGAACAGGTGACCGTTGCTGCCGACATCGGATGCAGTGGCGATGAGCTCAATGGTGAACTCGCCGGTGGCGGTGATGCCGTTACGGATTTTGTCGGGCAAGTCAGCGGAACGAATGACCGTGGACTGATTGATCGCAAGCCCGCCGCCCGGTGCCCACGAAACAGCCTGCGTATTGTCGATGAACATATTCAGCGGCTGCCCTTGGCCGCTCGTATCCGTCACGACATAACTCGGCTCGGTGCGATCGCCCAGTGCTTGGCCCTGAAACAATCGCGAAATCTGCGCTGCATCGAGTACGGCATCGTAGATGCGCACATCATCCAATCGGCCGTTGAAATGTTCATTCACCGGCAGATGCGTCAGATCACCCGCACCCGTGGTGCCAGCGCCCAGAATGATCGGCTGAAAATTGCCCAGGCCACCCGAGTTCGCACCCAGACCGCCGGGATAACTCACCGTCTGCTGCAATGAACCATCGCGATAGAGACGAAAGCCACCGGCACCGAAAGTGACGATGACGTGATACCACGTATTGGTCGAGAGTCCGCCGGAGGATACGGTGAAGTCGTTGCCGTTGCCGTAGGGGCTTTGACCGTTGGATTGGAGCTTTGCTTTGAGCGTATTGCCTTCGGTGTAGATGTGCAGATGGCCGCCGGTGTCGTAGCCGGAGGAGTCTTTGGAGAAGAGAGCTTTGTTACCTGAAAGCGAAGCGCTGTTGAACCAGAAACTGACGGAACCGTGGCTGACGAGATAGCTGTCGTGATGAGTGATGCGCACAAAATCGTTGGAGCCATCGAACTTGAGCGACTGGCCGGTGAAGCCTCTCGCACCGCCTTGGGCGAAGGTGACATCATCATGCGCTTCTGCAGTGTTGACACCCGTGGCATCGATGACAGGCGTGATGCCAAAGCCAGGGCGCGAGAGATCGGTGCGCATCTTGGCGCTGTCTTGCATGACAAGGTTGCCGCCGATGTAGAACGCGCCATGCAGGATGGTGCTGTCACTGATGGTCACATTTCGTTTGACATCGAGTATGCCTGAGATGGTGGAAGTATCCGACATCACCAGGTCTGAGCTGCTGCCATACTGATAGAGCTCGAATCGCGTGGCTGCGTTGGAGAGGTTGTTGATCTTCGCACTGCTGCTGAGCGTCATGTCGTCGCCAACATAAAGGCGAAGTCGAGAGCCGTTATTGACAACGATCTGCGCGGTACCGCTCATGGTCAGATCGCCCGTCAGATGAATGCGGACATCGCCGCTGATGGTGACGGTAGCTCCAGTATTAATGATGAGGTTGCCATAAGTCACATCGCTGCTGATGGTGGTACTGCCGCTGTTGATGGTGCGGTTGCCCGAGCTGGAAGGCATACCGGTAGGCGCAGCCAGCGCAGGCAACGCGAACTGCACCGACTGCTCGTAGCGGTTGCCGGTGATCAGGCCCGAGTTGGTGATGCTCACGACATTGGTCGGGTTGGCACCGGGGCGGTTGTAAGTTGAGCCTTGGATCACTGCGTTGTTACTGACTCTGATGCCGGGCGTGCTGCTGGTGTTGGTGACGAGAGTGACATCCTGGCCGCTGTTGCTGCCGCCGTATGCGCCGGAAGAACTTCGGTAGCCATCGATGGCGCAAGAAGTAGAGAGATTGACCGTACCTTGAATCGCCATCGCCCCGCCGCTGCCATCATCATCCAACGGCCAATGGCCCACGAGCGTGGTCACTGGCTGCTGCTCATCGAATTCGTAGAGCGTGAGCATGGTGGGGATGATGCCGCTGCCGTTGTTGAGCGCGCGTGGTTGAATGACAGCGGCGACCATCGCCTGCCGATTGGGCGCATTGCAGGTGGCCTGCGCGATCACAGAGGTCGTGCTGCCGGTGACGGCGAAGTCAGCGGAGGTATGCGTGCTGGTGCTCTGCTGATTTTCGGTGCCCTCGACCATCGGACTGGTCCAGGTGTAGCTGCGATTTTCATGGCCGACGCGAACCGCACCGACCACCACATCGCCGCGAGTGACCTGCATCGCAGCACAGGCAATCGATGGCGGACCGGCATTGGTCGCCCACTCGGTCGTTCGCACAGGACTCGCCTGACTGACATTCGAATAAAGGCGCGAAGCATAGCTCGTATCATCTCGGGACCCACTGGTCCAGGATGAGCGCAGCGTGCTGTCCGTGGCCAGGCGCAGACTCGATTCGCGCAGAACATACAAAAAGGAACGAGCGCCCACGCCTGTCGATTCATACGACGAGGCAATCAGCGTCATCTCTTGATTTCCATAGCTCATGCTGGTGATCGAGCAGTGCGTCTCCGCACCGACGGTCACCACCAGCAATCGATCTTCCCCTGTCACTAAAGGCACGGAGCTGCTCGTCGTCCAATTATTCAGCGCGGTCACTGTGTCGGTGCTTGCCGATGCCTGCGCGGCCCACTCCAGCGAACGACGAAGTATCGTCTTGCCGTCGTCGTTGAGATCCTCTGCGTCGAATCCCGAGAAAGGCAATGCCGCGCGCCGACCAGGGCAGGGAGATCCGCTGAGCAGCATCTGACCGGTGTCAATTGTCGCCAGCACACGTTTTTCATTTCCCGGCCACCATACCAACGGGCGCAGACCACCGGCGATCGTCCCATGCGCCACTTCCGCGCGTCCGCCGCGCGTAGCGACATCCAGTTCGCCTAGTGCGAAGGGAGAAGTGATGTAGTGCGTGTTGTCAACGATCTTAAGCCGTTTGCCTTGAAACGATGTCTGTTCCGTGGACAAACCCATCGGGTTAAACAGATCGCCATCTTCAAACACCACGCCCAGCTCCGTGCCACTGAGTTTGCTGCCGACGTTGGTTGATCCGCCATCTTCAGGCACGTAGATCACATGCGCCAGCGCAATCGCGGCGGCATAATCATCGATGCCCGAAGAGGCGGGCAGCGTGTTGACATTCCAGTTCCAACTTTCAATCAGCGCCTTGCGCGCCGTTTCTGATTCAGTGAGCGATCCTGAATTCGCCACGATCATCAGCACGTTCACACTGCCCACCGCCAGCGCAGGTCTCACCTGCATGCGCACGGTGTGCGAGGTGCCTTGATAGTTGCCTGTCGCCAGAATGGTGACAAAGTCCGAAGGATTGTTGGCCAGATCGCCATCGCCTTCGACCAGTGAAGTGGTGAGATCAAACATGCCATCATCGACGCGCACGGTGACGGTGCCGCCCAAGAGCGACTGATCGGTGAACCAGACACCACTGGGATATTCATTGCGCCAGGTGTTGCTGGTGGAAATTTTTCGCAGCGTCAGTTGCAGCGCGGTCTCAGCGATCTGCTTGGCCTGTGCGTGACGCGTCAGGTTGGCGGAGATGCCGCTGGTGGTTGCCTGAGTCGAAAGAAAACTCAGCGACAGCACGGTGGCAATCGCCACCGCGAAGACGACCAGCAGCAGCGCGATGCCGCGCTGATCTTGCGACATTGCCTTGCGACTTGAATGAAAGCTTGTCATGAATCCTTCTCCCCTGACTTCTCAATGATCGCGAGATGACCGCGCAGTAACCAATGAATCTCGTAATCAATATCGGTCACTGAGACGGGGCGAATCACCTATCCCGGGCATGTTACTGATCGATTGAGAATGTTCACACGAAACGCGGCACGATCGCTTCCACATTCACGTTGCGCTATCGGACGTGTGGGTGTCGCGCATGGATCACGGCGCTGACGTCGCTACGCCGCAAGCGGCGAAACTACACACCCTTCAAATCGGCAGCACCCGTCGCTGCGTCGCATACAGTCCGCACAAGGTGATGAAAGAAAAGATCAGCAGCATGAGAGATGTCTGATGAGCTGCGGTGTAATTGAGAGCCTGCACATCGTCGTAGATCATGATCGAAAGGGTTTGCGTGGCACCGGGGATGTTGCCCCCGAGCATGAGCACGACGCCGAACTCGCCGATGGTGTGGGCGAAGCTGAGCACGATGCCGGTGAGAATGCCAGGCCATGCCAGAGGCAGCACGATGCGCGTGGCGATGCGCGGCAGCCTGGCGCCAAGGCCACGCGCTGCCTCGATGTACGAGCGGTCGATGGATGCAAAGGCCGACTTGAATGGCGCGACAGCGAACGGCAGATTGAACAGCACTGAGCCTAATAGGATGCCGGTGAATGAAAACGGCAGCGGCGCTATGCCGAGGCTTTCGATGATGCTGCCGATGTAGCCACGCGGACTGAGCACAATGAGCAGATAAAACCCAATGACCGTCGGCGGCAAAATAATCGGCATCGCCACCAGCGCTTCAATGATGAATCGCCACCGCCTTCGCGTCGTCGCCAGCCACCATGCCAACGGCAACCCGAGCACAAGCAGGATCGCCGCCGTCGCCGCCGCCAGTCGGATTGTCAGCCAGATAGCGGTGAAGGACATGGGGATTAATAGTTAGCCGTTCGCCTTGGCGAACGAAGTTCTTCGATGAACGCAATCAAGGTACCGGCGACGCGAAACCTTGTTTCGCCAGAATCGCCTGACCGTTGGCACTCAGAAGATAATCTCGAAACAGCTTCGCCGCATCGCGACGCTTCGTATGCGCCAGGATCGCGCCGCTCTGGACGATCAACTCATGCATATCGCCAGGCACCACCCATGTGCGCCCCTTCTCTTCCATCTTCGGCGTCATCGCAAGGGACTGGGCGATGAGACCGATCTCAGCAGCGCCAGACTCCATGTACTGCGCAGTCTGGGCGATGTTTTCGCCCAGCACAAACCTGGACTTCACCTGTTCGATCAGGCCAGCCCTGGTGATCGCCTGCTCCGCTGCTTTACCGTAGGGCGCGAGTTTCGGATTCGCAATCGCAATTTTGCGCACCGAAGGATCGAGCAGTGCAGCAAAGCCGAGCCTCTCAAGATCAATCGGCGAATCCTTGTGAACCCAAACCACCAGTCTGCCGGTCGCATATGAAAAAAGGTCGCTCTCATCCGCAAGCTTCGCCGCCACGATCTGCTTTGGATAGTCAGTGTCTGCGGAGAGAAACAGATCAAACGGTGCGCCATTTTTGATCTGTGCGTAAAGCGTCCCCGATGCACCGTAAATCACGCGCACTTCCTCGCCCGGATTTGCTGATTCGTAGTCAGCTACCAATTCATCAATCGCGGGTTTCAAACTTGCTGCGACAGCGATGGTTAACTTGGCGGATTTAGCCTCGTTCGTAGCTGCCTGGTCGCAACCAGCGATGATTACGAAACAACAGACACAACAAAAAAGTAAACGAATCATGGCAACCCCTCGCATCCGATGAGCCGCGACGTGATCGAGTCCTGACTGATATATCGACGTTCAATCACCCTTCTTCGCGCTTTTGCCCGGCTTATCCGCCTTCGCCGCAGCCTTGTTCGATTCACTCTTGGCGGGCGCAGCCTCTGCCTTGGCGGATGTATCGCTCTTGGCCGCGGTGTCGCTCTTGGTCTCGCTCTTGGTTTCGCTCTTGGTCTCGCTCTTGGTTTCGCTCTTGGTCTCGCTCTTGCTTTCGGTTGCTGGCTTGGCCGCATCGGCATCGGCCTTGGCCGCCGCCTTGTAGCCTTCGGAGCGGTAGTCCGTCTGCCAGAATCCGCCGCCTTTGAAGATGACCGCAGCGCCGGTGCCGATGAGGCGTTTTAGTTTTGCCTTCTTGCACTTGGGACACTTGCGCAGAGACTTGGCGCTCATCGATTGAAATTCTTCAAACGTGTGGCCGCAGGCGTCGCAGACGTAGTCGTAAGTAGGCATGGGGGATCCGAAAAGCGGGGAAGCGGGACAACAGGAAATTCAAAGTCGAAGGAGGAGAATGGCCAGTGTCCATTGCAAAATGCTAATTGCAAAATGGAAGGCGGTAGCCGAGGCAGGCACTCATCAATTTTCATTTTTCATTTTGCAATGGGCATTGGTCATTAGTCATTTTTCATTTTTCATTGCTTCACTCCGCGACGCTCACCTTCACCGGGCGCAGGGTACGCTCACCGAGCGTGTAACCGGGCTGAAGCTGCGCGACGATGTGGTTGCTCTTGACGCCTTCGGCTTTCTGCCGCATCAGCGCTTCGTGTTTCATAGGGTCAAATTCATCGCCTTGCTTGGCGGTGATGCGAACGATGCCATGCTTGGCCAGCGAGCGCATCAGTTCATCGCGCACCATCGTGATGCCTTGCAGCAGACTCTGCGCGGTGGCCTTGTTCGGATCGACTGCCAAGGCGCTGTCAAAGTGGTCAAGCACCGGCAGCAGATCCCTGGCCATCTCGCCGGTCTGCTGATCCTGCGCGGCTGTCACATTCATCTGCGCCCGGCGGGCAAAGTTCTGATAGTCCGCATGTGCACGCAGCAGCTTCGATTCCAACTCAGCACAGCGCTGCGCCAGTTCCGCCAGATCATCTTCCACCGTGCGATCAGCCTGTGCCGCCTCGCCAGCGAGATCGAGCGAGTCGAAGTCGGTTGTGTCGTCGTCATTTGGTTGTTCTGCCATGAGCCACTTCCTTGCAGTCTAAAAGACAAAGGCTAATACTTATTATTTAATACTTAATACTTAATGCTTAGTACTTATTGGCGGCATCAGCATTGTTACATCAGCATTGTTAATAGATGCCTGCACACTACTCCGAAATAACCATTAAATAATAAGTATTAAGTAATAAATAATAATCTTACTTCGCCTCACCAAAAAATCGAACCCAAGTAATCCTTCACCTTCTCCCAAAAACTCTTATTGTGCGGCAGCACCTCGTGATTTTCCGTATCCGCAAACTGGCGCAGCAACTCCTCCTGCTTCTTGGTCAGCTTTGAAGGCACCTCAATCAGCAGCACCACAATCATGTCGCCCTTGCGGCCGCTGCGGAGATTGGGCAGGCCCTTGCCGCGCAGTCGATACTGCTCGCCGTGCTGCGTGCCCGACTTGATGGTGATCGCCTCAGGCTCCTCGCTGTCCAGTGACGCGACTTTCACCTTTGCACCCAGCGCCGCCTGTGTGAAGCTCACCGGCATGCGCATGACCAGATCATCATCTTGCCGTTGAAAAAGTTTGTGTTCTTCAATACGAACGCCTACGTGCAGGTCGCCGCGCGGCCCGCCTCGATCGCCCGGCTCGCCTTCGCCTTGCACGCGCACCGCCTGGCCGTCGTGGATGCCTGCGGGAATCTTCACGGTCAGCACGCGGTTCTTGGGCTGCTTGCCGGTGCCGCGGCAGTCATTGCATTTATCTTTGACAAGCGTGCCTGCGCCGCTGCACGCCGGGCAGTTGGAAACCATGCGAAACATGCCGCCAAAACCTGCTTGTTGCACCTTGCCAGTGCCGCCGCAGGTGAGACAAGTCTGCGGCGTGGAGCCGGGCTTGGCGCCGCTGCCGGTGCAGGTTCCACAGTGATCCATGCGGGTGAATTGAATCTCGCGTTCGACGCCGTTGGCGACATCTTCGAGGGTGATCTCGATGATGGTTTCGAGACTCGCGCCGCGTCTTGCTCCGGTGCTGTTGCGTGAACGACCACCACCAGCGCTGCCGCCAAACATGGAGCCCAGGACATCTTCGAACATGGAGAAGATGTCGCCGCTGTCCATGTGCGAAAAGTCGTGGCCGGCCTGACCGCGCAGTCCTGCGTGGCCATGCTGATCGTAGCGCTGCCGCTTGTCGCCATCACTGAGGACTTCATACGCCTCAGCTGCTTCCTTGAACTTCGTCTCAGCCTCTTTGTCCTCCGGATTGCGGTCCGGGTGAAACTTCATCGCCAGCTTGCGATAGGCGCTTTTAATCACATCGCCAGAGGCGGTGCGCTCGACGCAGAGGATCTCGTAGTAGTCTCTTTGAGTGGCCATGAGTATGGGGGTGGGAAAAGGCAAATACTATTATTTAATACTATTATTTAATACTTATTACTTAATACTTATTGGCTATATAGGAAGGGGAGGAAGACAGCGATACTTGCGACATCGGGCATGCTTATGCCCTCTGAAATAGCTATTAAGTAATAGGTATTAAATAATAAGTAATAGCCTTTGCCTTCTGTCTTATCCGCTTCGCAATAAAGAACCCAGGGCGATACGCACCCTGGGTTCCCAGTCAATCGTTTCGGGTGTGCGTCACGGGAACTACTCTCAAGCTGTCGCGCCGTTTTCGAGTTCGGCATCGTCCTTGAGGTCGGTGATGAGCACGTTGGTCGTGAGCATCACGCCAGCCACGCTGGTCGCGTTGGTGAGCGACATGCGGATGACCAGCGCGGGGTCGATGACGCCGGCTTTAACCAGGTCCTGATACTCAGTGGTGGCTGCGTTGTAGCCGAAGTTGCCCTTTTTGCTGAGGATTTCTTCGACGACGATGTCGCCATCTTCGCCGCCGTTTTCAGCGATCTGCTTGGCGGGGTAACGCAAGGCAGCAGCGACGATGTCGTAGCCCAGACCCAGATCACCCTTGACCTTGGCGCGGGCAGCTTCGAGGGTCGGCAATGCACGCAGCAGCGCGACGCCGCCGCCGGGCACGTAGCCTTCTTGAGCAGCCGCGCGGGTGGCATGGAGCGCATCATCGACGCGGTCCTTGCGTTCTTTCATGGCTGTTTCGGTCGCACCGCCGACGCGGATGATGGCGACGCCGCCGGTGAGCTTGGCCAGGCGTTCCTGGAACTTTTCCTTGTCGTATTCGCTGGTGGTCGCAGCGATCTGGCTGCGAAGCTGCTCAACTCGGCCTTCGATTTCCTTCTTCTTGCCAGCACCTTCGATGATGGTGGTGTTGTCTTTGGTGATGGCGATTCGCTTGGCGGAGCCGAGCGATTCGAGCTCGAGGGTTTCGAGTGATTCGCCCAGGTCTTCGCTGATGAACTTGCCGCCGGTGACAATGGCAATATCGCCGAGCATGGCCTTGCGACGATCGCCAAAGCCCGGGGCCTTGACCGCACAAACCCGAAGGACACCACGCAGACGATTCACCACGAGAGCAGCGAGCGCTTCGTTCTCGACATCTTCCGAGATAATGAGCAGCGGCTTATTCGCCATCGCCACCTTATTAAGCAGCGGGAGCAGTTCGGGCAGGTTGGAAATTTTCTTTTCGTGAATCAGGATCAGTGCATCTTCGAGCGTGCATTCCTGCGTCGCGGGGTTGGTCATGAAATATGGGCTGAGGTAACCCTTATCAAACTGCATGCCTTCGACGTAGTCGAGCGTGGTCTCGGCGGTCTTGCCTTCTTCGACTTCGACGACGCCGTCCGCGCCCACCTTGGTGATGGCGGCTGCGATCATCGTACCGATCTCGGTGTCGCCGTTGGCGGAGATGTTGGCGATCTTGCGGAGATCTTCTTCGCCCTTGCTCTTGACAGCCATGCTGCGGATGGCATCAGCGACCACTTCACCGGCAGCGGCGATGCCGCGCTGGAGCATGATCGGGTTTGCCCCGGCTGCGACATGGCGCAGGCCTTCGTTATAGATCGCCGCAGCGAGCACGGTGGCGGCAGTGGTGCCGTCGCCGGCGCGGTCGTTGGTTTTCTTGGCGACTTCGACGACGAGCTTGGCACCCATGTTTTCGTAGGGGCGAGGCAGGTCGATTTCCTTAGCGACGGTGACGCCGTCCTTGGTGATGACCGGGCCGCCGTAGGATTTCTGGAGGATGACATTACGGCCGGTGGGGCCCATGGTGACGCGAACCGCGTCATTGAGCTGATCCACGCCTCGCTTGAGGTGAGCCGATGCGTCTGCGCCGAAGATGAGTTGCTTTTGTGCCATGAGAGTACCTGTGGAGGTTGGAGGGTTATGGGAGGGGGAAAAGGCTATTACTTATTATTCAATACTTATTACTTAATGGTTATATCGGAAGGAGACAAAGGCGATAAAGCCTGGGGCGATCTCGCGCATCCTTGCGCTTTGCGCTTTCTGAAATAGCTATTAAGTAATAAGTATTAAATAATAAGTAATAGCCATCCTGTCTTTCAGATCAACTGTTTATCGTGGTGGGCGGTGCCCACCCTACGCTCTGCCTTTATTTGTCGATCACGCCGAGCAGTTCTTCTTCCTTCATGATCAGGTGCTTCTTGCCGTCGAGGACGATTTCGGTGCCGGCGTATTTGCCGTACACCACGGTGTCGCCCTTCTTGATGCTCGGGGCGGCTCGCTTGCCATCATCGGTCAGCTTGCCGGGGCCGGTGGCGACGATCTTGCCCATCATGGGCTTTTCCTTCGCGCCATCCGGAAGAAAGATGCCGCTAGCCGTCTTGGATTCGGCTTCTTCGGGCTTGACAAGGATACGGTCATCGAGGGGTTTGATGTTCATAGGGTGTAGTCTCCGATTAAACGTGCGTTGCCTTGTGAATCAATTCGTTTTGGCCCAACGGGCCTTCACAACCGAGCCCAGGGCAACGCCCTGGGTTTATAGGCCAATCTATTTCAAGCCCTGAAAGGGCGGTATATCTATTCGATTTCCAAAGTCTGTATCGCCCCTTCGAGGCTCATGGTTATTCTGCGTTCTTACCCAGGGCGTTGCCCTGGGCTGGGTTGTTGTTGGCCCTTTGGGCCTGCAATAAGTATTCCCAATCAGATGAAGTTATATGAAGTACTATGATCGCGTATCTAGTGAAATAAACGCCGATGCGAATATCTCTAATTCAGAAGATTGCACATATCGAAAGCCTTGAAATCCTTGCGATGCAATCCTGTTGATAGCTACTTCAATTGTTGAACATTTAACGTGCCAACCATCCAGCCCATCTTGTTTGCCAACAAAGTTATTTGAAGGCTCGGTACGATTGAAACATTCAAATTCTTCTGCTCTTGCTCGACCTACAAGGTTTCCGTCCCGTATGAAATAAACCCAGCACCCTGGATCAGCTTGTTTAGGTCGATTTACACCTAATGGGTAGTATAGAGACCCACATTCAGCCATCCATTTCGCCTCCGCTTCAATCGAAGGCGAGCGACCGGCCTTGGTGCTAAGCGTAAGCTTAATATCCGCCATAAAGAAACAAATCCAAGATGGTCGAAGTTAGTTTTAGAACCCACCCATACCGCCCATTCCACCCATGCCGCCGCCGTGGTCGTGGTGGTCGTCGTGGCCGCCGCTGTGGTCTTCTTCCTTGGGGGCTTCGGTGATGACGCAGTCGCAGGTCAGGAGCAGGCAGGCAACGCTGGAAGCGTTTTCGAGGGCGGTGCGATCAACCTTGGTCGGGGTGATGACGCCTTCGGCGAGCAGGTCGGCGTATTCGAGGGTCAAGGCGTTGAAGCCGAAGCTGCCTTTGCCGGCTTGCACTTTGCGGACGACGACCGAGCCGCGCTCGCCAGCGTTATCTGCAATGGTCCAGAGCGGCACAGTCAGGGCATCGATCACGACGCTCACGCCAGCCTGTTCATCGCTGTTATCGAGCTGAACTTTCTTGACGGCTTCGATGGCGCGGATGAAGCTGATGCCGCCGCCGGGGACGATGCCTTCGGCGACTGCCGCGCGGGTGGCGTGCAGAGCATCTTCGACGCGGGCTTTCTTTTCCTTGAGTTCCGACTCGGAAGCTGCACCGACATTGATCTGTGCGACGCCGCCGGCGAGTTTGGCCAGACGTTCCTGGAGTTTTTCTTTGTCGTAATCGCTGGTGGTCACTTCGATCTCGTTACGGATCTGGGCGATACGGCCTTGGATCGCGACGGTCTTGCCAGCGCCTTCGATGATGGTGGTGTTGTCCGCATCGATCTCGATTTTCTTAGCGATGCCCAGATGCTTGATCTCGACCTTGTCGAGCTCCATGCCCAGGTCCTTCATGATGGCCTGGCCGCCGGTGAGGATGGCGATATCTTCGAGCATGGCCTTGCGACGGTCGCCGTAGCCGGGGGCTTTGACGGCACAGACGTTGATGACGCCGCGCAGTTTGTTGATGACCAGAGCGGCCAGTGCTTCGCCTTCGATATCTTCAGCGATGATGAGCAGGGGACGCTTGGCCTGCTGAACTTTTTCGAGCAGCGGGACGAGCTTTTGGACGGAGGAGATTTTTTCTTCGTAGATGAGGACGAGGCATTTTTCGAGTTCGACGGTCATTTCGTCGGTGTTGGTGACGAAGTTGGGGCTGAGGTAGCCGCGGTCGAACTGCATGCCTTCGACGACATCAACGTAGGTTTCGAGGGCTTTGCCTTCTTCGACGGTGATGACGCCGTCTTTGCCGACTTTCATGAACGCGTCAGCCATGATTTTGCCGATTTCGCGGTCGTTGTTGGCGGAGATGCTGGCGACGTTTTCGATGTCCTTTTTGCTGGAGACATCGATAGGCTTGGCGAGCTTCTTGATGGATTCCATGGCTGCGTCAACGCCCTTGCGGATGCCGCGGACCAGAGCCATCGAATCAACGCCGGCAGCGATGTGGCGCAGGCCGGACTTGAAGAGAGCCTCCGCGAGGACGGTGGCGGTGGTGGTGCCGTCGCCAGCTTTATCGCTGGTTTTGGAAGCGGCTTCCTTGACGAGCTGAGCGCCCATGTTTTCGGTTTTGTTGCGGAGTTCGATTTCTTCAGCGACGGAGACGCCGTCCTTGGTGACGGTGGGCACGCCCCAAGATTTGTCGAGGACGGCATTGCGACCGCGCGGGCCCAGGGTCGATTTGACGGCAGCGGCGAGCTTTTCAACGCCTGCGAGAAGGGACTGGCGGGCTTTGGTATCGAAAATAAGATCTTTCACGGCCATGGGTTATGCTCCTGAGGGAAAAGGGCCTAGGGATGAGGGCCTAGGGCCTAGGGGAAAAAGGCCTAAGGGCGTTGTCTGAGGCGATGAGGCGGGGTTCTCATGTCGCGGGGTAGAGCAACGTGCCTGAGTAGAAGCAATGGCAGTACCAGAGGGAAGGATTGCGGCGATACGGCG
>Ga0105055_10006051_pt1 | contig 16776 bp, 10 predicted proteins | sample BON03_FD_78090 | JGI IMG/M metagenome (GOLD analysis project Ga0105055, IMG submission 78090) | Freshwater microbial communities from Lake Bonney liftoff mats and glacier meltwater in Antarctica - BON-03 | ecosystem: Environmental > Aquatic > Freshwater > Ice > Glacier meltwater | place: Lake...
ACTTTACCACTTGAGAGGCTAAGTATGCGAATTCGCTTTGAGCCCTGCTGAAATGGATTCCTGATTTCTCATTACAAACAGCATGGACGAGGTAACCTGCTAAGCATCGGGTCTCTATATTCATGGTTTCCCGCATGAGATCTTTGGACTTGATCCAACTGATAATATCTGCAATGGCAAGCGAGCAGAAGGCTACTATAGATTCCTGTTTAGTTGCTGGCATTTCATTTGACTCGAACTGCAAAAATCCGAATACGATTCCATCTTTTTCTATGGGTACAATCAAATCGTTGTTCAGTTGTTCTACAGCTTTTGGAATTTGATTTCCTTTAACCAGTGACGGCGCGCCGATATCTTGACCGATCATGAAATGAATCAATCTTCTATTTCGATTTTCTTCAAGACCGACAGGTGCACAAAGAGTAAACCACTGATACATGGCTCCAATATCACTGGAATAAGCACGCAGAAGTTCAATAGGACCAGAATAATCAGGAGGATTAAAAAGTACTCTTTGACTGCAGTCGGCCTTGATGAAAATAGAATATCTACTTATGTTGGCCAAGACAGCCAAATGATCCAGTAAAAACTGACAGGAAGGATTATAATTACATTTCAACTCTTTCCCCATCAACATTTCGTACATTCTTTGATCAAATTCAAATTCTGAATACGAATTCGACGGTTGCTTTTCTAAATCAGCCTCCCTTGACAATGGTGCGCCAAGTTCACTGGAATATTCTGCGTGACTTGGTAGCCAAGAATTATCAAAAACAGTTTTTAAATCACCTGTGAGTACAAGGCCCATAGGGATGCCTGTGTTCTTAAACATCTCGGAATTCTATATTCATGTCATCAATTCAATGCCTTTCTTTTCAAACAAAGCTACTTACAAAGTGCTCATCACTGCCAAGAAGCCATGCGCGATCATGCAGGGCCATTGCGTGCAGATAGTTCTTCATTTTATCTCGCAACGTAATGTTCAATATTTGCAGCGACTTTTCCCGTGCAGTAAAATCAGTATACAGTGCTTTTTTCAATTCCTCCGTCTTCAATAAAGAATCAAGATACATAGAAAAGTAGCTGCATAAGCTCGTCAGCCAATCTACCTCGGAACGATTTGAGAGTTGTCTCTCTAAGAAAAAGTGCGGCCTTTTAGATTTCAATACTACATCTTGGCGCTCGATTTGAATAAGGAGAACGGTGTTTGTTTGTTGTATAGCAAGAGGTATGGCAAACTCCATCATCGCAAAATCTTCCGACAAATGGTTCGATTCTGATAGAATTTCAACTCTAGATACTTTTTCTATTGGATCTAATTCGATCACGCTTAACTCGTTCCTTGACGGATCCAGAATTCCAGCCATGGCGGTATCGGACTCGAGAGCTATTTCTGCCAGTCTGCTGGGCTTCAAGTGACTACATTCCATTTCTCTATCATGCAATTCAAATTCAGATTTGAATTCAGTGGCACGATAGGGTATTTCTTCGACACAGTGTTCCCTTGATGTCGGCGAGGTAAACATTGTCTTTTTCTCATCGATATTCTCATTCCAGCTTGTGTCTCTGTCACGAGACTTGTTTTGGATCTTGAACTGTCGGAGAGGCATGGCTCTTGGAGGAAAACACAATTGTCTTGTGTCTCCAACGAACAACACAACACTATACTTGGCATCGAAAGTAGAAGCAGGCCATCCTTCAATAACTCGGTCAGCATTCAAACAAGCGGCTGGCGTTGAAAGATCTTTTATGTGACCTTCCAAAAACAAATGGCGGATTTCGGTTACCAAAATACGCAACAACTCTCCCACGGTTGTAGCTGCAGCGAGAGCTCGGGTTCCATCAAGAATTCTAGTTTCAAGCAATAAACATCTTTCATTGACTTGCTTTGCTCGCTCAATTTCTAATCGACGAGACTCCAACTCGCGGTTTGTGCAAGAATACTCGATCCTTCGGTTTAGAATCGAGGAGATACGAGGTGCAAGGTACGTTGCCAACGGAAGATCATCTTGGGAAAAAGCTCCGTTTTCACGTTCCAATATCACGAGTCCTAATAAAGTACCTGCTGTTTTACTCGCTTGGGTTGAAAATTGATGGTCCAAGAAGCTGCCTCCAATAATATCATGAATTTCGTCAGGAACTTTTAATTCGGACTCATGGACTGAATTGAATAGAGGAACATACAGAATTTGCAGAGAATTATTCTTGCTATTCATGGAGCATTTGCTCCGGATACTTTCCAGCATATCTTCATCTTGTGTTATTTTCCAATGGTATCTAGAACCAACGGTGGTTATGTCTTCATTTTCCCCTGGCACATCCACATGAATCCAATCTTTACGACTATCCTCTATTGCGATTGTATTGCAGATTGAATTCGTTTCGATTATTTCTTGCTTTTTTCGTTTCTTTACCGCTGTTTCAACAGCTCCTTTCCGTAGCAGTCGTTCAAACTCACACCGGTCTTCACAGTGTAGTCTGGACTTCGACCCTATCATTTCGAATGAATCCTCATATGTAGCATTCAATAATAAAACAGTACAAAGAGATGCTGGAAACATTGTTTCAATCGTTTGCTGAAGTTTGGGTACCAGAATTGGTAGTGTATCCATTGTCGAGTAATTCTGTTCATCAAACGACGCCTGCAGTTGACTCTCAGCGTCTTTAAGAATCTCCCGGTTTATTTCTGTTTGCGTTTCTGAAGTTAAATATTGTTTCGAATTGCTTTCTGCAATTGTTGGAAGAAAAGTGATCATTTTCGCAATCATCCAAGCATGCTCTACTTCTTCTGAATCCCATTGACTAGTTTCACATTGACCTTTGTTTCGAATGACCAAAATACATTCCTCATCTGATACCATCGTTTTCAAGCATATTGCGTTCCTTGTATTTGACAACTTCAGATTTTCTAAATCATTGAAAACCACTTGATTTCTACTCATCGCTGCACTTGCTAGAATAGAACTATCGTTCGTTTCAAGGGCATCGAAGACCAATCTTGCACTTTCAGCATTCAGTTTAGTGATAACATATGAAATGATTCTTTCGAGCGTTGTGCCATCTACTGTGGGAGAGTGTGCGCATTCTTCCAACAGGTCCAATTCATCAGCTAAGGCAACACCAGCTTGTGCAATTGATGCAACGAGAACTCTATCTACGAATGAAGGATCACCAAGTTCAGAACCCATTTTTTCTAAATCACGTTCACTCATGATTCCTCGAACAACTAGATCAGTTGCCAGTGAATCCATTGCTTCTTTCGTAACTTCGTTCTGTTGATTTTGTTTGTGAATTTGCTTAAATGTTGGTGTTAATTTTTTCAACTTGTCAAAAACGATTTCTTCAGGATCATTGGGGACCACATACTGCTTGAGAAAACCTGCTTGTTTATTGGTTAAATTTCTGAACGAATGGCTCGTTAGTTGATTGACTCTTATCGAGTCCTCACTATTTTTCTCAGGTCTCACTTCGGTAACATTGACCAGTTCAGCAGTAGCTTCCAATGCAATCTGAACTTGCAGCGGGGGTTCATTCAGATCTTCTAATATTTTATCTATTTTACTAAAATTCACGCCTTCCGTCGTCGGGACCCAAAAACCCTCCATCAGAGCAACAAAATGTAACGGATTTTTTTTACAATTGTACCACTAAATCTTTTCCTGCAAAACCAGGAACGCAAGTGGCATTATAAAATATAGCTTAGAGTGTCGATTGGGTCAGGAGTGAAGAATGGTTTATCATTCTTTGCTCGTTGCCCCCTAAATTTAGATATTAAGGAGTACGTGAATACTATTTGAGCGTTCGAATGACGATTTGCTGAGGCAATTTATCCCAACTACACGCTTGAGTGCTGAAACTATTCAGCGGCCCGACTGAACCTTTTTTTCAGCGTCGATGCATACTTCACTGAACACTGGGTCAGCCTCGCTGTTAGTTTACATCCCGGTAGGGTATTTGAATCGAGAATTCAAATGTTTTCTCACTTTTGTCCTAGAAACACCGGAGATTTAAAACACATTGAACCCTTCATTTCTCATGATGAAATCTGCAACTAATTAGTGATTGTACAGTGAGCATTGTAGCAGCAGCGTTAAATTTTTATTGCTTCAAACTCGAAAGTTCTTCCCATTTGTGCGAGAAACAATTTTTGTGAATTTTCATCAGCCGATCACGGTAGGTACCTGGCTACTAAAATGACCCCAAAAGGCAACCGTTGCTTGCTCGATTAAGTATTTCAAAATCCTCTAGTGCACGTACCATGTTTGAAAGTCGTTTGATTTCAAAATTGCTAATTGAATTACTAAAAACAATCGCGTTCAACCTCTTGAAATCCTTTGATGAAAAAGCTACTTCATGGAACGCGTTTGCAGGCGACATAGTTGTCAAGTCGAGGGATACAATTAAATTACATCAGGAGAAATATAATGTGAATTCAGTGATTCCGCATAATGTTCTTGCTTCTGATTACCTCACGGATTGCCATCAGGCTCTTTTCTTTCAACAGGATACTCTTGTTTATTAAGAAATTAGCATTTGATGGCTTTTATCCACTACTTGTAGTGCTTTAAAAAATCGATTTTTGTTGTGTTTAAAAACGCACATAAATATTGATTACATGTTTTAACTCTCCACTCAAAATTTTCTGCTTAACACAAAATATATATGCCAGATACAGAAGTCCCCATTAATACAACAGTTTTAAACGCACTACTAGAAAATAATCACTATTTTTTGCATTTGGGTCCTCGTTTTGTCCGCCTTGAACTAGAGGGAAAACATAACCCTGTTCCACTACTTTCATGCTTCAGGAAACAATTAAAGCCTCGATTGCATTTTGGAACGAAGCTATCCACTTTCTTCACTTTTACATCCGAACGAAAGTTGTTGGGAGTCTTTATTAAACTTTTCTTTTGCAAGTTACGGAAACTTTCATCAATTCCCCGCCATTTGATCTATACTTAACCACATGTTTGGTTCTTTCGATTAGATTTGCATTGCAATCCATTATATCAAACAACGGGCTGCCCGTTTGGTCACGTGGTATTTACTTGAGTCGTCCATGACACCTGCTTGTTATATTTGTTCATATCAGACAAAAACAGAGCGTCGACAGCTAATTCTTTAAAATAACAGAGAGTAAAATATCCACCGTCATGCTCCTTGTCGTCGTAAGAATTGAAATTATTTACAACAGGTCGCGTCGGACGTAACAATTAGCCAATCATCTCAAACAGTCTTTCCCAGGTGAGCATGCTACGGTTGGTGAGATCGACGGTGAGCTACTCGGTGAGTTCGCAGAAGAACAGATGGTGCATTACTTGGTTAGTATCATTCCGACCGCCAATCTTCTTTATCTAAAAGCGGGCAATTTTGAAAATGAAAAACGAAAAGTAAATCTAATCAACCAATCTTCTTCTTATATAATTAGTGTCCAATAGAGATAAAAACACTGATTTATCCAAGGTCCTTGCGCCATATTGTAATTTCTTGTTGTTTAAAATATCTGCGATCTTCCTGGTCCACCAACACAAGGTTTAAAAAGTATTTGACCGAAAACTGGTTGTTGATATTGTCGTAAGTCGGAGTCAGGTTGCAATCAGCCAAGAAGAGTCTGACAGGAATGGATTCACCACGAACTGGACAACCATCCATAATCTCAAACTTCGTGAGTGTTTCGGTGTCGGTAGTTATATTAGAACCGGTTCCCGTGATTTCACGTTTAATAATTCCAAGTTCCATGTACTTAATCTTGATTCTGACGAGCATGAAATAGATTTTTCCAACAACGGCTTCGAGTGGATGATACTTGGTCTTCTCGTACTCAAATTCAATATGCAGACATTCTTCAATTCTATAAACAAGTTAGTATGTAAACTATCTATAAAACATAATACATACCCGACTTCCATCTTGATCGAATTGTTAATCTCCGGTTCAGGCTGCAAGTGTTGCACCCAAAAATCCTGTTCTTTTGAAGAGCTGCTTCCATATTGTTTTGAAACTGTAACTCTTAGGAAATAACGCAACTTTACATTGAGACCAGAATAAGACTCATAAGGCTTTTGAATATTTGAAAAGTCGAATGGATAAGACTTTTCATTGTAGAGCAACCCGGGCGCGTCCAATTCTCTCACTAGAGAAGTGAACTCTGTTGCATTAACTTTATCGTCAAACATCTCGGTTTGGCCAACCAGCTCTATCTTGATACCAATATGCTCCAGCTTTTTCGATTTGGGGATAACCGTAACCTCTCCTCGTATAGGTTCGTCCCCTTGAAAGATCACCAACTCACTTACTCCTCCATCCCGATGCTTTAATGTCTTCAGCGGTCTTCCCTTGATGCTGCTGGTGAACTTAAAAACAAAGCTCGCGGAATTCCCAAATCCCAAAAAATTCATCCTTCAGTCAATGATACAGCAGTTTATAATGAAGTAGAACGCCCCTCTTGCCTTCTTTGTTGATCTTTAGTATCGGGGACCGTTCCGCCGTACACCAAGAAAAAAATATCGATAGTAGCTACCAGAAACAGTATGAAATTCAAATTTCATACTGTTAAAGTTTGCATTTGCGTATTGTGAAGATGGAACTCGGATTGTCAAGACACAACAGCAACAACTCTGAATCTGAAGGTTTCGATTCGGGTAAAACAATACTTCGAAAGAAAAGCTCTCTTGCTGATCTTTGGAATTCACCTTCGGAAGAAGTTGTAGCAGCTACGCCACCTCCTCGCTCGGAAGCTTTAAAACTGGAAAAACGCAGTACTGGTAGACAGACTAAGAGCACAGGAAACTACGAGAAGAATGTGGAAGAAAACCGGACGCTAACAAGAGTTGCTTCAGATGATTCATTGCTAAGTGCCAAAAATCTGATTCGAAGCATGATCTCGGCGCAAGAGAAAAAGGAGCGTCGGCTGACTGCGAAGCTTCAGAAAGTGGAGGCGGAGATTCGACAAAGTATTGGAGGAGTTCCTTCTAAAAGTGGGCTGATTATAGAACCAGGACATATCACCACCTTAGAGAGAGAACATTTGGAGCTAAAAAAGGAACATTCTCTGTTGGAAGATGAAATTTCAAAAATGGGCAAAAACCTTTCCTGGATTGAAAGTAAGTTGGAAGCTACTCAAGGTCATGCGCGGTATTTAAGCAAGTCAACCTGTGATTGGGCAGGCATGATGAAACAAATGAGTTTTTCAAGTGCGAGACTCGAACAGTCTCGAACGTTTCGACAAGGAGCGATGATTAATAAACATAGTTTGAAAAAACGAGGATGTGGACCTCGGTTTATTGCTTTTAGGGAGCTGCATGGGGAACTTGTTTGGTCCAAAACTATTCTTGGGGCACGTGAAATTTCTCGAACCGTGAACGATGAAGAAACCAGCCGTTTCTCGGCCAACAAGCAAGTAAACTCTTCTTCCATTGGAAACTTCGTCTCGTTCTGTGTACTTACTCCTTCATCGATGATAAGTTACGGCGATATTTCTGGTTTAGAGCTGCCTAAATCTTGTCAAAATGTTGACATGGAATGTCTAGTCTATGTTCTGGAGTCTGCTAATTCAAATCCTCTTCTATTTGAATTCTTCTGCAAGGATCTAGCATCTTCTTTTGCGAATGGTTTGAACAATTACGTAAATAATCTATTACTGCATGGCGAAAAGGAAAACGATTCCGCGATGAATAGCTCCTTCGCTTCGTTGCCTCGACTAGGTTCGATGACTGAATTTAGAGACGAAGATGCGTATCGCAGTTCTAAATCGCTAAGTATGAGAAGTATTATTTCTGCTGGGTCTGAAAGTAGGGCTACAGAAACTGGATTTGACGCTTCGACGCATCTTTACCGCGAACTTTCCGTCACCAAAACGAAAAATGAATATACCAGGGTGCTGAATATGTGCGGGGAAGTTGTTTTACCACTTGGTAACACTTCAGACCAACGTCATGGATCAGCTGATATGACACAAGTGTATAAGGACTTATCGCGGGAATCAGAAATGATAGTTAATAGTACATCGTACAAGCTAGGCAGTCAGGAAAACATAGATCAGATGATTGAAGTAGTGAGACGTCTGCTTGGTGAAACTTTGAGTATCGATGGTGCTGTGGAGCATGCCACTCTGATGAAGTGGGAGTCGGAGTTGTTGCTGGCATGTAGTCGGACTGTCATTGAAGGGGGTAAGTTGTATTTCTGTATGATCCGCTAAAGCAAGAGCTGACTAGATGTATAGATATATTTTCTCTGTGTCATCGTCTTCTAGCTGTTCCGACAGGTCGAGTTGTTTTATGTCCTGGAGATCCGAAACCCATCAGTGTCTATCTAGGCTCGGATGGGATGGTGACCATAGTCGTGGAAACCATGTACAGAATTGTGGGAGTTACGGAGGATATAACTGATTCGAGACCATCTTTGCTTGAATGGGGTAGGGTCAAGGTTCTATGTACGGAACATCTGAAATTGCAAATCCAGTCTACCGTTCATGAGGACTCCAGTGTCACCGAGCAAAACATCCGTCACATAAAGTTGAACTTTTTATAATAAAGTTAGTTTTATTACAATCTACTCATCTCTTTCTTCTATATCCTCCTCTGGGTTGGCGACATCTGTCAGCTTGGTCACATGCCCATCCGTCTAAATTGATATCTAAGTAGCGCGAAAAACTTGGAAGGTTTGCATCCAAAATATAAGTTGAACTTTTTATAATAAAGGTAATTTTAATACAATCTACTCATCGCTTTCTTCCATATCCTCCTCTGGGTCGGCCTCGTCGGTCAACTTGGTCACATGCCCATCTCTAAACCGATATCGAAGTAGTGCAGAAAACTTGGCTAGTTTGTATCCAAAAAATTTCAATGCTTGCGCTTGTTCTGTAGTGAGAACGTCTCCTTTGGCGCAAAGTACATGATCACATTCAAGCTCGACGACACCTTTGTTAAGCTTCACAGGAAGAAGCATCTTCCTCAGCGGTTCGTACATAGATGATGGTTGGCCTTCAATTGGCCCTTCTACAAGGGTCACAGTTTCCATTGCAGCAAACCCAGCTCGTGCAAAATCTAATTCTGAAAACTCTGAAAAGATTTTTTCTATTTTGCTTGGTTTCTGGTTCGTGAATAGGATGCCAACATCCCCGACGAGGTATCTGACTAGTTTTTCAATTCCAGGAATGTAAGCTTCCTCGATGGTTTTACCCATCGCCAACTTGACCACTTTGTTTTTACCGAATATAAAACGATCCTCTTTCATGGCGTTTCGAAGGCGCTTAATCGGATCGGATCTCATGTTGTCACAGGAAAAGACGTAAATGCATTTATAATCATCGCAACATTTCTGGACGCTTTTGATCAAATCTGATTTGCGAGCTCGACCTCTAGACTTCGTCTTCGTGAGGTTTACTACTTTATTGCGCTTGGACTTTGGCATCGAGACAAAAACTTGGAACTTGAATGGTTAACAGGAAATGTTCTTTTTTTTCAAAATTCATAATTTAGACAAATTTCTCAACATGCTGGCGCTCAACATGAACGCGGAAACATTTTATAATCAACAACAATTAGTATCCAGTGCCCAACCACCAATCTTGAATCCATGATGAAATGGGCCCTGAATAATGACTTATAGTTTGTAATGCTCGTAAATTCCACATCGCCAGCTTTAATGCAGTATAAACAGCCTTAGCCTGTTCAGACTCAGAATCGTCATTAAAAAAACTCTCAGCTCGTCGAAAGTACATTTCAGCACGATGCCAATCTCTATTCTTCATTGCTATCATTCCAAGATTGTAGCTTGCTTGCGAACGATACACTTTTTGAGACGCCATGTCACCATCGGTACTTGCGGAGACCCATGATTTAATGGCCAGTAGCTCTTCGCCTCGTTCTTGATGCAAATCACCCATGAGCAATTTCTGAAGAGGCAATACTGAATCGCCCATGAGATCGAATAATTGCTGAAAAGGAGATCGAATCAAGGTGTGCAGTTTGCTATGTAACAGCCATGCAGCGTTTTCGGCACCTCTAGAATATCCTAGATAAGCAGCTTCAAGATAATGAATGGCTGCTTTTTCAAAATCACGATCAAGAAATGCATCAAATCCATTTCGGAGGACTTTGCCCCAAGATGCTTTCAATGCAGCTTGCTTGAAATACTTTTGGGCTTTAGAACAAGAGTCCAAACGGTTATGAAAATAATAATCGCCAAGTTGGTACGCCGCTGCGAAATTATTATAAGTTGTTGCTGCAATTTCCAAATACAAAATCGCGCGAGGAATATTTCGAAATGGTTTTTCTTTCATATATATATGCGCGGCGTTGAAGTACGAGTCTCCATCTCTGAGATTCTTTTCAAAGTACTCTAACGCTTTTCCAACATCTTGGTCCACGCCAGCTTTTCCAAAATAGTAAATGTACCCCAACCCGTTCATGGCCTCCAAGTTGTCTTGTTCTACTGCCAGGCCATAGTGTTCGAGGGCTTTCGTCACGTTTTGTTCTACACCTTCCCCCTTTAATAAAAGGTTGCCGCATGCTGTATGTCCCACACCGCTTCCTAATAAAGCTGCCTTTTTAAAATACTTGAACGACTGAGCTTGATCTCGTTCAATGCCGTGACTCCCCCAATAGTAGTACTGTCCTAAGGTCAGCATAGCTTCTACGTTACCTTGTTGTGCCTGGTGCATCTGGTATTGAATCATCTCGTCTTCATCGCCACGCTCTCCTTGCTCTTGAACGAAATCACTCAAGATCTGCATTTCAATATGAGATTCATGACCTCCCATAGTATTTTCCACAAAGGCTTCACGCGCTACTTGTCCATAATAGAAAGTTGATCGTCTGCAATCATCCTTCAACATATGGGCCAATACCAGTTGAGCTCTAATAGATCCGAGCATCGCTGCGGTCTGCAGCTGCACTAGGAAATTCTCGTCAGCCGGAAATTCGCGCACATCAGGAAAGAAAACAGCAATCTTAGAGAGCATCGCGTGGTAGTACAGAGAGTCGGCGTGTAGCTGTGACACACCTCTGTCCAACAATTCTTTGCTGCCAAATCCTACGGTTCTTGCGCGTGCAACGAGTCCCACTCCATCTCCATTCGCCACCGCACTGTCACGTTGACCTGGTGTTTCAAACAGCAGAGCATTCATCGAAGGATCTACTGGGCAAGAGTCGGGATCGGCTTCTGGGAGCACCACACTTGGAGACATCTGTCTAACGGCAGAACCCATCTCGAGTATCTCCTTATGCAGATCAAATCTTGACAATGCTGAATTATACAACCTGATGTTTTGAACTAAACTATCTGGACCACTGGACCATGCATCGTGACCGAATTTCATGCTACCGAAACTTGCAATCACTTGATCATGCTTCAATTCAAGCAATACCTCGCCATCCACATACACTGCCGCTCGGAATGAGCTGGTGGAGTTGTCTATCACGAGTGCAAGGTGATACCACGTGTCTGACATCAAGGGTGTACTCGCGGTCACCCCGTAATCCATCTCATTCTCTGTACTAACACGAAGTGTGAGAATGTTCTCCGTGGGATGAAGCCATAGCGAAGGAGTTCGCCTTCCATTCTCATATCCCTTACCTGGGCCATGGTACAATAATGCCCTGAAAGAAGGTTCCTGCTTTACCGGAATACAAGTTTTTGGAATGCTAACGATTGATATCCAAAAGCTGAGAGTCCATTGGCCATATTCTACTGGCGTTTCTGAGTCCATCACAGGATTGGAATTTATATCAAGTTGCGGGATTTGAAGCTGAGATTTGTGCACGACGATTGGGCCATCAATATACCAAACAGGTTTCATGGATGCTACTTTGATGATTTCTCGATTAAGAATGACTTTTGAATCACAATTTGAAACGATGAATTTATCTGACACTGCCGAGGGATTTCCTGTTTCTGTGATGAAAAGTGCTAAAAAAAATTCACCCTGAAATCCCATTCGAAAACGATCCTCTCCATTTATATCCAACGTTTCTCCATTTGAGTTGATCATCGATTCGAGGTCCTGAAATTCACGTTCGTTTTCTGACCTAGGTCGGAGATGAAGACTTACAGTCACCCCAATTTCATGATAATTCGACCTCCCTTGATCATCCACCACTGTTACTTCCAGCTCCCTTGGTGATTTCCAGCGTCCAACTATTTCGTTACCTATAGATTCAGAAAAAGCAACCAACTGTCGAACAAGGTCATCAGAAGACACATCCGGCTCATTGGTATTCCTGTCAAACGTCAAAACAATCTTGCTGCCTACTCCATACCCTGGCGATGCCACCACTTTTATCATCTTAGGCCAATGACCCTCCACTCCACACATAAATTCATTTGATTCCCATTCAGAAAGAACCTGACATCCTACATATGGAACCTCTTTTGCGTAGTTGTTGAAGAGGTTGGTTAGATGATCATGATGCTGGTCCCAGTTTACAAGACCAGGACTAGAAACATGGATTCGATGCAACACATTTGAACCACTATCCATGACTGCAATTCCCCAGATGGATCTTTTATTCCCAATCGAAGGCACCTCAGCCTCAAACGAAAATCGTATCTGGTCAAACGCACAAAACGAAGATCCTGCTACGCTGATGAATGAAGAAGCATTGCAATAGAATGTCTTGCAAGATAGCGCTACGAGCGCCTTTAAATAACTCCTGATCATGTCCCAAAAAAAATTCGTTAATTCATTTATTATACAACACAGGTTCTTCAATATATTTCTGATACATTTGAAGTAGTTATTTAAATTCTATTTTCAAATAATGGAGGTTGGCGATTATTTACTATACCATGTTGAGCGAATATCATTCGTTTCGGATCTGCAACCAGACATCATGTAACAGAACTGCCCTCGAGTGTAGAAACCAACGCATTTTCTATTTACAGTGCATAACTCTTTGCAGTCGTATATTGTGGTGGCTTTATAGCGAATACGCTTCCAAACAGAGCCAACACAACGAGCTCTGGATTTCACTTTAAAATGCGTTGCGATCGTTGGCTGAGCAGTTGGATATTGGGTAGGCGTTTTGGTGGCGCGACTTGGACGAGAGGTGGGAAATTTTGTGACCGGGAATGCTGTAGGACGTCGACTTGGATAAGGAGTCGGGTAAGGAGTCGGAATTTTTGATGGATATTTGGTTGGATATTTGGTTGGATATTTGGTTGGATATTTTGTGGGAGATTTTGTTGGGTACTTGGTTGCTGCTTTGGTTGTCGGGAAAACAGTTGGGTATCTGGTGGTTGGATACGCAGTTGGATATTTGGAAGTTGGGGGGGATGTCTTCGAAACGTATGGATCTGAGATAAAATTTCTAATCAGTGGCCAAATAACACTCATTGCGACACCTTGGTTGATTGAATTGGTATTGCAATTTGAAGTGCCGGATCCTCGACGATGCAATGCAACCACTTTATTATTGTCTCTTGTCAAAACTGGGGATCCAGAGGCTCCATCGTAAGTATCGCAAAAGTAACCAACCATTGTAGAGGTGGAGGAAGCTAAAGGGACAGAAATCCTGCATCTATTGTTACTGTCCATATCACTGTATACACTAATGGTTTGAAAATGATCCCCTAAAAATTCTGAATGCTGAGGGATAAATATTTGAGAATTTAGCGCCGGCGAATCTATATCTAAATCTAGATAACCGAAATCTGAAATGGCGCCAAAATCTCGGACCGTAAATAGAGTGAAATCAAGTGACTCGGAGGAGGATAATATATTGTATCCCGTGGTCCACGCTACATTTTCATAATCAACTTCTCGATCATTGCAGCCGTCCTCGACCACTCCGAAGAGAATGAGCGACTTGCGCAGTTCTGCGGTGGTTTTAATGCAGTGGTTGTTGGTGAGCATTCTATTAGATTTACCTACTCGGAAAGCAGTACATGCTTTAGTACCTGCACCATCATCCATAATAACCAAGGCCACCGCTGACGATAATTTCGTTTCGGTTTCAAAAGACTTCAACAGACATGTCGTCGATCTTCTATCGTCTCGACCGCATGACGATTGAGTTTTCATTTTAGAGGTTGTCATATACTTGAGAAGTAGCGGAGGCAGTGGGGCTGACAAACCCATATCGGGCCAACACACGAGAGCCAGCAGCGCTTGCCAGACTCTCATGGTAGAATGAATTAATAAATCGTTTCAATTCCAGTCGAATGAAAACTGGCGCTATGAGCGGGTGAAAGAACTACTATTGTTATTCATAGAGAACGAATGCTAAAATTGCACCTCCTTTTCCTTTTTCAGATGTGTTTACTAGATTTTACGATAGCTAGCCACGACTAAAAGTACCTGTACGATGCAGATTGCAGTTTTTTACTAGGTTTTAACGGTGAATTTAACAGTGAAATTAATGGGCTGGCTTGATCCAACCGCCGGAACTTGCGCAGGATGACGAGCAATAAATAACCTCATAGTGAAAAATAACTTGAAAGTCACTTGGAGTTTTCATCGGTGGTTCTGGAAGCCTCCTGCATGCAGTTAATTCCTGGCATGATGAGTTCATGTTCATTCTGGTCAAACCCAGATTAATCTGATTACGCTTGTACCCAAAGGGATCTCGGATTCTGTAGCGGTAAGCACGTCAATTGCGAGGAACAAAACGAGAGTCTTATTCTCCACATTATTGAAGTAGCATGGCGTCTCGATTGATATTCGCCGCTTTATTTTTAGAGCCCTGATGGCCATATAACCGAGGTCTTCCTGTGCAGAAAAACCGAGTTTTCATGTTTTTAAAATACGTGTTTGAGTTGATGTGATCGTTGAAGTCGATTCTCCTTACAGTCCCGTTGGCTCGGATAGAATGCTACCGGTGTCTTTTGCATCCTAAAATATTTCTTTTATACAGTTGTACATGATTGTTATTTATGACATATTGACATTTACGGAAATTCGTAGATTCGAGTGGCTTCACTTTTCAATTCCTTTATTTTTTTTACCTAAATTGAAGTCCCGTTTTTGAACAAACAGAAGATTATTAAAATTTAAACCCCCCCAAATGGATCAAGCTACAACAACTATTAAACTTTTGAAATTCGAAATATGGCGACAAAATATCTCTGAAATAACCTTCGAACATTGAAGATAAGGAACTCTTAAAATTTCTTTTGAGAAGCGAGACCACATCAAACCTGAAAGACAAACTATTGTCAAAAGATGGTACAACTTTTTAAACAACAAAAATCGATTTTTTAAAGCACCACAGATGCTAATTTTTACTATTATGGTTAATCGTAAGGTTAAGGTTCAGCAAATGTGGTATCTCTGAAATGCTTTCCACGTCGCAAAGCAAGTGCAGACTGAAGGGGTTGAACTTTGACTTGTTGGAAAAACTACTCACTGAAAGCAACGTTGAAAACAAATTCAGGGATGATTTTGAAACGTGGAACCGCATGTCGCCTGTACCAGCGTGCGTGCCTTCGTACGTGTACATTGCCGCTGAGGGTCGTCCGCCAACGAACAGCGCGAAGCACCATATCAAATACAGCAGCAAGTGGAATGAAATAGAGGAGACACCATTGCAATACACGTTATCGAATACCAAAGACAGAAAACATGGCGAGGTTCTGCCATTTCAAATATTCATTATTAGACTTGCGTCCTATCAGAATGGGGTTAAAATCCTATGTCCTGTTCCTTTTGAGAAAATTCCTTGTCTTGACCAAGTTGTTAACAGGAGTATAGATAGTGTAGTTTTGTATGAAGAAGAGAATCCTTTTTTTGAGTTAGTCTCAATGGCGACGTTCCTTTTAACACCCGAAATCCACTCTAAAAGTTATCAGTATGAATCTGGGATTCAAAATACGATAGAAGAAGAATCAGAATCTTTAATAGGCCCGGAAGAGGAATATCGCTGCAGAATGAAACGGCAAAGGAGTAGTCAAAACATGAACGATCGAAGAAAACGAAATGATCACCGACTGCCGCCGAGTCCGTCCACTTATTATTCAGTCCGTGCGATGGAAATTTATGAAAATATTTGTACATACTTGCCGCCCCAATCTTTTCAAAAGTGTTACAGAATGTTCCAATCTATGCTCTTTGATCCTGGTTTTTCAATGATGCTTGACGCTGGAGAGGCTAGGAATGATATTCGATTTCACCCTGAGTTTTTAAACCCCCAAGGTTTTGTTCCTGGTATAACAGTTGGTACAGCAGACTTAAATGCTGCTGAGGTATTTTATGGTTGGAATGTGTGGTTCAAATGGACCACTGGCGAGTTAAACGGACTTCCAACTATTGAACATGATTCTGAATTTTCTGAGAAGGTTTTCAGCACCCAAAAATCCTCTCTTAGTCCCGAATACCTCAGGTACATTCGAAAATTAAGCAGGGGTACTAAACTGGATTTGAACGTCTGTATTCAAACTATTTTCAACTCTTCTTTGCGAATGTTGGTAAGCGCTCAAGGCAATCTGGTTCGTACTTCAAATCTCCCTACTTATTGGAGCAGTGTAGTTAATTGCCGGAACGGCTCTGTTGCTGTATATCGTCACGCTGTTCGGTGTCAAAAGGACGAAGTCACTGGAAACACTCGGATTTTACTTGATGTCCAGGATGTTTCAAACTGCTATCCCAATATGGCGCATCTACCCAAACTTCCTGACTTCTCGGAGAAAGTGAAGAATGGATATTGTTGAATATAAATTGTTGGTTCTATACACCGAGTCTGGTAAATATCTTCTACACCGAGTCTGGTATATATATGAACAAGAAGTAAAGGGTGGGCATTTTTCCTGGATTGCGTAATTTACAGGAAAGTAATGAAG
>Ga0105055_10006055_pt1 | contig 16770 bp, 9 predicted proteins | sample BON03_FD_78090 | JGI IMG/M metagenome (GOLD analysis project Ga0105055, IMG submission 78090) | Freshwater microbial communities from Lake Bonney liftoff mats and glacier meltwater in Antarctica - BON-03 | ecosystem: Environmental > Aquatic > Freshwater > Ice > Glacier meltwater | place: Lake...
CGGAGATGAGTGACAAGATGTACCATCGCTACCTTGGAGCCTTCAGGGATCTGAAAAAACATTGATTCCCCAATAAATGCGCTACCGATCGCAATTCCCAGTATCCCACCGGCTAATTCATTTCCCAGCCAAGTTTCAAAACTATACGCCCAACCCGCTTGGCACAATTCCCAGTAGATTTCCTGAAGTTCATCCGAAATCCAAGTAGTATCTCGATCGGCACAACCCGCTACAACTGCTCGAAAATCCCCATTGATTCTGACTGTAAAGCGGTTTTGATTGATGACTCGCCGCAATGAGGTGGGATAGCGAAAGCGATCGTCGAGCGGAATCAGTGCATGTTCATTGCTAGAATACCACTGAAGATCGCTGTCTTCGTCGTCTGCCATCAAAAAATTACCCTGGGAGTAGCCCTCGATAATTCCTGGCAAATAATACTTATTAAAACTCCCCATAGCTACACGCTCTCATCGCAAGCGGTTTCTCGTTTCGAGACGCTACGCGAACGATTAGTTAAGCTGGGGGATTCTTGAGCAGTCCAAATCTTGACTCTCAAAGGCGTTTTCAATGCGCCGCTAGACACTCCTTTAAGGCAAATGCCCAAAGTTGTGCTTACTTTTCTAATGATGTTTGCAGCACCGTTGCAATCGCAATTTAGATATTGATTATTAGCTGTACGATACAATCCTCGCTTGACTCTTTTGCCACTAGGTTTCCACCCTTCAGGTTTATTTTGTTCACTGAACATAGGTAGAAAATCTCCATCGACAAATGAAGTTTTACTTGTATAAGATTCCTCAGCTTCAATAAATTGAATCCCATACTGCTCACATATTTGAGCGATACGATCTTTTAGCTTTGCTGTTGGAATCTGCACAAAGCTTTGAGTACTTTTACCAAGAGTGCATTGTTGACGCTGCCCTTTATTCCAGCCAAAAACTATAGTTCCAATTTGATTATCTAAGCAATTATTGATGACTACTCTAGCTGCTTTGTTAGTTGCGTCGCGCATTTGACGATTGCGCTTCTCAGTGATTCTGGCTAACTTTCTAGACCAAAAAGCTTGAGGCTTATCTGTCTTAAGTCTGGTAACTTGTTTGTTGTACCACTGATTGACTGATTTTAAATGTCTGCCATCGATTAAAAAGCTAGTGCCAATGTTCGTAATGCAAGCCAACCAATTATTGATACCAGGATCGATACCCAATACTTTAGAGCGATCTAAGTCTGGCTTATCAATCTCAAACTTGTAAACATACTCCGCATAAAAAGCACCATTACGGGGCAAGATTCTAATCTCTTTAATAGATTGGTAATCTAAGTTGCTAGGCATTTTGAGGTAGAAAGCATCTAATCCAAACCAAGCCTTAACCTTGCTTCCAAGCGGGAACCTCAACATATCACCTTTAAGCTTTACATCAGCTTTTGGGAAAGTTAATAAGGCTAGACCGTCTTTTGTTCGATAGTTAGGTAGTCTTGGAGTCTGGCTAACTTTTCCTAAGGAAGGTGTCTGGGGGAAGCTTCCCCCAGCACACTTCCGCTCTGCTACTGCTTTCTTCAAGCCTCTAAAGGACTTAAAAGATTCAGCTACAGTAGTTAAAGCTTGCTGAGAGACATGAGAATATAAAGCCTGAAAGTGTGAGTTGTCTTTCATCAGCTTGTGTAAATCATACTTGCCAGCTATCAGACCAGTTTTAAAGTAAAGCTGGCGACAATAATAGATTGCACAATTTGTAAGCTTGTTACCTTCACCGCAGGCATATTCTAAGATAGCTTTAAGCTCTTGATTTGGAGTTATTAGCTCCTGTTGGCAACCATAGTTAGACATTCTTTTGATTCTCGATATACTGCTTGATCACCGAAAGCAGGGGCTTGCGCCCCGCTTTCCGGTCATGAAAGGGGTCAAGGGTGAGGTTGTGGATTTTAGGCTGATAGAGATCGATCTAGTAGTCTACAACTCTTTCTCAAACCCGTGTGCTCTCTATTATGATGGTAATTGCGACGACAACCACAAGTAGAGAATATGGACATTGGCATCCCCAAAGAAATCAAAGATCAAGAATTTCGAGTTGGATTAACGCCTAGTACAGTTCGGACATTAGTCGATCGCGGACACCAATTATATATCGAAACTAATGCTGGATCGGGTTCTAGCTTCACTGACACTCAATATACCCAAGCTGGAGCAAATATCGTCCCCACAGCAGCAGCAGCCTGGGATCGAGAAATGGTTGTCAAAGTCAAAGAACCGCTAACTACAGAATATCAATACCTGCAAAAAAACCAGATCCTCTTCACCTATCTCCACCTCGCCGCCAATCGCACCCTCACCGAGCAACTGATCGATACAGGTGTCAATGCGATCGCCTATGAGACAGTAGAATTACCAGATGGCAAGCTACCGCTACTCGCCCCGATGAGCATCATTGCCGGGAGATTATCCGTCCAATTTGGGGCGAGATTTCTGGAGAAACAACAGGGGGGTAGTGGTGTCCTCCTCGGTGGTGTCCCTGGTGTCCCACCAGGACAAGTTACTATCCTCGGTGGGGGGGTTGTCGGGACAGAAGCCACAAGAATCGCGGTAGGTATGGGCGCACAGGTGACGATTCTGGATGTGAATGTCGATCGATTGAGCTATCTGGAAACAATCTTTGGTTCGCGGGTGACTTATCTCTACAGCAATACCTCTAATATCGAAACTGCCGTCCGTAGTGCCGATTTAGTCATCGGCGCAGTACTGATCTTGGGCAAACGTCCGCCGCTGCTCGTCTCTAGTACCCTCGTCGGGCAGATGAAAACAGGTTCCGTCATCATTGACGTTGCCGTCGATCAAGGGGGGTGCATCGAGACAGTCCGCCCCACCTCGCATACTAGTCCCATTTATATCAAGTCGGGTGTCGTACATTACGGCGTACCAAATATGCCTGGAGCGGTACCGTGGACGGCAACCCAAGCATTAAATAATAGTACCGCGCCCTATGTGGTTAAATTGGCCGATCGCGGTTTAGAAGCTCTGACAATGGATCTCAATCTGGCTAAAGGAATGAATGTTCGGGGTGGATCGATCGTCCATTCCGCCGTGCGATCGGTTTTTCCCGATTTACCTAGCTCTTAAATTTGGAGGTTTTATGACAATCGCTACTGCGCCTGTAGATACCCCACCGCTGCTACTAAATATTAGCAATACCACGCTTCAAGTTACGCCAGCACAATTCGATTTATTGTGTATCGACAATCCCGATTTGCGGCTGGAACTAACTAAAGATCGAGAATTAATTGTGATGACTCCAGCATTGCCAATTAGTGGGAAGCAAAACGGAACTCTGTTTGGGCGCGTCTGGCTTTGGAATGAACAAACCGAATTGGGGGAAGTATTTGACTCTTCTACTGGCTATGACTTCACTGCAATTGGTGGCGGTAAAATGTCTCCCGATGTATCTTGGATTGTCAATTCTCGCTTAGAAGGAATTTCGCTCGAACAATTTTGTCCGATTCCTCCCGATTTGGCGATTGAACTGCGATCGACTACCGACAGGTTGAGTACTCTCCAAGCTAAAATGATTGAATATCGCCGACTGGGAGTACGATTGGGCATCCTCGTTAAGCCCCAAGACAGACAAGTAGAGGTTTATCGATTGGAGCGAGAAGTCGAAGTATTCGATGCCCCAATGTTCATTAATTGTGAAGATGTCATGCCTGGTTTCGGATTGAGTTTGCAGAAGATCTGGTAGGATCGATCGAGGGATCATTAAAACTAAGGGACTAGTAGCTAAATAAAGTACCGACTGTGAATGTGCTGGTGCGTTAAGCTTTGCGATCGCACGCCCTACAATTTGGTACATTATTTCCACGCACCTCCCTAAATCTATTTTTTAAAAACCGCCATGACATTCACAATGTCCATCAAAACCAACCAACTACAGCAACTAAAACCCCTAGCTGTCCCCAGCCGTCTCTTACTCGGGCCAGGTCCGTGTAATGCTCATCCTACCGTCCTCCAAGCGATGAGTACGAACCCAGTCGGACATCTCGATCCGGCATTCTTGGAGATTATGGACGAGATTCAGTCTTTGTTACGTTACGCATGGCAAACCGATAATTCTCACACGATCGCCGTCAGCGGCACTGGAACGGCGGCGATGGAAGCGACAATCGCCAATAGTGTCGAGCCTGGGGATGTGATGCTGATTGGGGTGGCAGGATATTTTGGGAATAGATTGGTGGATATGGCGGGACGTTATGGTGCAGATGTCCGCACGATCGCTAAACCTTGGGGTCAAAATTTCTCCCTCGCCGAACTCCGCACGGCAATGGCTACTCACCGCCCAAAAATTCTGGGGCTAGTTCATGCCGAAACATCTACAGGTGCCCGTCAACCGATCGAAGGTGTGGGCGAATTGTGTCGCGAGTATGACTGTTTGCTGCTGCTCGACACTGTAACCAGCCTGGGAGGGGTGCCGATCTACCTCGATGATTGGGGGGTCGATCTGGCTTATAGTTGCTCTCAGAAGGGCTTGGGCTGCGCTCCAGGGGCATCACCATTTACAATGAGTCCGCGCGCGATGGAGAAATTATTAGCTAGACAGACAAAGGTGCCTAATTGGTATCTGGATATGTTGCTATTGGGAAAATATTGGGGTGCAGAGCGTGTCTATCACCATACAGCACCGATCAATCTCTACTACGGTTTGCGAGAAGCACTGCGGTTAGTTGCGGAGGAAGGCATCGATCGGAGTTGGGCGCGACATCAAGAAAATGTTGAATATCTCTGGTCTAGTTTAGAATCGATCGGGCTGAACATGCACGTGGAGAAACAGTATCGATTACCAACTTTGACGACTGTCTGCATTCCCGATGGTGTCGATGGTAAAGCCGTCGCCAAGCAACTGCTCATCGAGCATGGTATCGAAATCGGTGGCGGCTTGGGCGAACTGGCTGGGAAAGTCTGGCGGGTGGGTTTGATGGGGTATAACAGTCGTCAAGATACTGTCGATCGATTAATTATGGCGTTGAAACAAGTTCTAAAATAATTTACTCCCTCACCTGTGACAAATTAGAGATCTAGGGTGTACTCGGCAATAGCCGTAACGCAACCTTGGGAACACTATGAATCTGATTTAAAGATTACCATATACCTAATAGTTTTAGTTAGCTCATCTAAATCTATAGATCGAGCGATAACCAGGAATCCAAGGATTTGTCATGTTTATGAATAGACTTGATAACTTATATCGCTAGGATTAGTGCAACATGGCTCTTCATAAAATCAAAGACTTCGATCCAGATTATGTCAAACATCTCAACGATCGCGATGTGAAAGGATGGGATGTATATTCAGGTCAGGAAAAAATTGGTTCTGTTAATGACTTGTTAGTAGACGATAAAGGACAGTTTCGCTACTTTATTATTAATACTGGTGGCTGGCTCAAGACCCAGAAAGTATTACTACCGATCGGTCGCGCCCGTGTCGATTATGCCAGTCACCGTGTTTATGCCGATAACCTCACCAAGAGCCAAGCAGAAGCTCTACCTGAGTTTACTGATGGTATGATGGTTGATTACGACCATGAAGAGCAAGTGCGCGGTGTTTATCGTGCCTCCAAGCCAAATCTGAAGCAGCAAGCACCGATCGCCCGTACTGCTAGCACCGAGCGGGTGCGAGTTACCACCGGCGAAGAACCCATGCTTGCGCTCGAAGATGAGTATGCAGAAGTTGAAATGGCTGCTGTCACGACATACGATCGTCAGACCTATCAGCACCAACAAGAACCCGACTTGTATGCAATGAATGAGGAAAATCATCCCAGCTTTAAGCTCTATGAAGAGCGGTTAATTACTAGTAAAACCCGTCAAAAGACTGGAGAAGCAGTAATCAGCAAACGGGTTGAGACAGAAACCGCCACAGCCTCTGTCCCGATCGAAAAAGAGCGGGTGACGATCGAGCGTATTCCTGGAAATTCTGGAGCTGCGGTTGCACCCAGTGTCGCGACATTTCAATCAGGCGAAGTTTCTCGTGTAGATGTATATGAAGAAGTGCCTGGATTGCACAAAGAGGCATTTGTGCGCGAGGAAGTTCGAGTTAGCAAAGTTATAGACAAGGAAACTGCGACCGTCCAAGATACCATCCGGCGCGAAGAAATAGATCTAGATGAGCATGCTAATTCAGTAGTTAAGCATCAGCAGCAGAATTCGATCGATCGTCCACATACCTAATTTTCCGAGCGATCGTCAGTCCTACGCTGACTACCGCGATTGGCGGCGTATTTATCTGACCAATCGCGATCGCAATTATCTACACAGTTTATAGTAGTAGCTAAGGTCGGAGGGACGTTGGCTACTGCTAGATTCTTAACCCAGCAGCTTTTACTTTGTCCCATGTGCCATAAAAACGGCTGGAGCGTCCCTGGCGGCTACCGAGCGATACCTGTCCGATCTCCAAGATCTATCGATCGATAGATCCGGACAATTGTCAAGCATTGTTATGCTTTTGCAATCGTTTGATTATTTTTAACCCGATCTGATATAAATACATTCTTATGATTGTTGATGTTCCTGCCCTGACTGCTTTACGGTCTAAGTCATCACAAATCGATCGGTTCATTGGCGCATCTCCGCAGAAGAATCTAGTCCAGATGTTGCATTTGGGGACGGTAGCAATATTCGCGATCGCGCTTTCGGGCTGTTCTGTGCCCAAAAATGGAGCTGATGCTCAAACGACCAAACCTGCGGCAGGGGGGCGGAGTCAGGTAACGGCTGTGGATGTGGCGATCGCGACCACCGCTCCCTTACAATCGATTCGAGAATATACAGGCACGACTCAACCCTTGCAGGAGGTGGCGATTCGCGCTCAGGCAGAGGGTCAACTCCAGAAATTAAATGTGGATGTGGGCGATCGCGTCAAGCAGGGTCAGACTTTAGCAGAAATTGATGATGCGTTGTTGAGTGCGACAACAGCCGAAGCTGAGGCCGAATTGGCATCGCGGCGGACAGAAATAAGTCAACTTCAGACGCAGGTAAGCGATGCCAGAATTCAGGTAGAACAGGCGCGGCTAGAACTTCAACAAGCTCAGTTTGATGCGGATCGTTATAGTGGTCTTGCCAAAGCGGGAGCTGTATCAGCCCAACAATCACAGCAATCACGTACCTTAGCAAACACAGCAGCGCAGGTATTAAGATCGGCTCAACAAAAGGTGCGCTCTGAGCAACAGGCGATCGTTGTCGCCAACGGTCGGATTGGAGCGCAACAGGCAGTACTCGCCCAGCGGCAAGCGCGACGATCGTATGCAGTACTCAAATCACCTTTGTCTGGGGTGGTATTAACGCGATCGACCGAAGTAGGCAACGTCGTCCAGGTTGGCAATGAATTGCTCCGGTTGGGCGACTTTAGTCAAGCCAAGGTAAATGTGCAAGTTTCGGAACTCGATTTGGCACAAGTGCGAGTGGGTGGAGCTGCTAAGGTGCGGTTGGATGCTTTTCCCGACCAGCAATTTGTCGGTAAGGTGACACGGGTTTCCCCTGCGGCTAATCCCACTTCGCGGCTAGTACCCGTCGAAATGACGATTCCCAATCCGACTGGCAGAATTGGGAGCGGCTTACTCGCACGGGTAAGCCTGACGCAACCGACAGTCGATCGAGTCGTTATTCCCCTCTCGGCTCTACAAGACAATCCGCCCACCGCTGGCGGAGCCAATGCCAAAACCACACCAAGTAGTGCCAATCCCAATCCGACCGCCACCAGCGATCGACCGCCGATAGCCCCACTAGCCCGTACTAAAGGGACGTTATTTGTAGTCGTCCGCCAAGGCGAACAGTCACAAGTTACGGCTCGATCTGTAGCTCTAGGTCAGCAACTTGATGGCAAAGTCCAAATTCTATCGGGGCTGGCTCCTGGCGAACGCTATGTCTCCCGCGCTGGTAGACCGCTCAAAGATGGACAAGCAGTGCGATTGAGCATTTTGTCGGCTAAGTGATCCGCTGCTGGGCTATTTGAGTTATTGCGTAGTCTTTTACCCCATCCCAGCCCTCCCCCGATCGAGAGGAGGGAGCAAGAAGAGCCTCCCCGCTTGGTGCGCTCAACTATCGGGAACCCGAACAGTACAAAGCAAACCGCTGCTTGGTGCAACACATGCGGAGGGAACCTCCGCGTGGTTGCATCCGATTTATCAGGGGGGTTTGGGGCGGTAACACCATCTCAGCCTAAGTCAGTCATCTGCCGTAGGCTCTTCTTGAGAAAGGAGCCGGAACATCGAAACAGCTATTTCCTCACCCTATACTATTCGATGCAAAACCCTCCCTCCTCCGGCTTCAGCCTTAGTACCCTGTCGATCCGCCAATATATCGGCACCCTGATGTTGACCCTCACCGTCATCATCGTGGGGATCTTTTTCATCACCCAACTACCCGTCGATCTGCTCCCGTCAATTACCTATCCTCGGATCGGCGTTCGCCTTGAAGCCCCAGGTATCTCTCCAGCAGTCGCGATCGACGAAATCACCCGCCCCTTAGAAGAAGCCCTTGCTACTACCGATGGCGTTGTCCAAATCTACTCCCAAACCCGCGAAGGACAAGTCAGCCTCGACCTCTACTTCAATCCTGGGAGTAATATCGACCAAGCCCTTAACGATACTACCGCTGCTTTCAACCGCAACCGCAACCAGTTACCCGACTCGATCGCCGAACCCCGTCTATTTAAAATCGATCCGTCCCAGCTCCCCGTCTATGAACTGGCTCTGACTGCGCCTTCGCTCCGGGATGTAGACTTACGGATCTTTGCTGATGAAGAACTCTCCCGCGAACTGGGTACCGTCGATGGTGTGGCTTCAGCCGATGTCTCTGGGGGTGTGCAAGAAGAAGTCCGCGTCGATATCGACCTCAATCGCCTCCAATCCCTAGGGATTGATTTACCCACTGTTCTAGAGCAATTAACCCAGCGCAATCAAGATATCTCGGGCGGACGCATTCGCGGCGATAGGAATGAACCCCTCACCCGCGCTGTGGGACGCTTTCAGGATGTGAGTGAGATTCGCGATCTGGCGTTTGTCAGTGGGGGACAAGCGATCGCCAGTACCACTACTGGCACCAACTCCACTCCAAATACCACCACTACAAATACCCAACCAACTCCAGCGCAGCAAGTCTATCTGCGGGATTTTGCCCAAGTCACCGATGGTACCGAAGAAGAGCGGGTGCTCGTCAGTCTCAACCGTAACAAAGCCGTCAAAATTAGTGTCCAAAAACAGTCCGATGCTAATACTGTATCCGTAGTAGAGGCGGTCAAAGTGCGGATTGAGGAGTTGAGACGATCGGGTGCGATTCCGGCGGATATGACGATTACGCCGACGTTAGATGAGTCGGTGTTCATCCGCAACTCTTTGGCAGATGTGATTACTTCTGGGCTATCTGGTGCGCTGTTGGCGGCGATTTCGGTATTTATCTTTTTGGGTTCCCTCCGGCAGACATTTATTATCGCCCTGACGATTCCACTGTGTACTCTAGCCGCCGCAATCGTGATGAAGTTAAGTGGTTTCTCACTCAATATTTTTAGTTTGGGGGGATTGGCAATCAGTGTCGGACAAGCGATCGATACTTCAGTGGTAATTCTCGAAAATGTCAGCAAACGGATCGAAACCCTCAAACTAGATCGCAGTCAGAATGGTGCTAATCGCAACGATGATTATGCCGCCCAAGCGATCGCGGCAGTCGTTGCTAGTAGTCAGGAAGTAGAATCATCCCTCGTTGCCTCTACGGCTGCCAACTTAGTTTCGGTACTACCTTTTATCCTGGTTGGCGGTTTCATTTCCTTACTATTTAACGAACTAATTCTGACGATCTGCTTCGCAGTGGCGGCATCGCTAATTGTCGCCCTGACTGTCGTCCCCATGTTGTCAGCGCGGTTGTTCGCGATCGAGCGATCGAGTGGCTTACATCGGCTGTGGATCTTACGGGCATTCAACCAGCGGCTTGAAGGTGGGACGCGATCGTATGGCAATATCTTAGCCAAAGCGATCCGGTATCCGGCGATTGTCGTCGTCACAGCGTTTGTCCTCTTGGGTGGTAGTGGCATCCTGATGGCGGGGCAGATTCCCCAAGAAATCCTCCCCCGCATCAGCACCGGACAAGCAAATGTCTTCGTCCAATTTCCCGCTGGCACCTCACTAGCTACCAATCGCCGCGTGATGGCAGCAGTAGACGATGTGCTGCTCGAACAACCAGAAACCGAATATGTATTTACCACCGCTGGCGGTTCGTTGTTTGGCAACACGGTATCTTCCAACCCTTCCCGTAGTACGGGTAGTGTCACCCTCAAGTCAGGTAGCGACGTTCAGGAATTCACCGAACGTACCACAAAGCAACTAAATCGGCTCAACTTAGCCGGAATTCGGGTGCGAGTGACCGCCGGATCGGTACGCGGTCTGATTTTAAATAATTCACCAGTGCGCGGGGCGGAAGTCGATGTCGTCCTCCAGGGGCAAAACGCTGAAGTCCTCAGACAAGCAGGGCGGCAAGTATTGGCAGCACTGGACGAGCGCGTGAAATTATCGGCTTTCCGTCCTGCTGCTGACGATCGCCAGCCTGAAATCCAAATTCGCCCCAATTGGGAACGCGCCAGTGCCCTTGGTCTGACCACTCAAGCGATCGGGAACACGATTCAAACCGCGATCGAAGGTTCGGTGCCGACTCAGCTACAGCGGAACGAGCGACTAGTAGATATCCGCGTCCAGTTGAATCAATCATTACTCAAGCAGCCTTCCCAACTCGCACAACTCCCGCTATTTGTCAATAATAATTCCTTGGTGCGATTGGGCGATGTGGCGACGATTTCCGAGGGACAGGCTCCAGGTGAGATTCAACGCATCAACCAACGCCCCGTATTTATCATCGCTGGCAACCTCAATCAAGGGGCGAGTCTAGGTGCCGCCCTCACCGAAGTCCAGCAAGTGGTCTCGACGCTGGATCTACCCGACGGGGTGACGCTATTACCCAGCTATGCGGGACAAACCAATCAAGAACTCCAAAGTGCGCTGGTATCTCTGGGAAGTTTAGCAGCCTTTTTGGTATTCGTGGTGATGGCAGTCCAATACAACTCGATTATCGATCCCCTGGTGATTATTTTGACCGTCCCATTGGCACTCGTCGGGGGATTATTGGGCTTATATGTCACCCAAACTGCGATCGGGATTACCGTCGTCGTCGGTGCCGTCTTGCTCGTCGGCATCGTCGTCAATAACGCGATCATCATGGTGGAAACCGCCAACCAGATTCGCCAAGAACAAGGACTAGATCGACCCACAGCTATCCTCAAAGCCGCGCCCGAACGCCTCCGCCCGATCCTGATGACTACTGTCACTACTGTACTCGGACTATTTCCCCTCGCACTAGGGATCGGCGAAGGCTCAGAATTCTTGCAACCATTAGGGATTGTCGTCTTCTCTGGTTTGACTCTAGCCACCATGCTGACGCTGTTTATCATCCCTTGCCTTTACGTGCTGCTCCACGATATCTTCAAGCCAGTGGGGATTAGCAAATTAGTCGATCGCAATAAATCTCTGGTTGCGTCCAGTCGTAAGTAATCAGATTAGCGGCGTTACTGAATCGATGTATGAGAGAGGGAGAGAGGGGAAACCCAGGGGTAAATCATACCCCAAATCAGCAACGCTGGGTTCCCCGTAAGCGCAAAGCGCAGGCTCTGCCAACGCGCAGCGGATCGCAGAGAGGGTTTAGCGAGACAGCGTGCGTTTCGGTCAAGACAAGACACAATCGTCGGCGTTCTCTGTAGGTAGCTGTCAACTGTCAACTGTTCACCTATGCTAGATCCCAGAGTTCGCGGACTCCGTCTTCAGGCAACCAAGTAGCGATTTCCGCGATTTGCTCTTGAGAGAGTTCCCTTTTTGTAGCTGTAAATACAGCTTTGACTGCTTGCTTGCGCTCTTTATCCCGATCCTCGGGCATTCTTGCTAGTCCACTTTCATTTGCAGCACGGAAGAAAAAGCGATCGGAATTAATCTTAAAAATCCCTGGTCCTTGCCAAGGTGGGCGCACCCGACTGAGAAAGCCGACTAGGGGATTGGTATCCTTCCATAGATCGGTGACTTCCATTTGCAGGGTTTTTTCATCGGATGGCATCATTTCCTCATGTAGTTCTGAGGCAACTCTGTCAGCAGCTTCGGTTGTCATCAAGTCCCGCATAATCCGAAACACAACTTCAGTGAAGTCTCTGGCATCATAGGGATCGGCAAAACCACCCTCAACCATCACATATTCAAGGAATGAACGATCCTTATCGGCAAATATCGCTCTGGGATCTTCAATCTCGGTCGGATCGACTTCTGGAACGAGTTTTTTTAAAGTTTTCTCAGCATTTTCGGCGGGTTCAAGTGTTGAGTCTTCGATCAAAGTTTCATCTATCATGACTTCCTCGCTCCTTGACTAAGTTTGCGTTCGATCGCTATCAACAATATTATGTAAACTCCAGCAGTCTTACATCCTTCATAAGTTAGATATGCGATCGGGCAAAAGGTAGATATTTCGAGATGCTAGTGCTGGCATCCCCACACCTAGGGCGACGCGATAGTTCTCTAGGCTGCGATCTTTGCTTTACTCATCTACCCGATCTTGTTCGCTCAGATTAGTCCTTCGAGGTACTTTTTTAAGCTCTCTAATTAGTTCGCATCGGCTGACTTTAGATGGACAGGCTGCTTAGGGACTAGCAGCTAAATAAAGTAGCGACTGTGAATGTGCTGGTGCGTTACGCTTGGCGATCGCACACCCTCCAATTTGGTACATTATTTCCACGCACTTCCCTTACCAATATCCTCAAACAAGTTACCTTTACACGCTTTCTTACCCTACACAAGACATTAATATTTAAGTTCGGTCTTTTGGTATCTACCAAAAGGATCGAGGCTCTAAGAGTTAAGCCAGATTAAATTATATTTATGAATAACTTAATTAAGTCACAATCCCACAGATTCAAGTAAAAAAGGAAGATGTCATCAGACATCTCCCCGATCTAGATCTTTTAATTGACCCTTGTGGATCGCGCTCATAGTCTGATGCTCTTGGATAATAGATTTAGTTGGATCGAATGAGATAAATCTCATTAAAGGAATTTACTTGACTATCGATTTTTATTTAGTCCTCTGTAGAGCTTTTTTTTGCTTTAATCAAAGACTAATCGATTTTCACTGTCAGACGTGACGATCTCCAGCGCAAGTATGGTAGCACTCGATCCGAGTTGGTTTAAGGACTAGTTGTGGGACTAGTTGTGGGACTAGTTGTGGGACTCATACTTGGACTCATGCCTGGACTAGTACCTGTGCCACTACCGCCACCTGGCGCACAGGAACTAATAAGTAAAAGGGCAAATCCAATTAGTGAAGCTGACAACGAACCGATCTTTTTCATAACTCCTCGCTTAAATCCAAGTAAAGGATAATGTCTAAACAGGCATCAAAGTGTGAATTGACAGTTGGTAATTTGGAAGATTGATTTTTGGCCAAACATACCAAACACTTAGACTAGAATGGTCGATCGATAGCTAACACACAACAGAGTTTTAGGCAATCTAACTGACTGACTTAACACCATAAATAATGCTGCTAAATTTTAACTACATTCATAACTACTTACAATAGATGTCAATCGGTAGTTTTCCCTCTGTCGATCGAGCGATATCCCCGACGACCGAATTCTCTGCTGGTTAAGAAAGAATCTAGTTAATTTCACTATCCAAAGGTAGATCTTGAAAGCTCGAGAGATCGTAAAGAAATTATGTCGATTATTAAAAAGTTTGCTAACCGATCTCGCACTCTAACTGCTGATGGAGACACATTATCAGAGATATTATTGCCCAAAAATCTTGCCGATCCTCGCCGATTGGGTATGGTACTATGGTAGCGAAGATCATAAATTTCATCAAGATTGGGTGCTGACCATATAGTGCCACTGCAAGCATCCGCCAACACCAATGAATACCAGTAACTACATAAGTTCTTCAATCTCCACACCTAAAGTTACCGATGTCTACCTGCACCGAACGAACGGAATGTAAGATTTTAATCGTCGAAGATTCACAAGAAAATCGTGAAATTTATCGTGAATGCTTGGCATCTGCCCAAAACTTGGATTGTCAGATCCGAGAATGTGAGTCGGCGGAGGAAGCTTTAGAGATGTGCATTAAAGATTGCCCCGATCTGATTTTGCTAGACTACATACTTACCAAGTCAGATGGGCTGCAATTTCTGCGTCAAGCGAGCGATCGACTAGAGACAATGCCCTCGGTGATTATGGTGACGGGTAACGGTAGCGAGCAGATTGCGGTAGAGGCGATGAAACATGGTGTGAGAGACTATGTTGTCAAAGGGCAACTCACACCTGAGCAGCTAGTAAATACCGTAGTCAATACCCTCAACGACCGCCAGCTCAAAGCCCGAATCGATGCCCAGCTTCAACAGCGAGAAGTGGTCGCGAGGATCGCCGTCAAGATTAGTCAGTCGCTAGAACTATCATCCATCCTCCAAGCTGCGGTAGAAGGGACCCACGAACTTTTAGGCGGCGATCGGGCTGTAGTCTATTGCTTGGGTTCCGGTCTGAGTGGGACGATTGTGGCTGAGTCGGTGATGTCTGGGTGGTCGGCGACACTGGGCTGTTATCTTCAGGATCGTCACTCTCCAGCCGAGCGAGCAGACCGGATCGAACGCTACCTACAGGGGCACAAGACAGCGATCTCCGATATTGAGTCGGCTAATTTGACAGACTATGATTTCCAGAGATACCGACAATTCCAGGTCAAAGCAGTCTTAGCCGTGCCTATTTTGGTGCGAGATACTTCACCAGCGAGTGAGCCGAGATTATGGGGTTTACTAATTGTTCATCATTGCCAAACGGTGCATGAGTGGAACACTGACGAGCTAAACATACTCGATCGACTGTCGCTGCAACTGTCGATCGCCATTCAACAAGCCGAGCTAGTCGCAAACATCAAAGCCACTCTGGCAACTCAACAAGCGGTCGAGCATCAATTGCGAGAGCGAGTGCTCGAAATCGAACAAACTAATTTGTGTCTATCTGACATTACCCATTTATTGTCAGAGCGCAATCAAGAACTAAATGACTTTTCACATATTGTCTCCCATGACTTACAAGCCCCCATCCGTGGGATTTCCAATCTTGCACAGTGGTTGAGTGAAGATTTGGGTGGCAAACTTCCGGCTAAAAATCAGCAGCAATTAGATCTAATCCAGGAGCGAGTAGTGCAGATGACTGCACTAATTGACGGCTTACTTCGGTATGCGCGGATTGGGCGAGAGACGATCGAACCCACCCCGACGAATATCGGTCAATTACTGGCAGAAGTGGTCGGTATCCTAGCACCTCCCCCCAATTTCCAGGTGCTATTTGCTGCGGATCTACCGACGATCGAGACTCAAGCTTTGCTACTAAAACAAGTTTTTACCAACTTAATCGGCAATGCGATCGAGTATCACGATCGTCCCAATGGTCGGGTGGAAGTTTTGGTAACGGACCTCGGATCTGCATGGCAATTTACGATTGTTGATGATGGTCCAGGTATCGATCCAGAATATCACCAAAAGATCTTCGGTATTTTTAAAACACTAGTCAGCCGCAACAATAATAAAGGAACGGGAATTGGTTTGGCGATCGTCCAAAAAATTGTGGGAACTCAGGGCGGCTCAGTCTGGGTGGAGTCGGAGCTAGGCAAGGGTAGTGCCTTTTCATTTACTTGGCTCAAACTGTCATAGGTTTCAACATACTTTATTGACATATTCTCAGTTCTAAAGTTATCTCACCCATAATGCCTGCAATGACTTGTGAGAAAAGTTTTCACCTTGTAGCAGCTTTCTACAAGGTGAAGAATTCAAGCTTTAATTCTTCACCTTGATGGTTTTAACATCATCGGCTTATTCCTAACTGCTGTTACAATTAATCAATGCATTAGCTGTCCGCTCTAACAGTCAACGACATGAATAGACCTATTGGAATCGACCTGTTTGCTGGGGCTGGAGGAATGTCTCTGGGTTTCGAGCAGGCTGGTTTTGATATTGCGGCTGCGGTAGAAATCGATCCGATTCACTGTGCTACTCACGATTACAATTTTCCACATACGACGACGATCTGTGCTAGCGTTCTCGACCTGACGGGGGACGAAATTCGTAACCGATCTAAATTAGGGAATAAAGAGATCGATGTTGTTTTTGGTGGTGCGCCCTGTCAAGGATTTTCCCTCATGGGTAAACGAGTTTTTGACGATCCTAGAAATCAACTAGTATTTCACTACGTTCGACTAGTGAAAGAATTAAGTCCAAAATATTGTGTATTTGAAAACGTTAAGGGTTTAACTTTAGGAAAACATGCACAATTTCTAGATGAACTAATCGAATCGCTAGGGGATGCTGGCTACGATGTTTTGGCTCCGTATCAGGTTTTAAATGCTGCCGATTATGGTGTACCACAAGATCGCCGTCGGTTATTTTTAATCGCTACACGAAAGGGTTTACCAGTGCCCGAATATCCACAACCGCAACAGAAAAGAACTACCGTTTGGGATGCGATCGGAGATTTACCTAATGCCGATAATTACAGCGAACTCAATAATGTAGATCGAGTCGCCTTAGAATGGGAAACATGTAGCATCTATGCCAGGAGATTGCGCGGATTCGATCGCGATCTTGATGACTATAGCTACCCGCGTAAGTTCGATCCTAACTTACTCACCAATAGTCTGCGTACCGAGCATACCAGTGCTTCTAG
>Ga0105055_10006059_pt1 | contig 16766 bp, 11 predicted proteins | sample BON03_FD_78090 | JGI IMG/M metagenome (GOLD analysis project Ga0105055, IMG submission 78090) | Freshwater microbial communities from Lake Bonney liftoff mats and glacier meltwater in Antarctica - BON-03 | ecosystem: Environmental > Aquatic > Freshwater > Ice > Glacier meltwater | place: Lake...
ATACCGGCGCAGTATGTGTTTATCACAACCTCATCGAAACAGCCGTGAAAGAACTCGAAGGCTCGGGTATTCCAGTGGCAGCGGTTTCTACCGGTTTTCCAGCGGGGCAAATTCCGCTGGACATGAAGCTGGCGCAGGTACGCGCTTCAGTTGAGGCTGGCGCTAAAGAGATCGACATCGTTATTTCCCGCGCGAAAGTGCTGACCGGCGACTGGAAAGGCCTGTATGCAGAAGTGGAAGCCTATCGAAAGGCTTGCGGGGATGCACATATGAAAACCATTTTGGCCACGGGTGAGCTGGCAACGCTAACCAATGTCGCCAAAGCCAGCTGGGTATGCATGATGGCGGGCGCTGATTTTATTAAGACCAGTACCGGCAAAGAGAGTGTTAACGCCACCTTGCCGGTGAGTCTGGTGATGGTGCGGGCAATTCGTGAATACCACCGTTTGACCGGTTACAAAATCGGTTATAAGCCAGCCGGAGGTATCAGCAAAGCCAAAGACGCTATTGCTAACCTGATATTGATTAAAGAAGAGTTGGGGAATGATTGGCTGATGCCACATTTGTTCCGTTTTGGAGCAAGCAGTTTGCTGGCAGATATTGAACGGCAGCTGGAGCACCGCCTGACCGGCAGCTATTCGGCGAATTACCGTCACCCCATGGGTTAATTCCAAAACCAGAACCAGAACCAGAAAGATGGCGACCAAACATGAGCATTCTATTATGAGCACCCTAATATGAGCACCCTAATATGAGTATTAAGGAAATTTTCGCCAATATGGATTACGGAACTGCCCCGGAAAATACCGACAGGGCTGAGCAATGGTATTCGGATCGCAATGGTCAGTTGCTTCATTTTATCAACGGTGAATGGCAGCCGGCTGCAAGCGGGGTGTTTTTTGAAACCCGCAACCCGGCCACCGGACAAGTGCTGGCCAAAGTGGCTGATGGCGATAGTGAAGATACCGATCTTGCGGTTGCTGCTGCCACCAGGGCCGCGCCAGGCTGGGCCGCATTGAGCTGCCATCAGCGTGCTCGCTACCTATACGCTATTGCTCGTCAAATTCAAAAACACAGTCGTTTGTTTGCCGTTCTGGAAAGTCTAGATAACGGAAAACCTATTCGTGAATCAAGAGACATAGATATACCGCTGGTAGCGCGTCACTTCTACTATCACGCGGGTTGGGCGCAGGTCCGTGATCGCGAGTTACCGGGCGTTAAACCATTAGGCGTAGTCGGCCAGATCATTCCATGGAATTTCCCGCTATTGATGGCCTCCTGGAAAGTTGCGCCTGCTTTGGCGATGGGCAATACCGTAGTATTGAAACCGGCCGAATTTACTTCTTCCACTGCTGTGCTGCTGGCGCAGATTTGTGAGGAAGTTGGCTTGCCCGACGGTGTGTTCAATTTGCTTCTGGGCGATGGCAAGGCCGGGCAGGCGCTGGTGGCGCATCCGGATGTCAAAAAGATCGCGTTTACAGGCTCCACAGAAGTGGGGCGGATATTGCGCCGGGTAACCGCGGGTACCGGCAAGAAGCTGACGTTGGAATTGGGCGGCAAGTCACCGTTCATCGTTTATGAAGATGCCGACCTCGACAGCGTAGTTGAAGGCCTGGTCGATGCCATCTGGTTCAATCAGGGACAGGTGTGCTGCGCGGGTTCGCGCTTGTTGGTACAGGAATCGGTGGCAGATACGCTGCTGGAGAAAGTAAAAATACGCATGTCCAAACTGGTAGTCGGTGACTCGCTCGACAAAGGCGTCGATATCGGCGCAGTGGTTGATCCGACTCAGTTAGAGACCATTACGAGTATGGTGAAATTGGGTGCGGATGAAGGCGGCCAGGTGTGGCAGCCCGATGCCGTGATGCCCGAAGGTGGTTGCTTTTATCCACCTACACTGATTACCGACGTGCAGCCATCGTCAACACTGGCTCAGGAAGAAATATTCGGTCCAGTATTAGTATCAATGACGTTCAGAACGCCTGCTGAGGCCGTCGCATTGGCCAATAACAGCCGTTATGGACTGGCTGCCAGTGTCTGGACCGAGAACATCAATCTGGCGCTGGATGTGGCGCCTAAGCTCAAGGCTGGATCGGTTTGGGTTAATTGCACCAACGCGTTTGATGCTGCGGCCGGTTTTGGTGGTTACAGGGAGTCTGGTTTCGGCCGCGAGGGTGGCAGAGAAGGGCTGTATGAATATGTAAAACCAGACTGGGAAGCCCGTCTGCACAACAAGCCTGTGTACCCGCTGGTCAGTTATAGCAAAGAGACCGCTGCAAAGAAATCCAATATAGTCGCCATAGATCGCACTGCCAAGCTCTATATTGGCGGCAAGCAGGTGCGGCCCGATGGCGGCTATTCGTTAATGGCACATGATGCTGAAGGACACGCCATAGCTGAAATTCCTTTGGGGGCTCGCAAAGATATCCGCGATGCGGTTGAAGCAGCAAGACAAGCCGAGGGCTGGACCCAGACCACTGCGCACAATCGTGCTCAGGTGCTGTATTTTATTGCAGAGAACTTGCAGGCCCGTGGCGATGAGTTCATTGCGCGCATCATGCAGTTAAGCGGCAAACGCAAGCGTGCAGCTAGCGCTGAGCTGGATCTTTGCATCAGCCGCATTTACACCTATGCCGCGATGGCAGACAAATACGACTCACAGGTGCATTCAACGCCGTTTCGCAACGTAACGCTGGCGATGAAAGAGGCATTGGGCGTGATCGGCATCGTGGCGCCGGAAGAAGCGGGTCTGTTAGGTCTGATTTCCACCATCATGCCCGCGATTGCCATGGGGAATCGTGTGGTGGTGGTGCCATCACGCCAGTATGCCTTGCTGGCCACTGATTTTTATCAGGTGCTGAACACCTCAGATTTGCCGGGCGGTGTAATCAATATCGTCACTGGCGAGCAGGATGAATTAACCATCGAGCTGGCCAAGCACTACGATATCGAAGGTTTGTGGTATTGGGGCACGCTGGAAGGCAGCACCTTGATTGAAACCGAAGCAGCGGCCACCATGAAGCGCACCTGGGTGAATTACGGCCGCTTCCACGACTGGGAAGATGCTGAGCAGGGTGAGGGCGAGGTGTTTTTACGCAAGGCGACCGAAATCAAGAATATCTGGATTCCTTACGGCGAATAGGCAAGTAGCGAGACTAGAGCTCCTGCTCCGCCTGCTCGAGCGCTTCGCTGGTTTCCAGCCACTGCCATTCGAAATCATCCAGCTCAGATTTAAGCTCTGCCTGCTTTTGCAGTAATTCCTTCATTTCCTGTTTGCGGCTGGCATCGCTGTACAGTGTTTCATCGTGCAGGCTGGTCTCAATGTCAGCCAGTTTAGTTTTACGCTGGTTCATGGCCTTTTCAATGCTTCTGACCTTGTCACTGAACGGTTTCAGGGCTTTGCGCTTGGCGGCTTCCTGCTGGCGGTTCTGCTTTTTGCTGGCTGAAGGAGGAGCAGAAGTTCCGCTTTCCTCATTTTCGCTGACTTCAGCGTCCTGTAGTTTCAGCCAATTGGGATAGTCATCGATCGACTCGTCAAACTCATGCAATTGGCCATCGTGTACCACGTAAAGACTGTCGCAGACGCTGCGTAACAAGTGCCGGTCATGCGAGATCACCAGCAAGGCGCCGCTGTATTCCACCAGCGCCATGCTTAACGCCTGGCGCATATCAAGATCCAAATGGTTGGTGGGCTCATCCAGTAACAGCAGGTTGGGCTTTGCCATGACCAACAAAGCCAGCACCAGGCGGGCTTTCTCGCCGCCAGAGAAGGGCGCTACTTTTTCATCAATCCGTTCACCCTGAAAACCAAAGTGACCTAACCGGTTGCGCAGATCCTGTTCGCGGGCATTCGGATCCTGCTGCTGTAAATGCCACAGTGGGCTGCAATCCATATGCAGCAACTCCAGCTGGTGCTGCGCAAAATAGCCGATTTCGGTGTACTTATTGAGAGTTCGCTCGCCGCCCAGTAGTGTGCTGCCATCTACCAGTGTTTTCACCAGTGTGGATTTGCCGGCGCCGTTTGAGCCCAGCAGCCCGATGCGATCTCCTGCACCAATTCGCAGTTGAATCCCATCAACAATAACCTGCTCGCCGTAGCCGACGCTGACATCTTCCAACTGCTGCAGGTGTTGTGGTTGTTTGTCTGGCACTTCGAATTGAAAGTGAAAATGTGAATCCACATGCGCCGCTGCAATATGCGACATGCGTTCCAACATTTTGATCCGGCTTTGTGCTTGTTTGGCCTTCGACGCTTTGTAACGAAATTTATCAACAAAGCTTTGTATATGTTTGATTTCTCTTTGTTGTTTAACGTGCATTGCCTGTTGTAAAGCCAACTGCTCTGCGCGCACGTCTTCAAACTGACTGTAATTGCCGGTATAGCTTTTGATCGTCTCGTGTTCGATATGTGCGATGTGTGTGCAGATGTCATCGAGGAAATCCCGGTCATGAGATATGAGAAGTAAAATACCGGTATAAGATTTCAGCCAACGTTCCAGCCAGAGAATCGTGGGCAGATCAAGGTGATTGGTTGGCTCATCAAGTAACAGAATGTCTGAACGACACATCAAGGCCTGCGCGAGGTTCAGACGCATGCGCCAGCCACCGGAAAACTCATTCACCGGTTTGCGCACATCTTCAGCCGCAAAACCCAGGCCATGTAGCAACCTGGCAGCCCGGGTCTCAGCGGTGAACCCTTCAATCGTGTCCATCTGCTCATAGAGACTGTGCAGTCTTTCATCGTGATTATCCGCCGATTCCAGTTCGCGGATCTGGGCCTGCACTTCACGCAGTACCTGATCACCGTCCTGAACGAACTCAATGGCCGGTTCCCCGGTAGAAGGGCTTTCCTGAGCGACATGTGCAATTACATCTTTGGGATTGATCTGCAGGCTACCCGCGTCGCTTTCCAGTTGCCCCAGAAGCAAGGAGAACAACGAGCTTTTGCCACTGCCGTTGACGCCAATCAGGCCCATTCGCTGGCCGGCGTGAACTTGCAGGCTGGCATGCTCGAGCAACAATTTGACGCCGCGACGCAGTTCTATATCGTTGAGTTGTAACATCAGGTTTTTGGCTAATCCGGGCTTGGCAAGGTGGCCATTATAGGCTTTAACGCAGAATCTTTTGGGCTTTGCGTCGGGTTCTTAAAGTAATAATCAAAACGCCCATCAGAACAAATGCTCCCCCCAGCAATAAACGCCAGCCGGGGTTGTCGCCCCAGAATACAACGCCCAGAACCACGCCCATCAATGGCATGACCAGCATATAGGGCATGATGGTGCTGATTGGATGTCTTTGTGCCATGCAGTAGAACAAGCCATGACCGACTATTGATGCGCCTATGGCTGAAAAAGCGACGCTGCTCCAGTGCCACAGATCAGCAGTTCTGATGGATTCCAGTTGACCGGTTTCGATGACCAACGACAAACCCAGTAACACAGGCAGGGATACCAGCGCAGTCCAGGCCTGAAAACTCATCGGTGAAACGCCGCTGATGCCTCTGATACAGATGGAGCCCAGGGCCTGAAAAGACGCTGAGGACAGCGCCAGTAACAAAGCCCACGGGTGTGCCAGAATGTGGGGATCAAATCCGAGTATCAGCACGCCCACAAAAGCCACGCCAATGGCTACCAACGTACGCCAACCGACTCTTTCGCCTAGCATGAAGATCGCCAGCAGCACTGCAATCGGGATATACGTTTGTTGCACGATGGCCACTGATGAGACATCGCCAGCGCGTTTTAATGCCCAGAACATAAACACGAAATGCAGCACGCCGAAGGCAGTCGCCGCGGTGATTACACGCACAAGCTGGCCTTTGGGCGGCCAGCGCAGAAATGGCCAGGTTAGTGTCAGCAACAGGGCAAATCTCAAGCTGAGAAACATCAACGGTGAGAATTGAGTGACGCCTTTTGCCCCGGCCAGAAAATTCATCGCCCAGACGAAGCAAATAATCATCATGATCGTCAGGTCACGCAAACTCATCAGCAAAAAAGCCCGGTTAGGTTAGGTCAGGTTAAGTTAGCTTAGGATTGTAGGTTGATTCAGAGGCTAAAAGATATGCCGGAGTGAGGCTTTAATCTGTGGACTTGCTGGCGCTGGGCTTTTAACCTTGCACATTACAATAATATTACAAGCTCACTTCATGAGAAGGTCAAGCCAGCAAAAAACGTTTCCACGCCGGGCTTTGATGCCGGTCTATGCGATATTGGCAATTGTATTGTGCGATGGTTTATATCTCGCCATCAGTAGTTATTTCTATCCTTTGATTCTGTCGGCCAGCTATGGCATTAAAGTATTCGCGCTGAACCTGCTGCCCATTGCTGTTTTTTCTTTGCTTTGCTGGCTGTTGACCGCCCGCACCCGGGTGAGCTTTTTGCTGACGGTTGCGATTTTTGACGCAGTTTTTTTAGCCAATCAAATGAAGATGACCAATCTGGGTCAGCCCTCCATCATTGTTGACTATATCTCCATATTCAACATGGTGGGGAACAGCGATTTGCTGACTCATTACTTCACTACTTATTGGCATCCGGGCGCACTGGTGGGGTTGTTAGTGGTGGCGCTGGTCTTACTGTTTGTGGAGAAGCCTGCGTTCAGGCTGAAATTCGGTTGGCGATTGGTATGCTCGGCTTTAGTGGTGCTATTGCTGAGTAATTTCGGCTCCAGGGCACTTCGTGTCATGTACCAGCCTGGCGAGACCTGGCAGGCCTGGACACCATCCGACAATTTGCATAATTTCGGGCTTCTGTACAGTCTCTCGCATGATCTGGGCCAGTTTGCCAGCGGCTACCAGGAGTACGATGAAGATCGCCTGACAGAGATTCTGGAAACACCATCGCGACGACTTTTTGATCAACAGATTGGCTTGCCTGAAGTGCAGACGATTATCGTGCTCTTGAGTGAAAGCTTTTTCGACCTTTCTGACATGCATGACGTTGCTCCGGGGCAATACGATTTACCGGAGTACCGGCAACTGGAAAGTCGTGCGCTGACCGGCAAGATGTTGGTGCCGGCATATGGCGGTGCTACCTTGAGGACGGAGTTTGAGCTACTGACCGGTATTACTTTAGATTTGTTTTCGTCCCACAGCTACCCGTTGATATCTCTGGTGCTCTCGCCGATGAACTCAATTGGCTGGGATGCGCGTAACGAAGGTTTTAGCACCACCGGCGTTCATCCCAACGCGGCAACATTCTGGGGTCGCGACACCGCTTACCCCTATCTTGGCTTCGAAAAGTTTCTGGACGAGAAACAATTCCGGCGGACAAAACGTTCCGGCTTTTATGTTTCCGATCAGGCGCTGACGAACGAGTTAAAAAAGCAGTTAGACACAGATCAGAAGCAATTTTTCTTTGCCATCAGCATGGAAAATCATGGTCCCTGGAAAACCGGACGGCCCAATATGGATGAGGAAAAGCTCAGCCTTATCGAGCCTCCTGCTGCTCTTGAAGGTGAAAGCCGGGTTGCGTTTCAACAGTACGTTTATCACCAACAGGCTGCCGAAGCCGCATTGTTGAACCTGATTGATGAATTGAAAAACAAAGACACCAGGAGCGTTGTGCTGTTCTTTGGTGATCATTTGCCTGCTTTGTCTCAGCCATTTGAGGATATGGGCTTTAAAGATGGTAAATCGCGCTATCAACAACGTACGCCTTATCTGATTTACGACACTCATCAGAACCTGTCCGTACAACAGGGAAAAGTGAAAGCCATTATAGATGTGACCTTGTTGGGGTCGCTGTTAATGGATATCAGTTTGAAGGATTTGCCGCCATTCCATACGCAGGCGGAAAGGCTAAATATACCCCTTTCTAAAACTGCGGCGAGACAAAACAAGGACGGGCTGACTGATTTGCAGGAATTGCAGTTGTGGCGCTTCTGGCAGGAACCGCTTGACCCGACTGGTGAGCCCTGGGAAGTTGGCGGGAGAGGTCAGGACGTACAGGATAAACCGCTGTTGCCGGAGCCTCTGAATTGTAAGATCGAGCAGTGGGGGCCGCGTAAAACGTACATTAGCGAAGGCTTCAATGTGCAACCTGATGGCCGATCGGCATTTTATGTGAAGACCGATTGCGCGAATTTGCCATTGGACATTCGCATCGACGGTGAAACCATGTGGACTACCCGGCAGGGAGATGTGTTAAGCACCTCTTTTAAGGCGGACACACTGGTTAAGCAAAGCGGGCGGCACAGCGTCGAGCTTTATGAGCGCACCACCGGCAGGTCGCAACTTCTGGGTGTGTTCAAAGTCAAACGGCGCTGGTGGCCCCAATAGTGTGCCAACCCTCAGTTGAGAAGTGGTATATTGTCCATTATCCGATTACCTCGGTATTCCTTGAGCCTATTTAATGAATTCAGATATATCAGCGTCAATTGAAGACGAAATTGAGCCAGCGGCGCCTGTTAGCGGTCGCAATCAAATCAGTCTGCTGAGTTTTAACATTCAAACGGGTGTTGAAACCAACGAATTCCACGAATACGTTACTAAAAGCTGGAAGCACCTGCTGCCGCTGCGTGAGCGTGTTTCCAATCTGAATCGTATCGCCGATCTGATCAAAGACTACGATGTTGTGGGCTTGCAGGAAGTCGATTCCGGCAGCTTGCGTACCGGGTTTCTGGATCAGACTGAATATCTGGCGCATCAAGGTCGCTTCCCTTTTTGGTTTCGGCAGATCAACCGCAGCTTCGGCAAGATTGCCAAGCATAGCAATGGCGTGCTCTGCAGAGTTGAGCCCACTTCGGTAATCGATCACAAATTACCCGGCTTGCGTGGCCGCGGTGCCATGCTGGTAGAGTTTGAGACCAATAAGGAACCGTTGGTTGTATGCATCATGCATCTCGCTTTGGGCAAGCGGGCCCGCACCTTGCAGATGTCCTATATTGGAAACCTGGTGAAGGAATATTCCCAGCTGGTCGTGATGGGTGATTTTAATTGCGGCACTGAAGCAAGCGAGTTGCAGCACCTGATTAAAAATACCCATTTGCGCTTACCGACTGAGGACGAGCATACCTTTCCCAGCTGGCGTCCGAAGCGCAAATACGACCATATACTGGTGTCGGAATCGCTGGTATTGAGTTCCGCCAAGGTATTGAGTGCCACCCATTCCGACCATCTGCCTATCAGTGTGACCATTGAGCTACCTGAAGGTATTTTTCTGGCACCTGTATGAGCAACGACATGCCGGGCCCCAAGCCCACACTGTTGTTTATCGATTACAGTGTGCCGCTGTATGACCAGTATGCCGGCTCGCGCACCAATTTTATGTACCTGAAACTGTTGTTGGAATCAGGTTTTGAAATCAAGTTCATCAGCCAGGATTTCAAGCGTGTCGAACCCTATTCAAGCGAACTGAACCAACTGGGTATAGAAACCCTGGATGGAGAGTGGTTTGCCGGAAACTGGCAGCAATGGCTGATCGATAACGGGCAGGGCATCGACTATGCGTTCATCAACAAGCCGGAGCCTGCCAGTTTGTTTTTGCCGGCTATCAGGCGGTTGACCAATGCCACGATTATTTATCAGTGCCATGATTTGCATTACCTCAGATTACGGCGCAAGGCTGAGATGGAAGGTGATCAGGGCATGCTGGCAGAGGCCGAAACACAGGAACAAAAAGAGGATTTTATTTTCTCCAGCAGTGATGTCGTACTGACCTTCAGCCACGATGAGGAACTGCTAATCAAGGACAAGTTTCCGCATAAACCCGTTTTTACAGTGCCATTGTTCTTATTTGATCTGGGCAAAGCGCTTCCGGGCCATGACAATAAACATGTACCTTCGCCTAAACAAACTGGGTCTGGGCAAATTGCGCCTAACCACTCCGACTTTGCCACCAGCAAAAACCTGCTTTTTGTAGGAGCTTGTGCACATGCTCCGAACCTGGATGCCATCAAGTGGTTTTGTGAGAAAATATTCCCGCTGGTTCGCAAACAGATTGCCGATATCGAGTTCAATATAGTTGGTGCGCAGCCACCCAAAGAGGTAATGGCGCTGGCCAGCAAGTCGATCCATATTCTCGGCAAAGTCAGTGACGAGGAATTGCAGCAGTTGTATGCAAACTCGAAGCTGACGGTCGTGCCATTGCGCTTTGGTGCGGGCGTTAAAGGCAAGGTGATCGAGTCATTGCATCAGGGTGTTCCCATTGTTTCTACCAGTGTGGGCCTGGAGGGTATTAAAGATATTGAAAGTCTGGTCAGTGCCTATGACAAACCGGAGGAGTTTGCTGAAGCTCTGGTTGCTCTGTATAACAACGATCAGCGATTGAATGAATTGGGTCAGCAAGGTCAACGGTTTGTCATGGAGAATTTTACAGCTGATAAAGCGGCGCGACTAATGGACGAGATTCTGAAGGTTTCACGGCAGGAGGCCGCAGATCGAGTGGCTGATATTTCAGCAACTGTAGCGAGCCATCGCAGCTCACCGCGAATGATTGCATTTTATTTGCCGCAATACCATCCGATTGCTGAGAATGATGAATGGTGGGGCGAGGGCTTCACCGAGTGGCGCAATGTGAAGGCTGCCGAGCCGCTGTTTGCTGGCCATTATCAACCTCACGTGCCGGCGGATTTGGGCTATTACGACCTGCGCGAACAAGCAACCCGCATAGCTCAGGCCCAATTGGCTCAACAATACGGTATAGAAGGGTTTTGCTACTACCATTACTGGTTTAACGGCAAGCGTTTGTTGGAAAAACCACTGCAAGATATGCTGGCATCCGGGAAACCGGACTTTCCGTTCTGCCTGTGCTGGGCCAATGAAAACTGGACGCGCCGATGGGATGGTGAGGACCAGCAAATTTTAATGCAGCAGGTTTACAGTGAAGCTGATGATCGTGAGCACATACGAAGTTTATTACCGGTATTCGAGGACGTGCGCTATATCCGGGTAAATGGCAAGCCCTTGTTCATGGTTTATCGCACACAAGACATGCCGGATCCGGGGCGCAGCGCTGAAGTCTGGCGCGAGGAAGCCAGAAAGGCGGGCATCGGTGAAATCTATTTGTGCCGGGTTGAAGGCAAGTTTAATGACGACCCCCGCGATATCGGTTTTGACGCTGCGCTGGAGTTTGCGCCCGATTGGTGGAATAAGGGCTCGCAACTCAAGCCAGGCTCAGAGCTATTGCCATCTGAGGATTCAAGTTTGAAGAAAGCTTGTGCCAATAATTACCTACATTCCTATCAAGCAATGACTGACACCATGATGGCAAAGGCGAACCCTGCTTATAAATGGTTTAGGTGCGTAACGCCCAGCTGGGACAATCGTGCCAGACGCAAACAAGGCGCCAACATATTTGTCGGATCCAGCCCCGAGAAATATAAGGCCTGGTTACGCAGGGCAATTGAAAACACCAACGCCCGATTGCTGGGTGAAGAAAGAATTGTTTTTTTGAACGCGTGGAATGAATGGGCTGAAGGCTGTCACCTGGAACCGGATGAGAAATACGGTCATGCCTGGTTGGAAGCAACGATTGAGGCCGCCAGGGAAAGCGAACATGCGCTCAACTCACATCGCGCGGGGGCGTCAGATGAAGTCAGGCTCGGACGTTTGCAAAGCGAATTGATCAACTACAAATATCGTATGACTGAACTTGAAGGGCAGGTTGCACAACGCGATCAAGAGATAAAAGATATGCTGGCATCAACCAGTTGGCGGGTTTCGTCGCCCGTTCGATGGGGCAAACAAAGGCTTTTGAATATCAAACGCAGGTTTTCAGCTTGATAGTCTGGAAAACAATCACATGACACGAGCAATTGCCTTTTACCTGCCTCAGTATCATCCGATCCCGGAAAATGACGAGTGGTGGGGCAAAGACTTTACCGAATGGACCAATGTCCGCAAGGCAGTGCCGTTATTTCGGAGGCATTTGCAACCCAAGCAGCCGGGCGAACTCGGGTACTACGATCTGCGTGATGAATCCGCCCGTATCGCACAAACGGATTTGGCGCGTTCAGCAGGCATCGAAGGTTTTTGTTACTGGCACTACTGGTTTGCAGGAGAGCGTTTGCTGGAACGACCTTTTGCAGAAGTGCTGGCTTCGGGTAAGCCGGATTTTCCCTTTTGTATGGGTTGGGCGAACGAAAGCTGGGCGGGTGTCTGGCATGGCAACCCGGATCAGATACTTAAGCTACAAACTTACCCCGGCCCTGTGGATGAGCAGCGTCATTTTGATATGCTCGAGCCCGCTTTTCATGACCCGCGTTACCTGCAGATAGATGGCAAACCGATTTTCTATGTCTACAAACCTGCATCAATCCCTGAGTGTCGGAAGTTCGTTGATCATTGGCAGAACCTTGCAATCAAGTCCGGGCTCAAAGGCGTGTATTTTATCGGCGAGGATTTGCATCTCGATAGCAATCCCTGGGATTACAGCGCCAATGGCTTTGATGCCATTTCCGCCAACAGCCCCGGTACAGCATTTTTACGTCTGGCAAAGAAACGTTTTCAGTTGCGCTATCTACTTCCGCGGCTGCGACACAAATTTCAGAATCACCCGGTTTTGCATAAGTACAACGATTTTATCGAGCACAACAAGGTTCATCCGAATCATGATGATTTTTACCCGAGTGTAGTTCCCAATTGGGATAATTCACCCAGAGTAGGGCGCAATGGTTTTATTCTGTCCGGTTCAACACCAGCACTGTTCAAGCAGCAACTGCAGTATGCCGCGCAGCAGGTATCTCACCGGCCGGAAGATCACCGTGTTGTCTTTGTTAAATCCTGGAATGAATGGGCAGAAGGAAATTATCTTGAGCCCGATCAGGAATCGGGACACGCCTATATGCAGGCATGCAAAGACGTACTCGGTTGATGTAAGTATTACAAAATATCTGTAAGTCTAACGGTTGTCCTGCCTGAAGCGGCGAAGCCAAAAATAAATATTAACTAATAATCAGTGAGATACACTTCTTGTTTTGTATGGCATGAAAATTGCATATATATCTTCGTAGATAAAGTTTGCCAGAAACATTATTCTGGTCGGACTTTAACAACTCCCTCCGGTTCCGCCCACAAAGTGAACTGGAATTTCCCGTCACTTATTCCCCTTAGGTGGCGGGATTTTTTTATCAGATAGTAAAATTTGGAGATAAAATGATTAACTTGCCAAAACGCACACCGGTTGTCATTGCAACAGCTTTGTTATTGACAGCATGTCAGACGATGGATCCTTATACGCAGGAGTCCAAAACATCAGACGCCACCAAAGGTGCTGCGATTGGCGCAGCGGTTGGTATTGCAGCCGGCTTGATAAGCGGTCACGACAGTCGTTCGCGGCGTAAAAATGCCCTGATCGGCTTAGGTGTCGGTGCATTGGCCGGCGGCGGCGTGGGTTATTATATGGACCAACAGGAAATGAAGCTCCGTCAGCGACTTGAAGGCACTGGTGTCAGCGTGACCAGAGTGGGTGATGAAATTGTATTGAACATGCCAGGCAACGTGACCTTCGAAACCAATCAGTCCGATATCAATTCCAGGTTCTTTCCGGTGCTCGATTCAGTGGCAGTGGTACTGGAAGAATTTGATAAAACGCTGGTTGAAGTCAGTGGACATACCGACAGCACCGGTAATGACAAAATCAACAATCCTTTGTCTGAGCGTCGTGCCGCCAGTGTTGGTAGCTATCTGATGTCGCGTGGCGTGATTCCTCAGCGGATCGAGTCTTATGGTGCAGGTAGTGCCTACCCGATTGCTGATAACAATACGGCTGAAGGTCGTTTGTTGAACCGTCGTGTTGAAATCGTATTGGTACCTGTGACCAAGTCGTAAATTTAGCAGGCATCAAGGTAGCCGGACCGTAGTTTTGGCCGGATTATATTGTGAGTTTGTAGTAAAACTATCTGAGGCCGGCGGCAATTTTCTTGTGCTGCCGGCCTTTTTTTAGTGGCGAAAATGCTAAAGCAGCGTTTCTTGCTTTTCAGCTAGTTGCAATAAGCCGGTTTTATCGATTTGTGGCGGCATTTGTAAGTGGTAGCCTTGTTCCTTAAGGTTTTTCATCACTTCTTTTACATCTTCATAGGCCAGCTTACGATCGGCATCAAGCTCCAGATTCATAACGAATTGCGGCTCTCCGAATACTTTTTTCAGAGAAACGGGCAAATCGTCATAGTCGTGTCCATCTAATAAATAGATATAGGTAAAATCTTTCTGGCCGGAGCGTAAAACACTGCAGTTCATTGCGGGCGACTCCTTGTCAGGATGCTGAGTTGATCGCCCATTATAACGTGAACCTATTTACCGGCGCCAAGCATCCGCTGCATGTGCGTGCTTACGACTCGTTGGTATTGATAAACTGCGGCATTAAGTCCTTGCACAAAGCTGCTGCTGCGGCATCGTAGAGTGTCATATCTTCAAGGTACTGTGCCAATTTATACTTCGGCTGGTTTTCGGGATGTTTGGCAATCGTTCTACTCGACCTCCATACCTCACTGCCATTTTGATCTGTGAGTGTTATGAGAAGCCCCAGAATTGGCTGGGCGCTGCTTGTCTTGGCTCCAAATGTGGAGAACCCATATTGAATAATGACAATGTCAAATATGGCATCGGCATTTTGTATGTCATCAACCAAACGGGTTGACCAATAAGGATCGTCATGTAGCGCCTGTTTTACGCAATCTGAGGCGACGACATCAAGGTGGGTGGCGGTTTTGAATTTATCTGTGATTTCCTGATCCCTGACGGCGGATGCAGCTGAAGCTATCAACGCGCCAATGATGCCACCGAAGGTGCCTGCCATCGCTTTGCTTGCAGTGTTGTTGGTGGCGGCAGGACCGTAGACAACGTCGTTGCTTACGGCGACAGTTGATAGGTGACCGGCTTTTTTCTTACTTAAAGCGCCAGCGCAGCCTGTTAAAAATAGCAATAAAACCATCAGGATAACAATGAGTGTACGTTGCATGGGAAGAGCCCCCTTTTTCCAGGTGTGAGGTTATTACTATGCCAGAAATCACCAAGGGGTGAGTTAGCGTACGGCACCCAATGTTGTAGTCTGTTTCCTACAAGAGGCCAGATGCAAAAAAACCGACTGCTCGCATGGTGCGAACAATCGGTTTTACTGGCGAGGCTAATTTGTCAGGTGGTTAGTTAAAAAATCAGCCTCTAAGCCTAATAGCGGGAAGCGAGTTTAGACGCTTCACACGCCGCACCCAGGTCTGATTGCAACTCCACCAGCTCGGGCGGGCGGGCGCCGGATTCGAGGCTACGCTGCAAAGAATTGCAGGCAGATTGGGTGTTGCCAACTTCTGCTGCCGCGCTGGCGTAGAGAATCAGGCTTTGAATATCCTGCCGAACTTCAAGGTTTCCTTCGGCCAGCTTCAGTGCCCTGGCCGCGTCACCTTGTTTCAAAAAGAATTTGGCTGCGTGTTGCGAGTACATGGCGGGGTGTTGCTCCGCCAGTGCTTCATAGTCTCGTTTGGCACGCTGCAGATTGTCTTTGGCATCAGCGATATCCAACTGCGCCTGTGCTTGCGCCAGACCACCGAGAAATTCCGGGTTGCCTGTTTGCTCATAGACAGACTGATACAGCTCGGCCGCCTGTTGGGCATTGCCCAGCAGCAATTCAGACTCAGCCAGATGTTCCGTTGCCAGATAGTAGGAAGGCAGTCGCTCACGAGCGGCTATAAAAAACTTACTCGCTCTTTGCGGGTCGCCGAAGCGTAAAAAGGCGATACCTTGCTGAACATGTAACCAGGCGATTGGGAATGGGTTGGAATCGTTGTAGCGATATTGCGCCTGCGTCAGCAGTTCGTCCGCCATTTTCAAATCTCCACGGTTAATCGCATCATTGGCACGCTGTACAAATTCTGCCAGATCCTGTGGTTCGGGCAATGCTGACAAGTCCTTTAGCTTCAAACCGCCTTGCAATGCCTGCTCAATTTCATAACTGACAACAGCAATTTTCTCAGCTAATGCGCCTTTTTCTTCAGCCATATCCAGGCTTTTCCGAGCGCTACCAAACTCGTGGTAAGAAGCTTGCAGTTTGGCTGCCAGTAACCACGCTTCGGCACTTTCCGGAATAACGAGGGTAGCTTGTTCTGCTAATTTCCGTGCCTGCTCCAGGTCATTCATCCGGCCTGTAATGCGAAACCGGTGATACAGATTGCGGGACAATTGCAGGCTTAACAGATCTGGTGGTCTTTTTTCGATGGCGACCTGCAAGCTGTCAATGGTGGCATTCAGATTGCCCATATAAACGCGACCATCAGTGGTGGGTCTTTGGCTCTGTTTTAAAGGTGCCAGCATGGACGATTCGCTGTAGTAGGTTCCGAAAGGGACTGGCGCAGGAGAACCTGCGCCGGCCACATTGGCGGTGAAAAACAGTAGGGCCGCCAGGCTCAGAAACTTTGTACTTTTCCCAATAGACCCTAAGTGGGTAGACCTTAAGTGGGTAAACCTTTTGTGGGTAAACATATCAAAGTTCTCCTGAGCAATTATCAATTAGGCGTTGCAAGGTATGGGAATGTCGCCATGAACTCGCGATCATTCGCATCTACGCCATCACTGACACCCGCACCAAAAGCAACCAGGCCATCAAGCGTGACATCTATTACATCTTCAGTCAGCGTTCTGCCACCACAGGCAGAGGTGTCGCCTAATTCAACAGCGAGATACTGTCCACAACTTGCGATGGCTGGATCAACCAACAGGCGGTCATCAACCAGAACCCCTGCCAGCGCGTTTGAGTCGCCCAGCAACGCATTACCGGTTGTTCCTTCCAAACTGTCAACAAAGTCCAAAGCCGCTACCATTTCAGTCTGGAACATGCTGG
>Ga0105055_10006065_pt1 | contig 16752 bp, 9 predicted proteins | sample BON03_FD_78090 | JGI IMG/M metagenome (GOLD analysis project Ga0105055, IMG submission 78090) | Freshwater microbial communities from Lake Bonney liftoff mats and glacier meltwater in Antarctica - BON-03 | ecosystem: Environmental > Aquatic > Freshwater > Ice > Glacier meltwater | place: Lake...
ACGCGGGGGATATGGAACAATCCGTATCATTGACCGTCTTGATTTCTCCGGATTCAGGAATCATCCTAAATGGATTATAGGATTCAGCGATATCACTGTACTTCACAGCCATATTCAATCTTTGTACAAAACTGAAAGCATTCACGGACAAATGCCCTTAACTATCAGAGAAGGTTCGGAAATTTCCCTAGACACATTAAAAAAAGCACTTTTTAATGAGGAATTTAATTACAGTTATCAGAGTCAGGTAAAAAACCGCAGTGGTGCGGCCGTAGGAATATTGATTGGTGGAAACCTGAGCCTTCTTGTTATTATGGCCGGATCAGTTTCTGAACAAGATTACTCCGGAAAAATCCTCTTTCTAGAAGACGTTGGAGAATACCTTTATTCTATAGACCGAATGATGTGGAACCTGAAACGCTCAGGAAAATTGAATAATCTCAAAGGATTAATTATTGGAGGTTTTACTGAATTGAAAGATAATGATATCCCCTTTGGGCAAACTGCCGAACAAATTATCATGGAACATGTTAAAGAATTTGACTATCCGGTTTGTTTTAATTTCCCTGCAGGGCATATTCAGGATAATCGCGCCTTAATATTTGGCAGAATGAGCACGTTAAGGGTAGAGGATCAACAGGTCCATCTGAGTTATTCTTCCATTTAACCTGATTCATCTTTATAACCTATATTTCAAAATAATATATTTCAAAATGGCAATATTCGATTCATTAGGTAAATACAGAAATACCGGACTATTAATTGTTAGAATTGGCCTCGGAACCATGTTTATGCTTCATGGTTATCCTAAACTTTTAGGAGGACCCGAACAATGGGAGGCTCTTGGTGGGGCAATGAAGCATCTTGGTATTACATTTGCGCCAACTGTTTGGGGACTCCTGTCGGGCATTACAGAAACTTTCGGAGGATTTTTGATTTTACTAGGACTTGCCTTCAGGCCGGTGTGTATCTTGCTGACATTTAACTTGCTGGTTGCAGCAATTATGCACTTAAAAGGCGGAGAGGATTTTATGTCTGCTTCTCAGGCAATTGAAACCGGATTCATGTTTTTAGGTCTGATATTTATTGGACCAGGAAAGTACAGCGTGGATAAGAAATAAATCCCTTAAAAATTAAATAAACAGAAAAAGCGGATAAGATCCGCTTTTTCTGTTTTTAAGATATTGAGATAAATTATCTCCAGCCTTTATTTGATGTATTTATACCATCAGCTTTGGCTTCAGTTCCGAAAGTATAAAAAGGAAGAGGCAGACCCATAGTTTCCTGAGTTTTTGCAGGAATTGGGAATTGCAATGGGGTTCCTTTTTGCAATAGGTCTAATTTTCTCATTTCGAAGAATTGAAGTCCGAAACCAGTAGTATACATTTCAACATGACGCTCATGATGAATAGCCTGGATAACATCAGCAGAAACTGGGGTCACATCAGCCATTTGACCACGTGTTTTACGGGTACTGGCATTGATAATTGCGACAGCTCCCGGCAAGTCAGAAGTATAAGCTCTGGCTTCAGCTTTAAGCATATCATTCTCGGCTTTCATAATCTGTGGCTTTGGTCCAACAGCTGCAACATACATAGCATCATATCTCTTAAATCTGTAAGGAGAATAGTGGTAAAAACCTCTGGCTGCCTGGAACCACTGAGATGCAACATATTCATAATCAGAGAATATACGCTTATCTGCAGGATCAGTTGAACGAGTAGGGTAAGGGAAGGTAGATACATCAGTCCAATGCTTTGGTTTTGATGGATCCATCATGTTGACAACATAATTGTCAGTAACACCCCATCCCTGATAAACAAGATAATCACCTGCTTCATCGTACCACTTAGCATATCCATCTTGCATTACAACAAAATCAGAAGTCAGACCACCATCAGCATAAGTTTTTACTTTTGCCCAGTTTACAGCTGCCAATTGAGCTTTATTCCTAGGTGAATAGGCCATAATTCTTGCAGCATAAGTATTAATAAGCTTTTTAAATTCGGCACTTGAATAATCCTTATCAGTACCTAACCAATCTTTAGGAATAGTAAAGGTATTAGCAGTAGCCAGAGCAGCAGCTTCATCCAAATACGTTAAGGCAGCGGCAGCAACTAAAGTATTAGCCGACGCGGCCTCAAGAGTGGCTCCAGACACTGTTGTCTTCTCATCAACTATAAATGCCCTATCAAAAACAAGTGCAAGGTTTCCATAACCTACACCCTGAGCGAATCTGCAGAATGCTTTTGTTCTGGCATTATTTGCACCTGCAACACCAACATTAACACCGGTTCCCATCGCTTTAAGCACATCAGAAGCAGTATTAATAGAGGAATACATATTATTCCAAAGGTTAAGTGTAGACCGATGGTAGGCGTATGAAGGAGCATTGTTCCAGGCATTATTACGAGGCTCCCATGACATGTCCCTCATTCCAAAGTTACCCCATGAACAAGAAACATTATCAGAAGCAGTAGCCAGCATAGGCTGAATACTAGCACCCGCGTGTTCTCCGTTATAAATCGTTACGTACAATCCAGAACTTAGATTTTGTAGTGCTTCTCCATTTGAGAAAACTTTATCAAAATCGGGTTGGTTTTCATTTTCTACCTGAAGCAGATCTTTCTTACAACCTTGCACCAGAAAAAGCGAAAGTGCAATTGCGTATATAAATTTATATTTTTTCATAATTGTCTTTTTTAATCTTATTTCTTAAAAATCCATTGAAAGCGAGAACGCATAATTTCTAAAGTTTGGATATTTATAAGTACCATCATATGGCTGTCTTATGGTTCCAACTTCAGGATCATATCCACTGTAACCTGTAAAGGTAAGCAGGTTACGACCAACAACTTTTGCAGTGATGCTCTTTACAACTCCACCAAATACATTTAAGCTTTTAAGTGGGAAGGTATATCCTAATGCAACTTCTCTTAGTTTAAGATAAGTTCCATCTTCAACCCAATAGCTGTTAGGGGTATTTACATCATAGAAATTCAGGAAGTAATCGTATGCTTTTTTATCAGCTTGCGCTACGTTACCCATGTCCATTTCAGGATTTCTAAGATCTCTGGTTAACCACTGTCCTTTTGCATTGTAAATATCTCCACCTTTCTTCAAATCAAGTAAGAAATAGAAAGTTGCACGTTTGAAGTTAAGTGTATTAGCAAATCCCATATTGAAATCTGCATTACCATCTCCAATCTTTCCAAACAAAATTGCACCCTTATCGTCTAATTGTTTGATTGCCTTTTCAGTAATTTTTCCTTGAGTTCCTTTTCCAATCACATAACCGGCCGAGTTCATCTCATAGTCAGCAATAGTCTTTCCAGTTGGAAGTTGTTTGCTCATTTGGTCAAGACTCTTCACCCAGGTATGTCCATACATTGAGCCGTAAGTTTCATTTCCTTTGATGTAGAACATTTGCTGGCCACCACCATCAGTGTCTCCGAATACATAAGGAGAAATAGGAAGATCAGTAATCTTTTGTCTTATTCTTGAGAAAACAATGTTTGAACTCCATGAGAAATCTTTTTTCTTCACCCAGTTAGCACCTAGGCTGAATTCTAATGTTTTACTTTCAACAGATCCGGCATTACGGTACTGGCTAGTAAAACCATTATTCAAGAAGCCTAAAAGCGGAACGTTTAGGAATTGATCATCTGTGGTAGACTGTGCATATACTGCTTCAAAAGAGAATTTCTTTAAGAAATCTACATTTAAACCAACTTCAGTTTCTGCTGTTTTGGATGGCTTTAAATTTTGATTTCCTCTTTGCACAGCTGTTGCTGACCCATTATTCAGTGTAAATGTTTCATATTGCCATGAAAAACCCGGACGAATACCGGCAGTTCCGTAGGCAGCTCTGATCTTTAATTCATCGATTCCAGGGATCTTAACATCTTCAGAAATACGATAAGCTCCAGAAAGTCTGAAATAAGGATTCCATCTTTCAGCTGATCCAAATAATGATGAACCATCATAACGGTACATACCATCAAACAAAAGCTTATCCTTATAATCTAAGCCTAAGATCGCAAAATAGTTTTGTGCTCTTTCTGTTTCGTTAAGTGATCCCGCGTCATTAATTACCGCAAAGTTATCATAGGTAGGGATACCGGCAACACCAAGTTGTGAGGATAGAACCTGATAGTTTTCGTATCTACGATTTTCATACAGGTATGATAATTTTCCTCTTACTGTTAGGTCTCCAAAATCCTTAACCATATTTAAAGTGGCTTGAGTGTTTTGGCTGTTTCCTTCTTCTGAGTAATCCTGCAAGCTTCCATTAGTATATGACATACCATTTGTTGCAGCTGTACCTCCAGTTGGTGTCCAGGTATCTTTCGGATTGTAGTTACGGAAGCGATAATTACTTTTTTCAATTGAATGACTCACATCAAAGTTAGCCCAAGAAGTTACTCTGGCATTCAAGGCGAAATTACCAATCCAGTTGAATCTTTTATTATTTCTCTCATTTTTGTATAAGGGATATAAAGGATTAACCGTTTCACCGCTCCAGTGATTCATACGTAAATAGTATGGCTGTCCGTCGGGATTTACTTGATTTAAGTTAACATCCGGTTCAGCCAAAGCAACGTTAAAGAAAATATTACCGCTTGCTCCAGGATATTCGGTCTTAGTATTAACCAATAAGTTGGAGGTACTAAACTTTAACCATGGTGCGATTTGCTGATCTATATTGAAACGGAAATTTTGCCTCTTATAACCATCAGTCATCTCGATAACACCTTGCTGAGAGTTATTCTCAAAAGATGCATAGACACCAGTTTTCTCTGTCCTTGAAGTCATGGATACGAAATTTGCAAAATTGATTCCTTGATTAAAGAAATCATCTTGTTGATTGCGTGTTATACCATAAGGATTGTCCATATAGTGGTCTGCTTTTGGCACCCTATTACCGGAAATTAAAGGACTATATCCAGCATCACGATATCCTGCCGGGTAAGTAACACCCTGATATTTAGTAAATGAGCCTGCAAACTGCTGATAATCAGCAGCAAGTGAAAATGGGTGGTGAGTAGATAGATCCAGAGTTCTTGCAATTTCCTGCACACCTACTTCATTACGTACATTTATTCTTACAGTATTTAATGCGATGCTATTACCTCTCTTGGTAGTTACTGCAATTACACCATTACCGGCTCTTGAACCATAAAGTGCTGATGCGGCTGCACCTTTCACTACTTCCATTGATGAAACGTCATCGGCGTTAATATCCGCCAGAGAACCAGTATAGATCACTCCGTCAACCAGAATAAGGGGTCCTGAGCCTACATTGTTCAGGTTGTTATCTGCTCTTAATTGGATATCAATAGTACCACCCGGTGCACCACTTGAACCACTGGCCTTGATACCGGCAACTTTTCCTGATAGCGCACCAGCTAGAGATGTTCCGGTTACTGCATTAAGTCTTTCTTCACTTACTTTAGTAACAGATACAGTTAATTTTTCTTTGATGGTAGCACCGGCAACACCGGTAACTATTACTTCAGATAATTGTTTGGCATCAGTTGATAATTGAACATTGACAACGCCACTTGAGCCGACAGAGGCTTCCTGAGTTGAATAGCCAATATAAGTTAATATAAGTGTGGTGCTTCCCTGCGGAACACGCACGCTAAATCTACCATCGCCACCAGATGAGGTGCCAATATTAGTGCCTTTAACTTTGACACTAACTCCCGGTAAGGGTAATCCATCTGTTTTATCGGTTATTGTTCCTGTCACAGTACGTTCCTGAGCCATAGCTTGAAAAGCTATAAATAGCAGCAGAAACAAACTTTGTAGAAGTTTTTTCATACTTAATTAGTTTAGAATTGTTTAAATGAGGATTGATTAATGTTGGTTACTTTATAGTCAAATTTGGGCAACATATTTGTTACGGCAAAATATATTTATTGTTATTTTTTTGTAAAATTTGTAAATACTTGATATTCAAGTATTTAATTTTTTAAAATTGCAAAAAATTTTTGTCACGAAACTTCAGGTCAAGTATATAACCAAAGCACTCCGCTCAAGCATCTCTGATAAAAAGTTGAGAAAAAGAGAATGTAAATCTAATTATTCAAAAAGACATTAATAAGCCAGTTTCCAGGTTCGAGTATCTCAATTGTCATTTCCTGATTTCCAATTTTAAACTGGGCTTTGAACGGAAACTCAACCTCCGTCAGCATTTGCGATGTTCCCTTAATGCCATCCATCATGTTTACCACCCGTAAATAGGCACCTGTCAAAATGTTAATATTCGATATGGAAGCTTTAGCCCCATTCTGCGATACTCCAAGGGAAGGAATTCCACCACTGGTATTTGATAATTCTACTGTAATAGTGTTATCATCATCGCCGGATTTTTTTTGAATTTCGATCCGGGCTATTTGGTTAGTCTGACTGTGGATGATAAAAGGACTTTCAAATTTACCTATATAACTATCCCTTTTCCAGAAACCATTTACTACACTATCGGCCTTACCGTCTCTTTTAAATGTTTTGGTACCCTGTCCATCCATTTTCCCTCTGTACCATTTTCCATTGTAAATATCCCCGTTCTCCCAACGGTATATGCCTTGCCCATTAGGAAAACCATCCTTAAAAGTACCAGCATAATGGTCAGTTCCATCAGCTTTTCCTTCTCCATCAGCTTTTCCTTTTTTACAGAGTCCTTCATATTTGTTAGAAATAGCAGGAACCAATACTTTGCATGTTTCTTGCGCAGCCACAGGCATAATATAGCATATGGCCGAGAGGGAAAAGATCAACTGGAAAAGTTTCGCCTTCATATTCAGTATTTTAATTGTGTAAGACTATTTGCTTCTTAAATTTAGGATAAAAAAAGAGACCGTATTGAAATAAATTTCATATACGGTCTCTTCATTAAACAAATAAATTATAATCTATTTATCCCACCAAATACGTGTTGTTAAATTATCTGCACCCTGACGGGCTACAGCTTCAGTATAACTTTTTCCATTGATTGATTTCTCATTGGTTGGGTACCCCATCCTCCGCGGAATTGTTGGAATGTTACCATTTATCGCGGGAGTTAACATTGGGAATCCTGTTCTTCTCCAGTCAGACCAGGCCTCAAAACCATTCAAGTATAAATGAACCCATTTTTGAGTCATGATTTGTTCCAGAGCTGTTGCGGCATTGTATGTAACATCAGCATTTCCCATGTAAGTCGCGTAAGTTGGGGCGCTATAAACCCCATAAGTCTCCAAAGAAGCTTTGATTGCATTTGCATAATGAGTAGAAGCCAGTGCATCGCCACCTGCTATCCAGCCTTGTTTCGCAGCCTCTGCAAAAGTGAATAACACCTGTGCATACGAGTAAACCAAAGCCGGTGAACCGGCACCGCGAAACTTATCGCCGATGCGGCTATATGCACCCGGAATGTTCTTTGCGGTATTTAAACCATAATCTAAACCCACCACTCTACCACTTAAAACCTCACCGTATACAGGCAAGCGCAAATCATTTTTAGGAGCCATATAACTAGTCATAACTGTACTAATCGCATAATCATTCCGTAGACTAGTAGTATAGTTATCATACCATGGATTAAAGTTATTCGGATCACTCGACAGGAACCTGTAAAAGACATTTTCAGCATTGCTGCTGATTACTCCGCTTGTTATTGCATCAGCCATTTCTGCTTTACCTTTAGCATTGTCATTTTTCATTAAACGCAATGACATTAAAAGACGAGTTGTATTGGCGAATTTCTTCCATTGAGCCATATCACCATCAAGAAATTGATCACCTTTAACTCCAACTTCTCCTGTTTTAATCTGAGCAGCGGCTTCTTTCAACTCTTTGAATAAATCATAGTAGATATCTTTCTGAGCATCATATTTAGGACTGAAATTTCCATCTCCCTTTAAGGCTTCAGAATACGGAATATCTCCGTAACGATCAGTTAACCACCAGAAAAAATAAGCCTTCAAAATACGTGCAACTGCAACCTGGTTATCTTTTGAACCATTTACACCTGCTTCGGCTAATGGGCTTCCTGAATTCGCGTTTGCGATAATAGTCTGCAAATTATATAGGGGTCCTGTGTAATGAAGTGACCAATCGAAATTTTGGTCCGAATACAATGATGAACCTGGATATGGACCTTCAGAAATATACTGAACATACATATCAGCAGAATGCCTGTTACCAGCAGTACCGGGAAAGGCTGTGCCAGGTAATTGTTGCAGAGAATTTGTGAGTAATGCCGAATTCGGTACACTACTTACCGCCGTGGGGTTTACATTTATATCCCCAAAGTCGCCTGGATTGCATGCTGAAAAAAGCATTGCACATCCGATAAATAAACCTAATATTTTTTTCATGTCTTTTCTCCTTAATTATAGTCCAACTCTCAAATTCAGTCCGAATGTCCTCGTAGAGCTTAGCTGTCCGCCTTCTCTCCAAAATACTTCTAGTTCTGATGGATCAAATCCGAATTCCTTTGCAGGAGCAGAAATTAACCAAGCATTATTAACCATGACTCCAATATTCGCACTATTTACCTTAAGGTTTCCTAATAATGAGCGTGGAATGGTATATCCCAATCGGACTTCGCGTAATTTTAAGTATGATGCATCTATTAAATAATTGCGGGTATCACGCTGACCATTAGTATAGTAATGTCTTCTGGCAGCGATATACGTATCAACTGGAGCACCTGTTCGAGTAACACCGGTGATGTGCACACCTCCACCCAGTGAAGGAAACATACGCTCAGGATTTCCTTTATCGTTATTCTGAACGGTAAGGGCAGTTAATCCTGTACCATCACCATACATCTTAGTTAAAGAGTAAAACTGGCCACCTTTTTGAAAATCCATTGAGAAGGTCAAGTCAATTCCTTTATAACTCATGCTATTAAACAATCCACCTGTGAAATCTGGCATTACTGAACCAAGGTTATTATTGATCGTATAATCCAAAGTTCCAGCTGTACTGGTATAAACCGTTTTACCTTGAGCATCTAATTTGGGTAGTCTACCAATCGCCTGACCCCATGGTTGTCCAACCTGATTCTCTATACGAAAATCATTCCGTTGGGTACCATATAAATAAGTGTCTAATCCTTCAGCAAGTTCTTTAACTAGTGACTCGGTCTTAGCAAAACTAAAAGCTGATGACCAGATAAAGTTCTTGTTTCTTACAGGAGTACCGGTTATTGCTAACTCCCAACCTTTACGTTGAATATTACCAGCGTTAATTTGAGCAGTAGTAAATCCTGAAGCCGGAGCTACATTCAAACCAAGGATCTGATTGATATTATTATCTACATAATAAGTCAAATCAAATCCAATTCTGTCCTTTAAAAACCTGATTTCAGTACCAACTTCAATTGAGTTAGTTAATGCAGGAAGCACGGCACCGGTTCGGAATTGATTTCCGATCCCCGCAGAAGGATTTGATCCATAAATATTACCATTGTCAATGGCAATATCAACTTGGTATGGATTCAGATCGGAACCAACCTGTGCGAAAGCTGCTCTTAACTTACCGAAAGATATAATATCTTTTATACCACCTTTAAGAAGCTCACTGAAAACTATACTGGTAGAAACGGAAGGGTATAAATATGAATTATTTGCAACCGGTAAAGCAGATGACCAATCATTTCTTAAAGTTGCATCTAAATATAAGAACGCCTTATACCCAAATGAGGCCTTACCGAAGATACTTCTAACTTCTTTAGCACTGTATATGGTTTGGGTAAAAGGTCTTGTAACTGATGCGGAAATATCAAAGAAGTTCGGGAATGTTAGTCCGCCTGTTGTTCTATTTGTTAATTGGTCTGCTTTATTTGTACGAATATTTCCCCCTATAAATCCATCCAAACTAATATTATTGAAGCCCTTCTTGAAATTTAAGGTTGCTTCATAGTTCATTTCATTATTGGAGAGTTGCATAGTTTCGTAGCTTGGTACCTGTAATCCGCCATTTGCAACTTTGAAATTACCTTTTCCTTCGTTAAGGTTCATCCGTACAAAAGAGGTCACATTAAAGATATCATTAATCTTATATTTGAACCCCATATTACCAACAAAACGGTTACGAATATCAGTACCATAATTTTGTTCAGCAATAAAAAATGGACTATCCCAATACTGAGGTTGCAGGTAAATACTTGGATCGCCGGTCGAATTAGGATCGCCAATATTCCATGAATTTAATGAACCATCCGGATTTCTATAATTTCTCAATTTATTCATATCCAGTTGACGCTGAAACCATTGGCTGAAGTTTTGGGTAACATTCAATCCATCTAGGTTATACCCTTCTGTTGGCTGACCCTTAGTATTACGGGTAGTATAACCTATATCAGTGGATACCGTTAATTTACTGTTGATACCATAAGATCCATTAAAGCCAATTTGATGCTGATTACGATTAGCCCCGGGTAAAACTAAAGACCTGCTTAAGTTATTATATGATAAACGATAAGTAATATCTTCAGATCCACCTGAAACAGCAATACTATTATTGAAGCTTTTACCAACCTCAAAAAAGTCCATAATATTATTGGGTTGAGGCGTCAGTGATTCTAACTTACCAAAGTCAGCTCCAGGATACCATGAATAATATGGCCTGTATGGCTGACCATCCATTTTTGGACCCCAACTTTCGTCAGCTCCATAATCAATAATACGTTGATTATTAAAAGCCGCCCAACTTGTAGGATGGGTACTTGACTTGTATTTGAAGAGATAAAATCCTTCACTATCATAAGTTGAACCAGGGGATGTTGAATTTGAAGAATAACCTCCCGCATATTGATTTTGATAAGATGGTAATAATGAGATATCTTCCAAAGATGAACTAAGGTTCACATCAATTCTAGGTGCACCTGTACGTGAACCCTTTTTAGAAGTAATTACGATTACTCCGGCTCCTGCACGATTTCCATAAAGGGCAGTTGCGGCCGGGCCTTTCAATACCGAAATACTCTCTACGTTATCCATCATCACATTTTCCTGTAATGTTGGAGTTCCATCAACTATATATAAAGGATTTGAAACATCTAAACCACCTATTCCCCTTATGATAATGTTAGCATTATCAAACGTAGAGCTTGGAGAACCCTGCAGTTGAACACCAGCAATCTTGCCGGCCAAAGATGAACTGATGTCCATTGATTTTGCAACTGTAAGGTTTTCACCTTTTACTTCCTGAACTGAATAACCAAGTGATTTCCTTTCACGGGTTTCGCCAAGTGCAGTTACAATCACCTCAGATAGCAGGGTTGCATCTGTAACTAAACTTACATTTAGGTTGTTTGAAGACGGAACAGATGATTCCATTGTCCTGAACCCAATATAGGTAAATACCAAGGTAGATGCGCCCGAAGGAATTCTCAAACTGAACCTGCCATCTGCGCCGGTTGAGGTCCCTTCTGTTCCTCCCTTTACTTTGACGCTCACCCCTGGAAGAGGTAGGCCGTCCTCTTGAGCTGTTACTGTTCCAGTAACTGTACGTTCCTGCGCAAAAGCCTGAAAGGCTATAAATAGCAGCAGGAACAAACTTTGTAGAAGTTTTTTCATACTTAATTGATTTAGAATTGCTTAATTGAGGATTAATTAATGTTGGTTAGTTTAATGTCAAATTTGAGCAACATATTTGTTACATCAAAATTTATTTGAGATTATTTTTAATAATGGACTTAATTCACTTGTAATCAAATGTTTAATTTTAAAATAAATGCTGAATTATGGATAAATATTATGCATGCATTGCGAATTGTAGATTAAAACCTAAAGATTCAGGACCTGCTTTGCAAAAGTAAATCGCTAAATTTCAAATAAATAAGTCGAGAAAGGTATTTACATTCAAGCCGAATACATTCTCAATTGAATCCAGAAATTCAATCCGCATTGGATGAAATTTTACTTAAGTATTTATGCTTAGTATTTAGCTAAAGCAACCCAAAAATGCTCCCGAAATGATTCATAAGAAACTGAGGAATTGTAACAATTTTATAGACATTTACAATTATTTTAATACTATGTATTGCATATTACTAAATAAAACATATATCTTTGTTATATGATAGTGGAAAATACCCAAACCCAGATGAGGAAAGGAATACTTGAATATTGTATCCTATCCTTAATTTCCCGAGAGGAGATTTATGCATCAGACATCATCTCTGAACTCACAAAAGCCCGTTTAATTGTGGTAGAGGGTACTATATATCCCTTATTAACGAGGTTAAAAAATAACGGACTATTAATCTATAACTGGCAGGAGTCAACATCAGGCCCACCCAGAAAATATTACATATTATCACCGGCAGGACTTGAAGTGTTAAAACGTTTGGATACTACCTGGTCTGAATTATCTTATGCAGTGGAGGTATCATTAGAAAATAGAATTATTGAACCCACTACTGAAAAATCATAAAAAATTGCTAAAATTAAGGCTATGAATAAAACTATTATAATCAATATTAATGGGACTGTTTTCCATATCGAGGAAGATGCATATGAAGTGTTGAGAACTTATATGACTGGAGTAAAAAGGCATTTTACTTACACTACCGATAGTGAAGAGATAGTCACAGATATTGAAAACAGACTAGCAGAAATGTTCAGTGAAAGGCTGAAGCTTGATCATAAACAGGTAATCATAATCGATGATGTCGAATTTGTCACCGAAAAAATGGGGGTTGTTGATGATTTTGATATCGATGAAGAGGATCAGACGATCCGCCTCTCAACCGGCGCCTATAAAACCGAAAAGAAATTATTCAGGGATACCGAAGACAGTTTAGTCGGTGGGGTTTGCTCAGGTATCGGGCATTATTTCGGTGTTGAGCCGAAGTGGATCAGGCTGATTGCGATAATAACCTTATTTATGGGCATTGGTATTCCCTTGTACATAATTCTATGGCTGATTATACCAAAGGCGAAAAGCAGGGTTGATAAAATGGCAATGAAAGGGGAACCCATTAATATACAGAATTTCAAAAAGAACTTTGATGAGGAGATTGAAGGTTTGAAAAGCGGACTAAGAACAGCAAGCAAAGAAGCAAAACCAGCAATTAACCGGTTAGCAAGGTTTATTGGCAAAGCCGGGATGTTGTTCATAAAGTTTATTGGAGCAATTATTATTTTAACCGGGGTAATCGGGTTATTTGTACTAGCACTTGGTTTAATTACATTTTTAGGTTACTGGAACGGTAACCAGCTAAACACCTTTCCATTTAATGTTGTAAACCCTGGATATAAATCTGTCCTTACACTCTCTGCTTTTACTCTCATATTTATTCCAATTACTGCACTCGTTATTTTTGCGATCAGAGTTTTATTTGCTCATTTCGAAGTTTCAAAAACTTTATACTTCGGAATGTTGATCATCTGGCTCGCCGGATTAGGGATTGGTGTTTATCATATCTCAAAGATTGGTTCAGAATTCAATGAAGAAGCACAATTCTCTGTAAAGTCAAATTTAAAACGATCAAAAAGCTTTTATCTCAAATTAAATCCTGTACAATATCTTACAAAAGAAGATAGCATGGATTATAATATTGACCCAAACAATTTTAAGGGCCGCATAATTCTGAACTCCAGACGAGGGGAATTTAATTTACCAAGAAATGTAAGTCTTAAAATTGAAAAAGCAGATGTCGGAACCCCGGTCCTGATTCAAGAATTCAGCGCCAAAGGTCCTGATTTTCAAACAGCCCTGGAAAATGCTCAGCGGGCAAAACATCGCTATATCCAAACAGACTCTACATTATTATTTGACGGCAACACACATCTTCAAAAAGGCGAATTATGGCGCGACCAGAATGTTCATCTGATTCTGCGGATTCCTGAAAGTACCACCCTTTTTATCGAGGGAACTTTAAACCGCTATCTTGAAGATTATAGTCTCTGGGACTGTCAGCCTCAAAACGCAAAAAGTGATTTTCTTTCAGAATGGATTATGACAGCTAACGGCTTAAAATGTAAAAACGACAGTTTATATAATCAAAAAGAGAATTCTACTGAGCGGCAGTGACAATTTTAAATAAAACCCGGATGTTATCCGGGTTTTATTTAATGTCCAACCATAAATACTGCATTGCTGAATAACAATTTACCGTTTTCCCAAAAACCCCTGAATAAAGGATCATCAGCTAAATAAACAACTGAACCATTGCCCATTTCCTGAACCCCAAAAATGAGACCATCTGTTAATTTTTTCTTTGCCCGTACTCCCACAAAGCCGGTAACATAATTTTCTTTTTTAATAACACCTACATTCCATCCGCCAATCAGGTACTTATAAACCTTGTCATCAAGTTTTAAAGTATAGTAAAAGTTTGGAAATCCAAAGCCCAAAGGATGTGTATTATCCAAATTTATTTTATAAATGGCACCCGGAATATTTGTACTTACAATCTCCCTTTCTCTTAATTCATATGTTTTGAGATCTTCATAAATGTCCGGATCTACCTTTTTAGCTTCTTCCTTATTCTTAATATCAAAACCTTTTTTTCCGGCAAGCTCTGAAATTGCATTTTTCATTGCGATAAGCTTTCCGCCACCGCGAATCCATTGCAGCATTTTTTCATTACCCATTTCAGTATAACTGCCATCGGGATAAATGAGTACATCAAACTCATTCCAGTTGATCATTTTCAAGTCCTGAGGCCTGACAATTGTTATTGGATATTTAATCTCCTGCTCAAAAAAATGCCATATCTCACCCAAAGAAAGTGATGAGACTGATTCACCTCCTACAACAACAACCTTTGGCTTCTTTATAAAACGTACTTTACTCGACCCAAGATCTGCTCCCTTGTCTACAAATGCAGTAGGAATGGCAAAAAGACTGATACCCGTTCTGTTCGCAATTTCATTCACCGTCTTCTCAAATCCACCTGCAATTGTACCGTTTCCGTTTCGGGTAATAATCAGTGAGCCCGCATTAAAGCGTCTGCCGGAAGTTTCAAATGGAATTTCAGAGTACCTTACTTTAATATTATTATTCAGTAATTCAGCCAGAAATTTTACATCTGAAATTGAATTCCAGTTCGCAACATAGGCTACAGGATTTGAAACCAGAGAAGTCAATGCATTGGTTTCTGGGATACTGGTTGTTTCAGGTTTGATAGATTCTTTTGTACCATATGCCTGAATTCCATAAGCATAAGGTAATGACCATGCAGTAATATCATAAGTTGCTGAATCTGATATGAAGGTATTTGGCTCAAACAAAACTTTCAGAAGTACAGATTTGGGCTGATAGGCACTCAGCACCATATCCGTTTTCTCAACCCTGAAGCTTTCCGTTTTACCATTGAAATAATTATAACCCTGAGCCCCCTTTGAAATCCCAAAACCAAATTCAATACCATTCCTTTGTAGCAATAGAGCAAGAGATTTTATCTTCTCTGTATTGTCGCCTTTTATGATATAGGATTTATAATCCCCTGGAGGATTTGATTTGCTCAAACTAAAATAATTCCTAAATTCTGCAATTGCTTGTTCAGCATGTAGGGAAGCCGCTTCCAATGTAGAAAGACCTGAGGTATGATGGTGTTCAATCCGGTCTTTCAGAGTTAAAGTATCGCCCTCTGCTGTAATCACTGCAAGTCCTGCTCTCCCTGAGCCCCCCTGCTCATAGGTCATTCCTATTGAGCCATTATAAACCGGATAGGTGTCGCCATATGAGGGATAAAGCAGATCAAAGTTCTCTCTGGTAAAATACATCCACCCTTTCTGATCGAAGTAGCGTGCATTATTCTTGCCAATAATAGTTTGAAACTCCCGCTGCCATTTGCTGATGTCCTGATGATAGGGTTCTGCAGCCGGAGCAAAATAATATGGATTATTTATTCCTTGTTCATGAAAATCAACATGAACCTGTGGAAGCCATTTATTATAAACTGCAAGTCGCTGCCGGGATTCAACCTGACTTTGCCAAACCCAGTCGCGGTTCAAATCAAAGTAATAATGGTTGGCTCTACCACCCGGCCAAGGTTCCATATGCTCACGTGCAAAAGGAAGGGCATCGGGAATTGAATTTTTTATTGGATTATAAAAATTAACATATCGCTCCCTTCCATCCGGGTTTAAACAGGGATCAAGTATGACCAGGGAATTCTTTAACCATATTTTTGTTCTTGCATTTGCAGGATCAAGAAGATCAAATATGGTTTGCAATGAGGCTTCTGTTGATACAGATTCATTTCCATGAACATTATAGCTAAACCAAACCAGTACTGGCTGATCTTTTAAAACTTCCGCCGTATTTAAGGTGTTTAAGCCATCCTTAATACCGGTAAGGCTAATATTATTCTTCCTGATCTCCTCAAGACGGGAAATATTTGAATCAGATCCTACAAAAGCAAGAAACAAAGGACGTCCTTCATTTGTTTTACCATAATCTTGCAATTTGATGTTCTTAGAGACAGAAGCCAGATATTTATAATATTCAACAACCCTGTAATGTGGTGTAAACTGCTCTCCCAGCCTATAACCAAGAAATTCAGATGGAGATTGAACTTTTTGCCCAAAGCCATTAAATTGAATTCCTATTAAAAAGAGGAGTAGAATAAGATATTTTTTCATCCGGAATTAAGTATTTATAATTGGTAATATTCTGAGGTAAATTGGATAGACAGTAAAATGGCTTAGATTACACAGGATAAATTGAAGGATTTATTCCGATATCTTAGCTCCCATTCAGCCATATTCAATGCTTAAAGAAACCCTTCGAATGTACGAGACA
>Ga0105055_10006071_pt1 | contig 16743 bp, 23 predicted proteins | sample BON03_FD_78090 | JGI IMG/M metagenome (GOLD analysis project Ga0105055, IMG submission 78090) | Freshwater microbial communities from Lake Bonney liftoff mats and glacier meltwater in Antarctica - BON-03 | ecosystem: Environmental > Aquatic > Freshwater > Ice > Glacier meltwater | place: Lake...
ATTGAACTCCAAGACAGATTGGACACTCCAAAATCTACCCACTGAAATCGTCAACAAGAACATGGAGAGATTTAATCTACATCTTCAACCACCAAGGCCGTGACCATATCGCATAGTCGAGTCTAAAGTTTAAGATAGCTTACACATACAAATCTCCACACATCTATGTAATTATATAGGACGCATGCATACTTACAGTAAATACAGGACTTTAACACTAGTATTCACAAACAACTACATAACAGGGACAAAACAGAAGACGAGAACACATACTCAGCGTACTCAAAACCCAGCAAACACCTCGAAAATATTCCAATCGGAAACAAAAAATACAAGATGTGTATCCATAACATTTAGCCTTTAAGCCCCCTAAGTAAACAGAAATAAGTTAGTTGCCAGCAACTTCTACTTTGAAGCGTTGAGAACACGAATTCGCAAGGAATCGAAATCGCAGTATACACAGAACACGAGAAATCGCAAAACTGAACACCACCAATCCCGTATAAGGGATGTAGCCGAGGACACATATTAGGTACCTATAGTGACCGGGGGTTTTAGGACTTTCTGTTATTAATAAACATTTTACACACTTATGGAGGAACTTACCTATATCTGCGAGGTCCGTGCCCCCTTCCCATTTTTTGTGTATTATGGCCGATGTTGCTGCGCAGAGGAGTTGTGCTTTTTCGAGGCGGGCTATATGTAATTCTATGATGGGTATAAACCCAGCTGGGTTGTCCTGTGGGTCTTCGATGAGGCATTCAATCAGGCCCATGGTTCGTGAGTCATAGGGGATTTCTGTCGTCTGGGGTTCTACGTCTGACCATTTGCAGGTCATTTCTGTCGTAATCAGTGTGCCAGACAGTTCGCTCAAAAGGCCTGTAAGGTCTTCGGTCTGGCCCTGGCTGAGTTGAAGAAAGATGGAGATGGTTTGGAGTAAGGAAGTGGGCTCTCCAGGGAGTTATCTCGGGTGCTCCTCCGGTCGTGGTGGGTCTTCTGTTTCATCTTCCCTACTGTGGGTTGTATACTCCTCACCGCTCCCCTCTGTCCCCCCTCTCCCCTCATCTCCGCCCTCGGTCACGGGTTCTGGTGGAGTGCTGATGTGTTTGTTGAGTGCTGAGTCTGACCACCCTTGGGTTTCTGTGGATAGTTGCACTGGACCGGAGTCGGTCCCTCATTATTTTCTATCCTGTTTGGGGGAGGTCTGTACATCAGGCATCTGTGACAGAAGAACCGGCAGTGGAGCTGGAATTTCTTTGTTCTGTCTCTTTCCCGGTCTAGGATTGAGTTATCCTTTGTCTTGTGATTGACTTGTTTGTTTTCAGGGTCCATCTATAGGTTCTGTCTCCCTGGCATCTATCCTAGGTTCTATTTTCCTTTCAATCGTGACATCAAAATGTACGCCTGTGTTTGATGTATTTGTTGCCTCGGAGTTTGTACCACAATGGCATCATTGAAGAGATTCCATTGAAGAGAGTCCACTCGTCGCATCGCCTTGTTATTGCTGTGTAATGCCCATTGTCCTTTGTGTGCCGTGATGTGAAATAATGCCCACCAATTCCAGCCCATGGGGTTGTGATGGTCTTGGTGTCATGTACGGTTCAAGATCCAAGGTAGTGCCAAAGGGGATGTGGGTCTGTATTTTTTCCCCCAGTATCAATCGTTTTAAGTGGATTATTAAGATCGTAGGGGTTCATGTGTAGGAGAGGGGTTTAGTCGCTCGACAGGTCGTTTTGCAGGTGTCGCACCAGTATGCGTTTTCCCCTTCCAGTGTCTCCGATTGGAAGAAGTCATGCAGGCTGTCTTCAAGTGACGAGTTCGCCTCTTCGTCGACCTGAAGGGAGATATCTTGTGTGTTCTCAGTGCTGACCATCGATCTTTCGCGTAGGGAGCATTATATTGTCGAGAACATTTGGCCTTGGAACAATTGCGAAATGTGTTCGCTTACGTCATTAATTAAGTCAATCAGAAATTCGTGAGCATCGGCTGGTTCCCCCTTTTTGTAGTGGATGAGACTGAGAAATTGCTGTATGAGGGGAAAGATGTGTATGCTGACTATATTTTTTGGATTTCCCTGATGCGACGAAGGAGTCTGTCTTCTGTCGTCATAGGCTTCTTTGTTGAGGTCTGAAATCCATTTATTTTAGCAATGGCCCCAAGGCACTGAATATTAGCATTCAGGAAGCACGCGTTGCAGGTATTTCACAGACCTCGACCCGATTTTGGAAGGGAAAAGGCTTCCTCTGGTGTGCGGCTCGGGCTTTCCAGATGGATTCAGCCTCCTCTCATCTTTATTGGGAGTGAAAATGTGTATTTTCGCAGCCTGTAGCAGAGGGGGATTTGTCTTTAGCTGAAGGGGCAGAAGGTCGCGAGGTGGGAGGGCACTACTGTTTGCTGCAGCGGTGTCCCCTCTGCTTTACTCACTGCTCCCTTCATATTCATCCTTGGGCATAGGATCGTGGTCGACCTCTTGCCGAAGGACCGGAGCTTGGAGAGGGTTGATGAGGCTGGCAGCTGATAACCTTACCCTTGGACCGGGTGCTGGGTCGAAAAAAGCGTATCTGATGTCAAGTTGAGTATTGATTTTTTTGGCAGCTTTCCTGGGATATTGGACATTTTGTCTGTTTCTTCCGCCTTTCCCACAGCTACTATCACACTTGGCTCGCTTGCCCCCCGCCCTGCTCAGTGCCAGTTTCGCCTGCTGATGCTTTCCTGGCGTGGGTTTTCTCACATTTAGAGCAGGGGGGAGCTGGCCGTCCACATTGCTCGTAACTTTCGCCACACTTGCATCGTTCCAGGCTCACTGTTTCCTTCATTTCGTGGCATACTGCTGCCATCCAGTTCCGTGCGTTGCTAATGTGAGATTGTTCGACGAAGTCGACTGACCATTCTCTCACCGCATACAACGAGCTCAGTACTGTGTATACGCCACATGTGAGGCTGGTGGAATGAGTATTCACGAAATTGTTTTGCTGGGGCGTAACCTGTTGCTCCTGTTCTGTCCAATTGTGGCCAGATGGATCAGGAGTTTGGTCCCCGGCCGACCATGGGCGCACGCCTCTCCGCGTCCATTTCATAACAATGTGATCATCTATTGTTGCAGTGATGTTGTTGATGGTTATGTCCTTCTGCTTCCCGTTATGTCCTTCTGCTTCCCGAGTGCCTGTACCATTGCTGGTGTTAGTTCTGTCAGTCGTGGGTGCATCAACGTGATCCTCATTGGGTGCACAACCCAGGAAGGAGCTGGGGCATCTGCCTTAGCGTGGGCTGTCCATGCCATTCTGTAGAATATCCATACAAGCATTTTCTGTCGTGGGCAGTCAGCAGCACTGTAAGCGTGACTCGAGTCCAGAAAGATCATGCGTCGGGATTTTACGTCCATGTGCGCTGGAAACCAGTGGGACTCTCAGACGTTTATTGGGATGATGAAATGATCGAGCAGGTGAAAGGGAACTGAAAATTGTGCAACCATGCGTTCGCATTTTCTGTAGTTTGAGAAACCTTCCAGCGTCATGTAAACCCCAGCTTTGCCTTTGATGTAATCATTGGTCATGAGCTGCAAACCTTTCAAGGCACTGCTTGTCCAGTGCTGTGTTGGCAAGTTGGCATGCATTAGTAGGGAATCTCTGCTTTGTTGTGATACTGTAGTGATCCCATGGACTGCCACCGTCTGTTCGAAGAAGCAAGTGTCCAGAGCCGTGCTTAATTTGTCATTCACCACTTCATTACCCCACGCTCGCTCTTCTTTCATATATACCCATTTGATACATTTGACTGTCAGTATGTGCTGGGGTTCGTCTTCCTCTACCCAGGACTGCCAAAAAGACCTGTCAGCCAGCCACATCTTGCTTTGTGACGCCTGCAGGCCTAGTTTTTTGTCACAGAACCCATAGATTGTCCATTCCAGCAATACCATTAGAGCCTAGCCATCCATCATCCTCGCTGGGTTGAGGATGTCTCGCCAGATTTCATATGAGTTTGTTGTACGCTTGAGAGCCATATCACCAAAGAAACCAAGTCGCTGTAGAAACAAGGAGCCAAAGTTCGCATCAAACACAAACCAGCTCTTATCCACTATCATTTCGACGTTTTCATCCACTATCATTTCGACGTTTTTAAACTTAATTGTTACCAAGGTGCAAGTGGCTATCTTGATGCTGCTGACCCTCCATTGCTGGGTGACGCCCCCAGTTTTAACTATCACTAACCGACCTTGGGCGTCCTTGTTGCTGGGAAAGATTGTTTCGGTGTTGCTGCCAGCTTCTCGAGTATGGATTTCTGCCCATGGGGCTGACACAGGCCAACGTGAAAGCAGCACGCACAGTCCAAGGTCTTATTCACGTGTTCTGATTGGTCAGTGTACTGGTATCTAATGAATTCCCCTGGCTGGATTTCGCGTGTCGCTTGTAAAACTACAGCCACGTTGGGTTTGACAACGGCCCAGTGAGGACGTGGCCATCGGCATCTTCCTGCATTGTTTGCACCGTGATGAGCTGTAACTAAACGTTTTGGTGTCGTTTGCAGCACGTGTGATTCGCGAATTGCCCCACGCTTTTCCATTTGGATCGACTTTGCAGCGAATGTCGGAGGGATGGGGTGATTTCCAAAGACAGGACCAGATCTGCATCCACACAAGGTACTACTAGAAGGTTACACTGTTTTTCTGGATTGCTCCCACTCACGTAGAACTTGCATTTTTTCCCATCACTTCCACTCGCATTTTGCTTTTCCGCAGCACGTTCGAACTCGCAGACGTCGTCTTGAGACCATATTGATGTTGTCTCTCCGAAGACTGCAACGATTTCCCCTCTGGTGATGTACGTGTTCGAGATAAGCTCGGCATTTCCGCTTCTGAGTCCATAGTCCTTGACAACCCTGGATTTTCCCGCGAGGCGAGGCAATGAGTTTTTACACCATCAGTTTGTTGGGCACAGAAGCAAATGTGTTTGTCTCTGTTCACACGTAGGACTGAGAGATGGTGAGCTATTGCGCTTGTGGTTGGTAATAGTACCTCATGGGGGGGGTGTTCTAAAACTTCCCAATCTAGGTTATCCAACTCCCAGTCTGAGTAGTCGTCCTCTGTAGACCTGCGTTCTTCTTCGTGGCTGTAATGTGGTGTTGTGATGAAATGAGGGTCCCCATTAATCCAAGGAGTTTCTGATGGCTGCATGGTACGGTCGGTTGTATCTGTGGCAATGTTTTTAATCCCTTCAGTTAGGTTGGGAAACACCTCCCACTTGTGGTTGGTGCTTGTATCTTGTTGGCCTTCTGAGTTTCTTTGCCGTGTGTCCAGGCCTGAGTGTAGTGAGGTCTTCTGAGGAAGTGAGGGTGTTTTCTCTCCCTGTTTTATCCTGATAATGGTTCCCTTCAGGGGGATTTGTTCCAGGTCATTCCAATCCATATTGTCCATTTCCGACTCTGGGTAGTCCTCTACGGCCCTGGCGGAGTCGTCCTGACTCCCTCTGTGATGAGGTATAGAGGTGATTTCTAGGCCCTGGATCTCTCCATGTGTGTTGTCCAATCCAGGAGCCAGGTCTTCGGTTGTACTCGAGTCGGCTATCTCTGTCTGTGTAGTCGTCGTCGTCGTCGTGTGGTTGGTGCATGCGCAGCATTGACATTCAAATATGTTCTGCCTCGCATCCTTTTCTTTGTGCCAGTATCGAGTTAGAATTTCAGTGTCTTTTTCGATGGCCCTCCTGGCTCGTAGAATCACCATTGGTACTATATTTGTGTCCTCTTGGTGTTCTATGGCCGCAATTTCGAGATCTGCGTTCTAATGCACATCGCAGCAGGTATGGTTGGCAAGTTGTCCCTGTCCTTCTGTTTGATTATGTAATTTCAAAAATTTCCGTAGGTTCGTACAGTCTCCGACTAATTTTTCTGAAGAATATTTCCTGAAAGGATATCCAGGTAAATCTCAAGAACAGTTGACTTCTGAACTACTTGTTCCTGTGGAGCCAAAAATCACTGGCTTCTATTTTTAATCTTCCAATGTTGATCTCAGATATTTGAACGGCTCTTTTCGAAAAATAGAAATAAAAAGCACAACCCCAACTAAAATCTCTGGATTTGCCTTCGTTTCTTGAGCTTAAGTGAGTTCGATCCATTTGGTGAGATTACTTGATTTACTTACGATAAAGCGCTCAGTAACAAGATCTGCAGTACGCCACTGGTATGATCGCCTACGAACGAGATCTTGTCACGAAGGAGCATTTTAAGGTCCCAAATTTTCTCCAAAGGTACTTTGGTTCTCCAACCGAACATTTTGTATTTGTTTTTTCCCCCTTGCTTTCCCGTCGACGGGCCATAGAGTGCTGGCGCGGTGGCAAGGTGAGGCTTATCGAGTTTAGATCATTAATGTTTCAAATGTACTCTTGTCTCTCTGGCTTGCCCTGGACCACCTCTTCTGACGCGTCCTTTGTTTTAAGCGTTCAGGAAAATTTCTTTAAACTAACATTATTTGAAACACGAAGGATGTTTCCTTCGAGTAAATTTACTTCAGGAAAAATTGTTCGATTTTCGGTCTCAAAAAATAGTCCTGCGACCGGCAGGTGCATCTGCAAGGGGAGAATTTCCCTCAACCTTCAACCCTAGATTTTAGAACCCAAAACGCGCGCACACACACAATTGGGTGTAGAGTGTCAGAAAGTCCAGAGTGTCAGAAAGTCTTGCGTGTTCTACTGGGTGGAGGTAAGTTTGATGCGTTCTAATAGAGTAGAGTGTTTCCAAAAGAACACTCCCAAGTCATATGTCTGTACAATTATGTAATAAAAACAGTCTCGTTACTCCTCAATGGGAGCAGGAGGACCCCTCGAGCGAAAATCCGCAGCACACCGTGATCGGCAGTGGCACATCTACTTTTTCCAGGCAGCCTTTTCATAGGCCCAGGGGAATGCAGGGGTGGCCTTGTTCTCGGTGCGCGGGATCTCACCGGCGTTGGTACCCTTGAGAGCGTCTGAGATTTCGTCAAGGAACGTGTGGCACGAGCCGTACATGGCGTCGCACCCCTTGAATGGGTTCTTTACAACAATCTGTGAGCCTGGCCCGAAGAGGGTGCCTGATGCGTCCACGCCATTCCTGCCGCGTACACACACACATACACATACGAAGCGTCAATCTCTCAGGCTGAGACGGTGTTGCTTCTACGTGCCCTTACTTGCGGAAGAGGAACAAGGCCTTGAGGGGAGGCACTGTGTGTTGCAGTGTGTTGCAGTATGTTGCAGCGTGTTGCAGTATGTTGCAGTATGTTGCAGTGTGTTGCACTACTTACTTCTTGAAGGGGAAGAAAGCCTCGAGGGTGGGCACAGTTTTGCGCTCGCCCATGGCAGGGACCTCTAGGTTGTTGAAGGACCCCTTGTTAAGGTGGCCCGAGGCATCCATAGAGTACATGCCCGATTCGGCGATGGGCTGGAACAGGAGTGCAGCCAACGCAAGCGACACTGCAACTTGCTTGCCGCCAAACATATCGCGGTGACCGGGTACACGAGGATCCGACAAACCCAGAGAAGTCTGCGTTTTGGTGGCCGCAGGGAAGCCAGAAGGGAAGTTGACTTCGGGACGCCTGAAATCCCCGGGGACACCCGAGAAGCCCACTGAGGGCGGCGCTACTGCCGCGCCCTTCTTGGCGGCTGCTTTGGGTGCGGCTGCTTTGGGTGCGGCTGCTTCGGGTGCATCTGCTTTGGGTGCGGCTGCTTTGGGTGCGGCTGCTTTGGGTGCGGCTGCTTCGGGTGCGGCTGCTTTGGGTGCGGCTGCTTTGGGTGCGGCTACTTTGGGGGCAGGTGTGGTGGGGCCATCCTTTGAGTCGAGGGCAGCAACACCCGGTAAGACAAGGCCCTCAAGCAACTCCAATGAAGCTCCGCCACCAGTGGAGATGTGCGACATTTGGTCGGCCAGACCTGCCTGCTCGACGGCTGCCACGGAATCCCCGCCGCCGATGATTGTGATACACCCCTATCGTGATGATGGGTTGTGTCACACATGTGAATGAGTCATGTTACACGTGTATGAATGCGTCGTATTACACGTGTGTCAACACTCACCTTGGCAGTGCACTCAGCGAGGGTCTTGGCAACCTCATTGGTTCCCGCCGCAAACTGCAACATTTTCAAAAGTCAGTTTCATAGTCATTTTACATGGTCAATTCGGGTGCGAGCTCACTTTTTTTTTTTAAGAATTCTTGCTATCTCTCGCACTCCCTTGAGGCTGTTGTGAGTGTTTGTTGGGCTCTTTTGAATGTATGTAGGGTTTTTTTTAGTGTACATAGGGCCCGTGTGAGTGAATGAAGGGCTTTTTTGAGTGAACGTGGGGCTCTTTTGAGTGTATGTAGGGCTCTTTTACCTTTTCCATCTCAAAGACGCCCATGGGGCCGTTCCAGATGATGGTTTTGCATTCCGACAGCTCTGCCTGCGTGTGTGACATTCATATGTGTGGCATGGTTGTGCATTATGAATCATTCATATGTGTGGCACGGTTTTGCATTCCTACAGCTCTGCCCGCATGTGCCATGTGTGACAAGAATCATTCATATGTGTGGCATCACTCATTCATACGTGTGACGTGACGCATTCATATGTGTGATATTTTTCCGTACGAATGCGTCATGTCACACATGTGAATGCCTCGTTATCGAGACCCATTGACACACATCAACGCAACACGCTGCAACACGCTGCAACAAACCTGGACCATTTTGGTGGACTTGGTGCTGTTGTCGAGACCCATTGATACATTGCAACGCAACACACTATAAGACACATACACACGTTGCAACACGCTGCAACACGCTGCAACAGACCTGGATCATTTTGGTGGACTCTGGACCATTATCGAGACCCATCCAGCCATCCGGAATATCCTCCACCTTGGCCACCTGTATACATGAATGAGTCATTAGCAACACTCTGCAACACACCTTGGCGTTAGTATTCACCACGAACTTGTCTGCAACAACACTTTACAACACTCTACAACACACTGCAACACTCCTTAGTGTTCGCATCTGCCACGAACTTGTCTGCAGCAACACTCTACAACACACTGCAACACACCTTGGTGTTGGCATCTGCCGCAAACTTGTCGGCCAGTACCACGTCGGTCGGCAGGATGAACTTGACTGTTTCGACGTATATATCAATATGTATGTTGTTGGGTGTGAGTGTGGGTGTGTGTACAGATGATGATTGTTTGCGCTAGTGCTTTGATGTGTATGTCAATATATATTCTGTTAATTAGTTTGAGTGTGTGTACACATGGTAAGGGTGCGCGCCAGTGTTTTGATGTGTATATCAATATGCATGTTGGGTGTGAGTGTGAGAGTGTGTACACATGATGAGGGTGCGCGCCAGTGCTTTTATGTGTATATAAATATATATTTCATTTTCATAGTGAGTGTGTGTAAACATGGTAAGGGTGCGCGCCAGTGTTCTGATGTATATATGAACTTATACATTGAGAGTGAATGTGAGTGTGTATACACATAGTAAGGGTGCGCGCTAGTGTCACGAAGGTCAGCAGGATGAATGTAACTATTGACAGATAAAAATATGTGTTCGCACTGAGAAAACTGTTTTGACGTATATATATATATATATATATGCTGAGGGCGAGTGTGTGTGAGTATACATAGTGTAAGGGTGCGTGCTGTTGTCATGAAGGTCGGCAGTATGAATGTTATCATTCACAGACAAAAATATGTGTGTTCACGCTAAGGTGACGTATATATATTTATCTCCCTATCTCTCTCACACACACACGCACAATATACCACCCCTCTAGCCATAGCCTTGGCGCATGTCCTCCTCTCTCTCACGCACACACACATAAGCACACAACATATATCACCCCCAGCCTTATCCTTGGTTTCGAGCTGCTTTACGAGCATTGCAACACCCTACAACACACTGCAACACACGTCAAAAGACAACATATGGGGTGGCTTCGAGTAGTAGGCTCCTTAAAATTATAGGTCTCTTTTGCAAAAGCGACCTATAAAAGAGACGATATTCTGCAAAAGAGAGCTATGATTTTAAGGAGGCTACTGATCGTAGCCACAACATACCCATGTCACAACATACCATGTCACAACATACCTCCCTTTGCCTTAGCCTTGGCTTCAAGTTCCTTTGCAAGCGCAATCTTGTCCTCTTCGACCTGTGATCTCAGTTCATATGTGACACGACATTCATACATACGTGACACCACTCGTTCACATGTGACATATATGTGACGTGACTTATCTACATGTAAACTGGTGCCTTGAGACTGCAGACTCTTGCAAGTGCGTTGTAGTGTGTTGTAGTGTCTTACAGTGTGTTGCAATGTGCTACAGTGTGTTACAGTGTGCTGAGACTGCTGCCCTTGAACACTCTCACTGCAGTCTCAACGCACTTTGCAGCAGCACACTGCAACAACACATTGCAACAGCACACGTGCAACACACGCAGTGAACGCTCTCACTGACCAATACGCTGGACAAAAATATTACAACACACACCTTGAACACACTCACGAACCCACACACTTCACAAACAAAACAAAGACCATTCCACTGCCAATCATTGGCGATGGTATCCGCAAAAATATACATGTATATATATCTACAAAAAGAGCCCCATGAATCCAAAAAAAAATGTATATGCAAAACAGTCCCATGTATCCATATGGGCGGTGGATGAGATGATATGATACACTACCAATAGCATATTACATCATGTGATTCACAAAGTTGAAGCGACAAAACCAGTGCAACGAGGATGATATGATATGATACCCTACCGATAGTGTATTACATCATGTGATTCATAAAGCTGAAGCGATAAAACCAGTGCAACACGCATGTCACTCCTTCGCGGAATCGCCAACACGTGATGTGATACACCATCAGTGATGCATCACATCATGTGATAGACCGCTCTCATGGATAAATGGGGCTCTTTTGCAGGTACATTTTTTTTTTTTTGGCGGATACGTTGGGCCCATTTGCGGACATATAGTGCTCTTTTGCGGATAGACCCACTATCCGCAAGGAGCTGGTGTTGAGGAACAGCGCGCATATGATGGAGATTTTGACACATTTGACATATGACATAGTTCGTGATACATCCGTCCACGACAGAGTTCGTGATACATCTGTCTATGACAGAGTTCGTGCCATGTATGACATATGCTAGAGTTCGTGACACATCTGTCTATGACAGCGTTTGTGCCATGTATGACACATGATAGAGTTCGTGACACATCTGTCTATGACAGAGTTCGTGCCATGTATGACATGGAAGAGTTCGTGACACATCTGTCGTATGTTAATACTCACGAGACAGGAGCCAGTTTTGAGGCCGTGTGTAACACACTGCAACACACTGCAATACATTGCAACACACTACTCACAAGGGAGGAGCCAGTGTCGAGGCCACGTGCAACACACTGCAACACACTGCAACACACTGCAACACACTGCAACACACTACTCACAAGGGAGGAGCCAGTGTTGAGGCCACGGGCCTTGAGGAAAGTGAAGACCATGCCACCGCCAATGATGATCTTATCGCACTTGCCCATGAGCGACTCTATCACACCGATCTTCGACGACACTTTGGAGCCCCCCACGATTGCTGCGAACGGCCGCTTCGGGTCGTCCACCTAAGTGTGTGTGTGTATGTACTCACAGTGCCGTTGAAGTAGTCAGGCGCCTGTAATACATGAGCACACGCTCACACACACGCATACACACGTGCACCCAAGTAGATGTACTAGCATACAATATTCTCTCAATACAGGAGAACATACACACACATACACAGATATACAGCCTATTGCATTTGGAGTGTCGTTTCTCCAATCTCAAATCTCAATCGATGTTGTAGCTCTCTAGGTCTCCTTTGCCACGTTCCGTTGAAAAAGGACCAAGGAGATTGAGATTGGAGATTCAGATTGAATGACACTCCAAATGCAATAGGCTGTACGTGTAGATGTAGGATACAGGGTGGCCAAGACTCATAGGATCCCGTAAGTTGCAGATCATTTTCTACAAAAGAGCCACTAAATATAGGTAACTTTTGCAAAAAATGATCTATAGAGAAAAGGGATCCTATGAGTCTTGGCCACCCTATAGCATACTGTCTAGATTACTCATACATGTAGATGAAATATCGTACAATATTCTTCACACATGTAGATGTAACATCATACAATATTCTCTCTATAGACTGATTTTGACTTCCGATTTTTCGCACTAATTGTGTTCGTGGCCTTTCGAATAAGGAGATGAAATCTGAAAGTAAGGGAGCAGTTCTGGTACAAATTGCTCACGTATTAATTAGTCAACCCCGCAATCAAAATCAGTCTATAGCACATACACACATACACAGATATACGTGCAGATGTATGATATGATACAATCTAGATTACAATTCTGGATTGTAGAATACAATCCTAAAATCGGTGAGTAATCCATACCGCACGTACACAGATATAGATGCAGATGTACGATAGAATTGTACTCTATAATCCAGGAATCTACATCACTCACAGCGCCGCTGAGGTAGTCGAGCTCCTTCTGGAGCAGCAGACCCGAGACAGAGGGCGAGAGAAACTTGGTGACACCGGCAGTTGAGCCGTGCGCGCGATGCGCTGTGCCGAAGGCGTCATTCACATACCTGTGTTTGTTTTTGTATGTGTGTGTGTGTGGGGGTGGGGGGGGAATTAGGGGCAGTTGAGCCGTGGCACTGTGCCGAAGGAAGGTGTCGTCCTCACATCTATGTGCGTGTGTGTATGCGTGTGTGTGAGACAGAAAACAAGCGAGAGAATGCGTATGAAGGGTGGGAGGAGGGAGTGGCGGCAGTGCCGACTGCGTCCCTGATCTGCTGGAGTGTGTGTGTGAGAGAGTAAGTGTGTATGACTATGAGTTAGCGTACATTTCTGTGCGTATGTGTGTGTATGTGTGTGCACGTGTGTGTATGTACGTGAAAACAAATAATAATAGACACATCTGTACTTTATGGCAACGTATGCATATGTGCACGTATGATACAGAGTGGCGAAGATACATAGAAGGCCTCAAGTTGCACATCTCTTTCCGCAAAAATGCCATTAATTACAGGGCTCTTTTGCAGAAAATGATCTCAAAAGATAAGGCATCTTACGTCTCTACGCTGACCCTGTACTCACTTATCCGTGAGTGAGTGTTGCATTAGGTGCTCCTCTACTCATCCATTGTCACTCCTTCATTATCACGCATGCATTGTCACTCATTCATTACTACTCATGCATTACAGCTCACTCACACATTTCATTTGTTGCGTTAGGTGCTCTTGTACTCGTTTGTTACTGCTCATTCGTTACTGCTCATTGGATACTGCTCTATCATTCCTACTCATTCATTACTACCCATTCAACACTACTCACTCCTAAGTTTAATTCGCGGTAATAAATGAACATATTGATGAATTACTACTGGATTGTTACTACTCATTCGTGGGGTTGAATGGATAAGCAGTACGAATGAGCAGTAATGTATGAGTGGAGGAGCAATGAATGGGTATCAATGAATTAGTAGTAATGAACGCACAGTACGAATGAGTAGTAATGAATGCGCTGTACACACGTGTAGTAACGAATGAGTTGTCTCATCCACTCGCGACCTATTAAACACACAAATCATAACCCCCCCCCCCACACACATTAAACTAAACCATATTCTACATACAGGTACTTTACTGGTCTACAACAAAAAGCAAGAGGGGGGGGGGTTATACATGTCAAAGGGATCGGCGAGTTTCTTGGCAAATTCCTCATCGTTTTTTTCCTCCTCTGGTAAAATCCACAATACACATTGTAAGGGCGCAAAATAGAAAACATAGGGCTTGTTGCCCAGGGGGGTCCGATCATTGCGCGGGAGCGTTTTACAGCCAAGGATTATACACAGAAAAGCGCGCAATGCAGATACACCTACGCACGTACATACGCGATTATACAGTTACGCACACAAAAGCGCAGATACACACGCACGTACATACACATGCACGTGTACACGTATACAATGCAAACACCCACGTACACACGCACACAGCCACACTTACCCGTGTAAAAGCAGATGCGTTCGAGCAGAAGACACTCGACATCTGTACAAACACACACACACAATGACATCTACACAATGCACATACACATACGCGCATACATACACACACAAGTGTACACAAATATGAAGACACTCGACATCTACACAATGTCTTCACAACGACATCTCGACAACGACATCTACACACACAAACACAATGCACATCACACTCACGTACACGCACACACATACCCTTGTAGAAGCGGACATTTTCGAGCAACAGACACTCGCCATCCTTGAGCCCGTCCACCATCTTTTTGGTTTCGGCACCGATGCAGTCCTTCGCCAGCGGCACCTTCATGTCTGTGTGTATACACATGGTAAGGGCGGGGGTATACATATAATATACCCTTCAGTGTGAGGGAATATCTGCGTGAAATGTGTGGCAAAGGTTCATGTTCGTGTTGGTTTCTACGTGAAGAGTGTGTGTTCTTCTTGGTGTCTGTGTGTATACACATGGTCAGGGCGGGGGCATACACATAATATACCCTTCAGTGTGAGGGTATGTCTGCGTGAAATATGTGGTCAAGGTTCGTGTTCGTGTTGGTTTCTACGTGGAGGATGTGTTTTCTTCTTGGTGTCTGTGTGTTTACACATGGTAAGGGCGAGGGAATACATGTACATTTATACTCTTCAGTGCGTGGGTGTATCTGCGCGAAATGTGTGGTAAAGATGCATTTTCTTGTTGGTTTCTATGTGAAGGGTGTGTGTTCTTCTTGGGTTCTATGAATTGTGGTCTTAGTAACTTGGTGTGAAGGGTGCGTGTTCTTGTGCACAATTCGTCTACAGTATGCTATGCCGTCGGTGGTCACCAGGGGTGGGTGGTCACCAGGGGTGGGTGGTCATAACCGAAATAGCATTTTTGGGCTATTTATCAGGGACTCTTGGGTGCTATGTGCAAGGTACGTGTTTTCCTTGGTTTCTATTTGAAAGGTGCATGTTCTTCTTGGGTTTTATGTGCTACGGGTGCGTGTTCGTGTTGGATTCTATATCTAAGGGTGTGTATATTTCTTTGTTTCAGTGCGGATGCAGTCAGTCGCTTGCGACACCTTGGCGCTCGTGCAGGCGGATATTGACATAATAAATGTATGTAATTACATACATGAAGGCTGGGGGGAAAGAGAGAAAGACCAAGAAGTTGGGTAAGATGGACTAAGTGCATATGAATATATCATGGGTGAAAGAGAAAAGGAGAGAAACCAAGAAGTTCGGCGAGACGTTCGGCGCAGGGTGCGAGGGAGAACTTATCCTCAGGACCATTCTGTTGCACATGCATACAACACAAACACGCACACACATGGTTAAACTACACAAAAGAAAAGTCTCTGTCTTTCTCTTCGTTCATGTGTCCCTTGAGATGACAGGACTTGAGTGTCTTATGTGCTTGATACAAAAATAGATACATAAGTCATCAAGTGTCGATGCCCCCCCTCTGTCACGGCATACAACAAATCCCTTACGCCCTTTTTCTTCAGGAAACATCAAAAAAACATCCAGACAAAAGCGTCTTGAGCCTGGGTGGATTGGGCTCACGTCGCCTTGTTGAAAGAAAAATACGCAATCCCCGCTTTTTCCTCTGCAATTCATAACTTGGCCGCCCGGCTGGCCGGCCGACTTTGAAGGCCCCCAAAATATTTCTTTGATCGTGGCTGGCTTCGGCTGGCGCACCAAGTCGTCGGGGGGCTAAAGCCCCTCGCCACCGCACGAACCATTAACGCAACAAACCACACGGACCCTTGCCATTGATTTTTGTGTATGAAGTGTTGGGCTCTCACACACTCATACACACACACAATCATCAGCAGTCTCTCACACACCTTAGGACGGCCAAGGTGAGATGAGATGGCAACGCGCGCACCCTGTTCTATGAGATATTTGATCGTAGGAACGGAGGCACGGATGCGTGTGTCATCGGTGATCTTCTTGCCGTCGAGCGGCACGTTGAGATCGCATCGGATCAGCACCTTTTTTCGATGCGAGTGAGGGTCGGGCAGGAGAGATGGAGGTGAAAAGTTAGGTTTGTGTTGGAGTGCGCGTGCACTGGCATCTTGTGTATGCAACCGCCAGATGAAAGTACACGCTGCGATGGTGATAATGCTAGAAAAAAATTGATTTGCCTGCGTTTGTAAGTATCCTGTTTTTGTACAAAAACAGGCGCATCAAAACGCATATAGCACGCGTATAGCACATACAAAAGAGACACCTTTTTGCCCTTGAGGGCACCCGCAGGAAGATCTTTAACAGACTTTTTGGCCTGAGCCATGGTAACGACATTGTTTGCCGTGCGAATGCGCAGAGAGGCGCGGCCGGATGCACCAACACGATTCGCGTCGGCAGCGCGAATGGACGGCGTGAAGCCGGACTTGGTCACAGCCGAGTTCTGTGGCAGATACGTTATTTGGCATATAAGAGATCAATTTACACTTCAAAAGGCATGCATCAGATGAGCAACAAATGTGCGCATGTAGTCTCCGCGAGGTTTATCGCGTGGCACACACATCTCGAACGTAAAGAAAGACGTAAGATTTGAAGCACAAAGTGCACAGAACAAGTGTTCTCACCTGGAACCTGCCGAGCACAACGGGGTTGGCTGTGAATGCCGCAGCAGAGGCTACAACGCCTACAAG
>Ga0105055_10006074_pt1 | contig 16727 bp, 16 predicted proteins | sample BON03_FD_78090 | JGI IMG/M metagenome (GOLD analysis project Ga0105055, IMG submission 78090) | Freshwater microbial communities from Lake Bonney liftoff mats and glacier meltwater in Antarctica - BON-03 | ecosystem: Environmental > Aquatic > Freshwater > Ice > Glacier meltwater | place: Lake...
AGTAATTGCCGGCTGCCACGGGCTGTGGCGCAGCTTGGTAGCGCACTTGACTGGGGGTCAAGGGGTCGCAGGTTCAAATCCTGTCAGCCCGACTGGGAAGTAGACGCGGCAAATCTCTATGTTCCCCACAATGTTCCCCTTTTGGGGAGATAATTTTTTTGTGCTGAGGCGGTGGGGCGCTCAGCGCCTCAGAGTCCCTTCCATCGTCAAAGACTCTGCCGGTCGGGGTGGCCTCCGCGTTTTTTGGGCCACTTATCCACAGATTCCCCAATGCCTCCCTACGAGCTGCCGGACCCCGTTACCGTCCACCTATGGACCCACTCTCTAACGCCGCAAACCCGAACTGCCCCAAGTGCCTCACCCGCTGCTATTTCTCACGCGGCTCTTTTTACTGTGACGACTGCGGAGACGCGGTAGAACACCCCGCATGGTAGGGCACCCACCTTCTCTTCTTCGTCAGAGGAAGACTCTAAACTAACGATGTGCGAGATGATTGGTCTAATTACGGGGATGTATTTACCCGCCGGTGGGTAGTCGAGGCGATACTGGATTTAGCCGGTTACAACATTGACGCAGACCTTGGCGGCAGGGTTCTTATTGAGCCTTCAATAGGTTTGGGAGCGTTTTTGGTTCCCGCAGTGGAGCGCCTCCTGGACTCTGCGGAGCTATTTGGACGTGCACCCGAATCTCTGGGGCAGGCAATCCGCGGATACGACCTACTGTCGGACAGTGTCGCTCAATCCCGAATTGGTGTCGAGCGGGTACTGATTGCCAAAGGAGTCGTTGCCTCTACTGCGAAGCGATTATCCCTCGAATGGTTGAGTGTTGAAGACTTCTTGCTTGCGGATCAAATTCCTGCGGCTGACTTCATTGTCGGAAACCCGCCATATATTCGACTGGAGGACATCCCCGGTGATGTTGCCGATGCGTACCGGTCTCGCTGGCGGACTATGCGTGGCCGGGCCGACATCTATATCGGTTTCTATGAGCGCGGGCTTGGCCTATTGAAACCCAGCGGGAGGCTCGGCTTCATTTGCGCAGACCGCTGGATGAAAAACCAGTATGGTTCTGACCTCCGGGCGTTTGTCGCTGACCAGTTTGCAATTGAGCACGTATGGGTGATGCACGATGTCGATGCGTTTGAGGTAAAAGTAAGCGCGTATCCAGCTATCACGGTTCTGTCGAAAGGGAGGCAACGCGGTGCGGTTGTGGCGAACACCTCCGGCGAGTTCGGTGATGATTCGGCGAGACAACTCGCTGGCTGGGCGCTGAGAGGGGGCGGTTCGGAAGTCGAGGGGCACGGGTTCACGGCGCACCGCATGGATACTTGGTTTAAAGGATCAGGTATGTGGCCCTCAGGCACCCCGTCTCTAATCGCCTTAGTCGAAAATCTGAACGAGAGATTCCCACCGCTATCAGATTCGGTGAAAGTTGGAATAGGAGTCGCAACTGGTGCAGATCACACGTACGTGGTGAAGGGTGCAAATGTTGAGGATGATCGCCTGCTGCCTTTGTCCATGGTGGGTGATTTACATTCCTCGGGGAGGTTCGATTGGAACGGCTATCACTTGGTGAACCCGTGGACTACTAACGGTGATCTAGTTGACTTGTTGGACTACCCGCTGTTGAAGCAGTACCTTGAGGCGAGCGAAACTCTCCGCGGCCGGCACGTAGCGAAAAAGAATCCGGCGCAATGGTTCCGGACAATCGACAAAATTGACGCTTCATTGAAGGGCAAGCCGAAACTGCTGATTCAGGACATGCGGTCAAAAATCAACCCTGTCCTGGAACGCGGTGGGTACTACCCTCATCACAATCTCTACTTCATGACCTCTGACGTGTGGGATTTGGAAGTTCTCGGTGGAATTCTGATTGGCCGCATCGGACAGGGATTCGTGGAAGCCTACGGGGTGCGGATGCGCGGTGGCACTTTGAGGTTCCAGTCACAATATCTGAAGAAGATCCGTTTGCCCCGCTTTGAGGACATCGACCCGGACACATGCTCGCGATTAAGGGCGGCCTTTCGCTCCCGCGACATTGACGAGGCTACGCTTGCATCAGCAGTTGCATACGATATAGATCCGATTAGGTTCAAATTGCTTAGTGAGGGGGTAGTTGCCAGTGCGGGGGAACGACAGCGAGATACAAGCGGTAGTTGACGCTTTTTGGGGCCGGCGGAACCAGATTGAAGCCCAACACAAATTGTCCGGGGTGCAAGGCGGCGCGGCACGTTCCGGGACCCATATGGCGGCGATTCAGGACTATGTTCGGCGACTTTTCATTGAAGCCGGACTGCCTCCAGAATCCGTCCTGAACGGCTCGCCGAGTCTTCCCGGGTTTTTCCGTCGCTCTAAGTCATGGGACGTTGTCGTAAGTTACAGGGGTGTTCTGGTAGCAGCCGTCGAACTGAAGTCTCAGGTCGGCTCTGTCGGGAATAACGCGAACAACCGGATCGAAGAAGCCATAGGGAACGCCTACGACATCGGGGCTGTCCAGAAGTACAATCGTTCTTTTGGGTCGTTGTCGCCATGGTTGGCATTTGTGATGGTGCTGGAAGAGACTGCAGATACGCGGAGAGAATTGCGCCCCCGATCGACAGTATTCGCGACTGACGAGGTTTTTACCCATGCGACTTATTCTTCTCAATATCAAACCGCGTTGTCCCGCTTCGTGAGCGATGGGTTGTATGATGCTGGCTGGTTCCTGACTACGGCCCAGCATGCAGACGGAGGATACGGGTACGCGGAACCGTTGAAGACCGCAACCTCAGAGACCTTCAAAGGGCTTGTGGCGGCTCGCGTCGAATTTGTGCTTGCGGCGCTCGACTGAACGCAGCTGGGTCACCAGCGCAAGGTGTGCGGACTTGCTCTTAGGCGAAGGACGTAAATCAAAGCCCAAGGGGGCCTAACTGGTCTGCTCGACTTCATTAAGGGCGAACCGAATTCGGTTGGTAATCCTCACTTTGATAAACACCGGGACGAGGTAGACCTCCCCTCCCGGTAGGGCACCTCAACCCGCGCTCATAGGCTCCCCGTCCGAAGAAGATGCCTTAGCTCCCTGTGCGTGCACAACTCCAGCTTTTAACCTCTTCGCCTAACAACTTCCACCTTCAAGTCTCTTGAAGGCAACCTGGCGCCAAAAAAGACTGGGGTCAAACCTTATGCGGACTGGACTCAACGCTGCTGAGACCAGCGTTCTGCAAAGACCCGTCCAATCATCGCCTTCGGAGGCAAATGTTTCAATTAGGTGGCATTTATCGTAGCCGAGTAAAAAGAGTCTGGACTCGGCGGTGAATATCATGCAAATTCCCCACGCACGCACGCACGCACGCACGCACGCGCTGCGGTTGTTCGCGAGCGGGGCTGCTCAAGCGGGGCGCTTGGCGGGTCGAAAAACCTGCCGAGGGCTGTTGCGCGTCCAATAGGGCAGGTATACAGTTGGAAATATGTTTAAGTCGAGAAAAGGTCAGCCATGTCGATGAGCCGGCTGGAAGCAGAGCGAGAAAGAATTTCCTTATTCAGCGCGGAAAAGCAACGTGAGGGCGAAGAGCTGTACCGTTCCTTTGCGGGCGCCGTTGCCTCCCCAATCTCCACACCAGTTGGGGATCCAGTCGCGGGAGAACAACGACTAGACGTAGTCATTTCGTCTCCATCATCGCCAGGACAATAAATGCCTTCTTGGAGACAAGTACAGGATGAAATTCGAAATTCACCCTCCGCGTGGGATGTAACACGGCGAAAGTATCTTGCTCGGCTTCACAAATATACTGGCAGAAATGTGATTGTTTACTACTCTGGTTGGCTCGAGAAGCCACAATCCGTAGAGCTTCTTGGAGAAGAACTGAACATCAACGACAAAGACAAAAACGGTCTCATGTCTGTGGTGCAAGGGCTTTACAAAAGCAAGGGTCTAGATCTCTTTCTTCACACACCCGGGGGGGATATTGCCGCCACCGAGTCAATTGTGGAGTACCTGCGCGCGATGTTCCCCGGGGACATCCGCGTCATCGTGCCTCAGCTTGCGATGTCCTGCGGAACCATGATTGCTTTGGCGAGCAACGAGATTGTCATGGGGAACCATTCGAGTCTTGGCCCGATTGATCCTCAGTTCGGCTCTTACGCGGCGCATGGAATCATCGAGGAATTCGAAACTGCAAGCGCGGAAATCGCAATAGACCCGCGTAAGGCTGCGGTTTGGGCGCCAATTCTCGATAAGTATCGACCCACCACTATTGGCAAGTGCTACAAAGCCATCGAGTGGTCTAGGACCATAGTGCACGACTGGTTGGTCACCGGGATGTTTTCGGAAAACGACAACCCGTCGCTCTCGGCAAATAAGGTCCTTGACGAGCTGGCAAGTCAACTCACCCTTGTGCACAATCGCCACATATCTCTGAAGAAGGCCCAAGATCTGGGACTGAATGTTACGGCGCTGGAAAGTAATCAAAAGTTACAAGATTTGGTTCTGTCGATTCATCATGCTCTGATAATCACCCTATGGGAGACACAAGCGATCAAGATTATCGAGAATCACAAGGGCGATGCCTTCATCAACTTCATGCCGGGGCAACGCTAGACACTTCGGACAATGCTCGCGCTTTTTTACGTCCAGCTCGGTAGAGCATCTCTCACGGACGCAAGAAGTACCGCACGAGGGATTCACTCGCGAGGCCAAACACCGCGAACTTGCGAACGAAGAGCGCGGCTGAGCCAGCCAACGAACTCCGCGTCGACCTCGCAACTGTCGCGCTCAAGCCCCTAGAAGTACCCCGGCGTTAAAAGGGAGTGGGGTCAAACCTTAAATACGTATACGCGACACCCCGTAGCCCACCGTTTTGTGCACACCCGCAGTTGAAAGGTTTTTGCTTCTCCCTGATCTTGATGTGATGTGTTTGTGAGTGAGTCGTAATGTCAGCCAAACCGACACCACAGAGTGGAACACTGTGACATGGACCCCTATCTCGACCCCGACCCGAAGGTTGGTCTCGTGAAGGACATCAGCTTCGAGCCAGCCGTTGCTCGGGCGTCGGGAACATCGCGTGAGATTTGGGCCAAATTCGCTGACCCTCAGGGGTTCGCAGAGGACAACCGGTTGATGATTCTGACGCTGTCGAGCTTGCTGACCCGCGGCCTACATAGAGAATTCATCTCCCAACTATTTGGACTTTGGTGAATACCCAAGCTCGGAAGACAATTTCCTGGAAGTTTCGCTTAGCACTCTCAATGCCTCTTCTCCGATGCCCTTTGATAACCGAACTGAGGGGATTGACACGCTAACCGACGCTACGACGGTGCCTGTGCTGCCATAGATAGGAACTGCGTAGCAACATACTCCCAAGGTGTACTCCTGATTGTCTAGGGCGTACCCCTGTGTCCGAATCTTTCTTAGGACCTCTCGGAGAGCGACAATGTCGGTGATGGTTGTGCTCGTGTGGGCAACTAAAATCACATCTCGGAGACGGTGGTCGAGTTCGACCTCTTCGAGGCCTGCGAGAAGGACTTTGCCAATACCTGTGGCGAAGGCGGGGAGTCTTGCGCCCACAAAAGAATCCAGCCTCAGCGTGTGACTGGCCTCTGACTTCGCGATGTAAATGTTCTCGATTCCATCGAGGACGGCTAGTTGTACTGTCTCGCCAAGCTGCTCCTTGGCTGCCTCCAGGTGCGGCATGGCGAGATCGACGAGTTCAACCCCCTGCTCAAACCCCTGCCCCGCCTCCCAGAGCCGGATACCTATTCGATACTTCTGAGTTTGCGAGCTGAAACTGAGGTGGTTCCGTTCTGCCATCGTCCGGACCAGGCCGTACAGACTGCTGCGGGGCCAACCGGTTACCTCCTGCAACTCTGTGAAGGTTAAACCTTGACCGTGTTCGGTAAGCAGCTGGATCAGGGTGAGCACCCGATCAGCTGACTTCACCGGCACGAACTCTAAATCCTCGCCTGAAGGAGAGCTAAATTCCGTCGGAGCCACTGAACGCTCATTTTTCATTCCCCCAGTCTAAGTTGATTCACATCCCTCGGCGAAGTGGATCTGATTTTAGCTGTGAAATCGATGCGCCGAACTCTCCGGTTACTTTGAGTTTTCCGTCGTGAGCACTTTGCCTATGCACCGCAGTAGATGATACTGTACTTCGTGTACATGAAGCATAAATCATGCTGATGACATTTTTGGAATGAGATTTGATGTCGAATAACGAAACCCAAATGCGCGAAGTGCGTAAATTCAGCCCCGGTCTCTTCGCCGGTCAGTCGATTGCTGTTGTTGGAGCCGCCAGCGGGATTGGCCGCGCCTGCGCGTTGCGCCTCAGCCTTCTGGGTGCCACAATCGCGTGTCTTGACCGAGATATAGAGGGCTGCGAAGAGACTGTCGCTCAGATTCGCTCAGCTGGTGGTGATTCTTGGGCAATGAGGATTGACCTTTCTAATATGGACTCCGTGGTCACAGTCATGGCCGAAACCATTAGTCGTCTCGGTGTTCTGGATGGCGTCCTCAACACGGCTGGAATTACTGGGATAACCGACATCTCAACTCACGACGTTGATGTCGATGACTTCGACCGTGTCTATTTCGTGAATTTGAGGGGAGCGTTCGCCCTGTCGAAAGTGGTGCTCCCACACATGGTGGAGCGTGGCTACGGGCGCATTCTGCATATCGCATCAATCGCGGGCAAAGAAGGGAACGCCGGAATGGCGGCCTACTCGAGCACTAAGGCGGGGCTCATCGGGCTGGTCAAGACGATGGGGAAGGAGTACGCGACAACAGGAGTGACAGTCAATGCGATCGCACCGGCTGTCATCCAGACACCGATGGTGGAGGCGCTGCCGCAGACCCAAATTGATTACATGACCAACCAGATACCCATGGCCCGAACGGGCACACTTAAAGAAGTCGCCGAAATGGCGTCGTTCGTGCTCTCATCGGAGTGCAGCTTCACCACCGGGTTTACGTTTGACCTCACCGGCGGTCGAGCGGTCTACTGACCCTCACAGACAGCCAGGAACAAAAAGTTGGCCAAGCCCGAAACTTTACTTTGCCGGCGGGCCACGCTGGCGAGGGTTGTGGATCGCAATGAGCCGGCATCAACTGCTCGAGGCGCTTTGTGGGCTAGGAGACCTTCTGGTCCACCTTCCAAGCGCACCGCATCAGCGACTCTAGGGCCAGTATTGCTCCAATAGCAAAAAGATTATGAGCGCACTCGTCGGGTGGAACCGGCGCCGAGGTTTTCATGAACTTGACTTCAAGTAAATGAACTCATAATATTACGTTCCAAGAAATACAAACTATGGAAAGGAAGCAAAATGTTAGGCAGTTCAATACAAACCTCCAGAAAAGCAAACGTGTCGCGCCTACTTCGGGTTGCTGCTGTCGTTGCAGCCATGTCGCTAATCACGGCATGTTCTAGTGCTGTTAATGACACTGGAACAGAAACGGCAAAAGACACTGGAACAGAAACGGATAGTGCATCGCCACTTGACAACTTTGTCGAAAACGGTGTGACTCTGACTTACATTGTCGACCCACCGAACGTCTACGAAGCGGACGACGGCAGCATCACGGGAGCGTCAGCCGAGGCGATGAAAGCAATTCTCGCCAAGCTAGACATCACCAATCTCTCCTATCAAAATGTTCCATTTGACACGACAATCCCAACGCTCACCTCTGGTCGGGCCGAACTAACATCGTTCATTTTCAACATCAAGCCCGACCGTTGCTCCGAGGCCGCGTTTGCTAACCCGGTCTACATTGATCGCGACGGCGCGATGGTTCAAAAGGGCAATCCCAAGAACATTTCTTCGTACGACGACCTTGTGGCCGACGAGTCAATCAAGATCGCAAGCCTTCGGGGTGACGCCCACCTTGACTGGTTCAAGGCCTACAACATTGCGGACTCTCGTGTGCAACAGTTCGATGGGCTACCGCAAGCCATCGATGCAGTTGTCACCGGGAGAGCCGATGTCTACATTAACGGGATGGTCAACCTCGCTGGCGGCCTTTTGCAAGGTGGAGACGACGTCGAGATAGCAGTCCCCTTCGATGGTCCGATAATCGATGGAGAAGAAATGCTGTCTATTGGATCATTTGCAACCTCCTACGACAACATCGACCTTCTGAACGCCATCAACGGTGTCATAGCCGACATGATTAAGAGTGGCGAGTTAGGTGAAATCATGGGGCCTCTTGGATACCCGGTGTCAGGTGTTCCGGACCCAACCATGACCGCGAAGTCGATCTGTCCGGATGCTCCATGGCCAGCCAGTTACATTGACCTCGCGGGTTAATTGACTTCGTCATAAGAACTTCTGACCAGAGAGCGAGCGGAATCCGTGGAACTGACCCAACTTGAGTTCCAGACGATTCTGACAAGTGTCGCAACGACAGTCATCGCTGCTGTCGTTGCGACACTTTTGGCCCTCCCGATAGGAATCGCCTGCGGAATGGCGCGGGTTTCTCGGTTCAAGGCGCTCCGCTTTGTCATCGGACTTTACGTCGAAGTATTTCGTGGCACCTCAGCCCTGGTTCAATTGTTCTTCGCAATTTTTGTCCTGCCGTCATTCGGCATTACGCTCGACCCGTTGCTCACCGGGACAGCAGTTCTCGCGCTCAATGGCGGCTCGTACGCTGCGGAAATTGCGCGTGGCGCCCTTAAGGCGGTCCCAATTGGACAAGTCGAGGCTGCGCAGACCCTCAATTTGGGCTGGTGGACAACAAACATTGGAATCGTCCTCCCACAAGCCTGGAGAATAATGATTCCCTCCCTTGGCAATGTGGCAATCGATATTCTGAAGGCAACCTCCCTCCTGTCGCTTGTAGCAATTCCCGAAGTCGCGTTGACCATGTCCAATTTAAATATGAACGGTTCCATTGACTCTGCGACCGCTTACGTCGGCCTGTTCTTGGTGTACCTCATCCTCTCGCTGCCGGTAGTTGCAGTATTTGCGTGGTTCGAGCGTCGTTCCGCGCGAACACTCGGTCGAGCGGAGGCCCGATGAGCGGCGACGACTTCTCCTACCTTGTGTCGGCCCTTCCATTTTTGCTGCGGGGGCTCGTCCTGACCGTGCAGGTCACATTTGTCTCCTTCGCAATCGCGCTAGTTGTCGGGTTACCGGTTTTCCTTGGCAGCGTAAGCGGAAACAAGTTGATAAGGTCAGTTTCAAGGGCCTACGTCACCGCAGTCCGCAACACACCCTTACTGGCGCAGCTGTATCTGTACTTCTTCCTGCTTGCGTCCTACGGCATCTTGTTGCCACCGTTGGTCGCCGGAATCTTAGCCTTGTCGACGCAGTTTTCTGCCTATGTCGCGGAAGCCTACCGTGGCGCTTATGAGTCGGTTCCTGCTGGTCAGTGGGAGGCCGCTATATCAGTCGGGCTCAGAAGATGGCCCACACTATTTTTGGTCGCAGGGCCGCAGGCCCTTCGTCCTGCGCTTCCGGTGCTTGCTAACATTCTGATCCAGATGCTTAAAGACAGCAGTGTTCTTTCGGTTATCACCCTGACGGAGGTGTTCGGCGCGACGAAAGAACTCGCCAACCAGTCCTTCCAATACACGATTCTTTACCTCACTTTAGGGTTGCTCTATTTGGCTGTCTCTTACCCGTGGGGGCGTGCGACCGCTTGGCTGGAACGACGGCTAGGGACGTTCAATTGAGCACGGAGCCCTCGAAGGGGGCGGCGGTCGGATTTGAGGGTGTAACAAAAGCCTATGGAGATCATGTCGTCCTCGATAACCTCACGTTGCACATTGAAGCGGGTGAGTGTGTAGCAATCATTGGACCCAGCGGCTCAGGGAAAACCACGGTTCTGCGGTGCATGGTGGGCTTCGCGCCGATCGATGACGGAAAGATTCACGTTGGGAGCGCGACGGTAGTCCCTGTTTCCGGAAGCAGGTCAGAAAGAAAATTAGCCCGTGAGCAGCTTCGGTCTGTCCGCTCTCAGCTCGGCATGGTTTTTCAGCAGTTCAATCTGTTTCCCCACCTCACAGCGCTGAATAATGTAACGCTCGGACCGCGCCAAGCGGGGCTGGCGCGAGAGCCTGCTGAGGACCTGGCACAGCAGTTGCTTAGTCAGGTGGGCCTGGCCGAGAAGGGCTCCTCGTATCCCAGGCAGCTCTCGGGGGGCCAGCAGCAACGCGTCGCAATAGCACGCGCATTGGCAATGCAGCCGTCCGTCATGTTGTTCGACGAAGTCACGTCCGCGTTGGACCCTGAAATGGTCGGTGATATCTTACGTTTGATCCGCGGACTCACCGAAACATCAGCGATGACCATCTTGCTCGTGACGCACGAGATGGAGTTCGCAGAACTTGTTGCGGACCGTGTGATTTTTATGGAGGGGGGAGTCATCGTTGAACAGGGGCCCCCGGAACAGATCTTCAACTCTCCCCAGGAGAAGCGGACGATTCAGTTTCTGAGGTCACTTAAGGACAAAGGTGGGTAGTCGCGGTCTGGCGACTACGCGCAGCGACAGTTGGCCATTGCGACGATTTCTTCGCGAACGTAACCCCCATCCAACACCATTTCTCGATGCTCCGACATCCCACTCCACCTCGCAAAGCCATGGCAATCGGCCACTTCTCTGGATTCTTCCCGAGGACTCAAAAACTCCCAATATCTCCGGCCCGCTCAGGTCCACGATTTAGAAGACAATTTAGTTAAGCGAAGAATCTCCCGGTTGGCGCAACGGTCCCTATTGGCCCAAGTTCTGGGACACGCGGATTCTTTCAATCTGATCGATTAAATGGTCTACGTGCGCCACCACGGATGAGCTCGGTGTCCGCGCTAGCGCCCTTACGGTCTCTGATTTGATCAGGCCACGGCGGACCAAGGTGCGTTTCTCGATCCATAAGAACGTCTCAAAATCCTGGAACATGAAATTGATGAAGGGGAGGAGCGAGCCGAAGAGTTCGTAAGCGGCGACAGAGTCGCCTGAATCCGCGGCCGAGAATACCTTCCCGAGCAAATCCGCAATTGCTGCGCCCGGCATGACGCCGACAATCCCCGCAGAAATCCCTTCGAGCATATACAGACCTCCCCAACCCTCAAGGATTGCCACCCGACCGTCCAGCTGATCGCGAATCGACAGTATCTTGTCAATCATCATTGGGTCCTCAAACTTCACGAAATGGAAATTGTCGCATCGATTGCGTAGTTCGACCACAAACTCGGCATCGATTGCCGACCCGCCCGGGTTGAAGTCCTGGACCAGAACAGGACATGACACCGCAGACGCAATCGTCTCGCAGTGCTTGAGTAAGTCGTAGGTCGATGCGCCAAACTGCCTCGGAATAGCGACGGAAACGGCATCCGCGCCCATTGCCTCGTACCGACGTGCTAGTTCTGACGCTACACGTGTCGACGTGTGATTGGCCTGAGCTATCACCGGAACTCGACCGTTACACACTTCAATTGCTGCAGCAACCAGTTCATCACGTTCTATATCGCTGAGCTTGTAAAACTCGCTCCCGTAGGCGGGCAAACACATTCCAGCGAGATTGCTGCCTGCAACCCAGTCAACCACTTTGCGGAATGACTTGAAGTCGATTGATTCGTCTGGGTGAAATGGGGTTGGAATGACCGGAACAACACCTCGGATGACGAGCATCTCGGTCACTCGAGTCGGGTAAAGCCCGGAAGCGTGAGAGTAGCCCCAAGGCCTGGTTCGTCCCCTAGCGACACCTCGCCTTTGAGTGGCGTAGGGGCTCCGTCGTAGTGGGGAGCCTCGTCGATGTCTTCCCACACCGGGACCGGAAAGTACTCGACCATGCCGATTGCGGTTTCGTTAGTTGCCAACTGGAGAGCTGGCAGGCCGTAAGCGTGGGTGAACACAGGGAGCCCGGCCGCCTGCGCAAGATTGCAAACCCGACGAGCCTCACTGAACCCCCCAACCCGACCGATGTCGAACTGGATGACGTCAAGCGCCTCGGACTCAATCAGTTGGGTGAACCCATAACGGGTCGACTCGTGCTCGCCAGCAGCTATTGGCACCGGCGACCCCTTCCTGAGAGCGACATAGTCCCGGAGCTGATCAGGAAGCAACGGCTCCTCAACCCATTTCAGGTCAAACGGGGCAAGCGCGCGACACATCCGCAACGCGTATTCGAGATCCCAGCTCATATAGGCATCCGCCATGATGTCGATGTTGTCTCCAACGGTATCCCTCAGAAGTTTCACTATTTCCACATTGCGCTTGAGGCCCTCACGCCCGTCTGCAGGGCCGTGGCGAAAGCGCATCTTCATGGCCTTGAATCCTCGATCTACATAATCTGACGCTTCCCTCGCAAAATTATCCTCATTCGTAAAATGCAACGCGCTCGCGTAAATTTGGACGGAGTCTCGGCCCTTCCCTCCAAGTAATTGATGCACCGGTTGGCCAAAGTGCTTTCCAACGAGATCCCACAGAGCAATGTCGACGGCACTAATCGCGAACATCGCGGGCCCTTTGCGTCCGTAGGGGATGGTGCTGCGATACATCTGGTCCCAGAGTTGGCCTCTGTTACGGGCGTCTGCGCCGATTAGAAACCGTGTTAGATGGCGCTCGACAATAATGCTCGAAGCCCCTGAGTAGTCCTCGCACCAGCCGGTACCGACGAGGCCGTTTGCGGTCTCTATTTCCACCACGCACATACGGACATCTGGGAACCAACTTGACACCGGATGGCGATACTGAGGGTACATGGCCATCGGGTGCGCGAATTCGAGCTCGTCTTGCCGGTCTGAGAAGGCGCCCCAGAAAGACGTATCAACGAAGGTCACCTTCACTCTTGTGATTTCCATGGACATGTATTTCCCTTTCAAGATTCAAAAACAGTAGCGGTCGGCTTCGACGCTCTCTCGTTGGCGACAGAGTTTCGCGCCGACCCAAAATTACTTTGACAACAATCCGAACCATATCATTCATAAGCCTGAAGTCAAGTTCAGAAGCATGGCACGACCAGTGTGGTCAGCCGACCAGTCAGCCGCCACCCCACGCCAGGGCCATCAGAGCGCCGCCGACGACCGCCATGGCGGGCTGCCGCCCTTAGAGATGCCGTAGGTCCCCCCGATTCAAAACCCCGGCTTTCACCCTCTTTATCCCTCACAACTACTGCCCTCAAGCTCTCTAGAGGCACCCCCGGCATCACAAGGGAGTGGGGTCAAACCTCCCACGACCCAAACCCAACACCCCGTAGCCCAGAGCCCTGCAAATACCCGCGAAATTATTGCTTTCGCTCGCAAGCGTCTCCAAATAGGTCCTAAGTATGCGGCCACGGTCAAATGGACGTGGGATTTATCCACAGGTATGTGGCTCGGTGGCTTGGGCTCACAGGGCGTGCACGGGTTGGTTTTCATCAAAAGATAGCGATAAGTTCTCAAATATGAGCTTCAAGGTATACGCGGGGAAGAGCCAAGCAAGCAAGACCTATGAGCTCAAGTTCTTTCGACAGTTCGCGGGGATTCTTGCAGCCCAGTTCAAGCAAGAGGGCCGCGACGGGGTACTCCTCGGGCATCCGCTGAGCAAGGACGACGAGTATTTTAGGCCTGACGTGCTCCTGATTACCGCACATCGCATCGTCATCATCGACTTCAAGAACGAAAACGACGCAACGATTAGTTTGCCAAATGAATCAGCATTTGGCTCGGCCCAATGGATATCACGAGTTGGCGACGAAACTCACATCGTTAAGGGTGGGAGTGCGGCGAACCCTTTTGACCAGCTTAAAAGGCAAAGCGGTCGAATGGGCGCAGTTCTGAGGAAAGCCGGGGTAGACATTCCCGTTCAACTGTGTGTTCTTTTTCAAGGCAATGTCCAATTGGAAGGCGGCGTTCCCGGGAAGTTTCAACACTTCTTTTCGATTGCGACCGGTTTTGACTACCCCAACGTCGTAAACGACATGGTCAACCTTGAATCAAGGGACGGGGTACTTAAAGATTTCGGTTCCCTTCGGTCACGTTTTAAGGTAAAAAAATTCCGGAATTACAGTCTCAACAGCGACGCAAGCTTGGCAAACGAGAGGGCTCTGGCAGAAGATAGTCAGGAGAAGCAGCGATTGGTGGCGGATAAAACGGCCGCATATGTTCAACTGCGGGATGAGGAGGGGCTTTCTAGGGAAGCTAAAAGACGTGGCGAGAGTGTTGTCGAGGCGGAGAAAAGGGTTGAACTGGCCCGGGCTGATGCAGAGAGGGCCACGGTCCTGGCCGAAGCTAAGGTGAGGCAGTTTAATGAGAAACGTCATGAAATCGAGCTCTCCCGAGAAAAAACGGAACAGATGCAGGCGGCCGCCCGCAGGCAACAGAGCAAGACATGGCAGGCGGTTGTATTGTCTGCGGCAGCACTCGTCGTGGTGACCCTTGGCATCATTTTCTTGTTTGTACCCCAGCAGCAAAAGGCTGAGCAGGAGGCAGCAAATCAAGCGGAACAACTTGCCGAGCAGCAGGCGGTTGAGGCTCAACAAGCCGCTCAGCTTTTGGCCGATCAAGAGGCGGGTCGCGTGTGCATTCCAGCTAGCGAAGCCTCAGACTTCGTCGGCCTCAACGATGTTTGTGTGACGTTTACCGTCCGCCACGTCGGGGGGGAGGAGGATTATCAACTTATTCAGGAGCAAAACGATGGCTCTTTCGCCGCATTTGTTCCGAATGCAATCACTAGCAGGCAGGAAGCTAGGGATGCGTATGAGGGCAGGCAGGTGGAGATTCGCGGCGAAATTTACGACTACAAGGGGCAGCTACAAATCAGAGTCGATGAACTATCCCAAATAACCATCGTCGACTAATTTCTCCACATCTTCTCAATCCATCAGAACCCCACCACAGGAGACGCTGGACTCGGGACGGCCCTCCAACGGCGAAAGGGGGATTCTTGTCTGAGGTTCTCACTACTGTTGAGGGATGGTCACGAACGCGCGTAATACTGAGACCACAAAGCTTCTGTGGGTTTTTGGACGCGTCGCCGACTACTTCAGCTTCACAGGCGTGATTGAGCCGTCCCCGTACCGCGGGAGAATTCTTGTGATGATGGCCGCCGCGGTGGTGTCGCTATTCTTCTTTCAGATTGAGGCACTGCACTCGCTCATCGTTTTCGGTGTAGCAGCGGCGCTCAGCGCCCTGATTGTGCGCCGCCTCAGGGCAGGTGGAATGCCCTGGTGGTTGATGTTTTTAGGGCTCATCCCGGTTCTGGGCTGGATAATCCTTGCCGCCTTGGTCTCTCGCCCCTCACCCGAGTCTGCTCACCCTGAGCGGAACACGCTCCCACATGGAGGATGACTGTGGCGAAAGTGCGGGTGCCTTTTGTTGCGACTTTCGTCACTATTGCGCTGCTGGTGGTCTCGATTACGGTTGCGGCGGGGCGCGAAGACACGGTCTCACCTGAGTCTGCTGACCCTCTGGGTTCGATAATTTCAGAAAGCGGCGAAGAACCCACCGTCGCGGAAGGCCTGCCGTTGCCGCAGGAGGAGCCCCACGCTGACCCTAAACCGGGACCTGATAATCCCGCGCCACCCGTGGAAGAGCAAACGCTCGGCCTGGAGGTTACGTTGGAAGGATTTGACCAGCTTGTGGCGAGGCTCACCGTCGCTCCAGAAGTCACTGCGGGCTATGACAGAGACCTTTTCCGACACTGGAGTGATACTGACGGAGACGGGTGCGACACCAGACGGGAAGTTCTCATCGCTGAATCGGTGACGCCGGTCACTGTTGGAGGTGGATGTTCCCTCACCGGGGGAGAGTGGATATCCGCATTTGACGGAGTGAGTACCACCGACCCCTCAACGTTTGATGTTGATCATTTTGTTCCCCTCAAAGAAGCGTGGGACAGCGGCGCAAACACCTGGGACGAGACCAGACGGCAACATTTCGCCAACGACCTTGAGTATGCGGGCTCACTAATTGCGGTCAGTGCCAGTTCTAATCGGACCAAGGGTGCGAGTGATCCGGCCGAATGGCTCCCACCCAATACTGGGTATTACTGCGAATACGTCATCACCTGGGTTGAGGTAAAACTTCGTTGGCAACTTTCTGCTGATAGCTCCGAGATCGCGGCACTCAAAAACTACGGGGCGGGGTGCCCTATTCCCTGAAGGAATACTCTATGAGCTCCAAACGATTTCCGTCCTTGTCTTGCACGCCAAACACAACAATGAGATCGGAGAGCTTGAATGAGTTGCGTAATTTGCAGGCTCAGTTCTCGTTTGCGAACCTTCACGTAACGCGCTCAACCCCCTAGAGGCACCCGCGGCATCAAAAGGGAGTGGGGTCAATCCTCACCCGGCCCAGACCCAACACCCCGTAGCCCACCGTTTTGTGCACACCCGCAGTTGAAAGGTTTTTCTCCTGCCTCGGGGGCATCGATGCGGAAGCTAATTCACGACGAGGCTATCGCGACCCCCACGTGGCGGGGAGCACAGTGTCAAGATTCAGTCGAGGATGTTCCCCGCCCGTAAGACGACGCCCAGCAACCAGACTTGCCTGCCGTCGACAATAAATACTGCCCGGTTTTTTTACAAAAATCTTTTCGGGATAAGTGCCAGGAATAGGCCACCGAGAAAGCTTAAAATCGGGATGACTAATCTCGATGCTGCGTCCCAAAAAATATAGTCCTGATTCTCTTCCTCCGATCCACAGTTAAGCCTTTTCGAAACTCAGCGTTTGGGAGCTAGGTGGCCCCATCTGAATTGTGCGTTAGCCACAGGTCGAGGTTTTCTCCCAGAGGCTCAGCGATCCTCTCCCCCTCTGAGCCGGGAGGGCCCCCTGGATAATTGA
>Ga0105055_10006076_pt1 | contig 16723 bp, 10 predicted proteins | sample BON03_FD_78090 | JGI IMG/M metagenome (GOLD analysis project Ga0105055, IMG submission 78090) | Freshwater microbial communities from Lake Bonney liftoff mats and glacier meltwater in Antarctica - BON-03 | ecosystem: Environmental > Aquatic > Freshwater > Ice > Glacier meltwater | place: Lake...
CTTCAGGGATGGCCTGCACCAGCTTGGCAATGACGGAGTCGGTGCGCAGCAGGTTGTCGGGCAGCAGCAACTCGGTGTCGTCGTCGATGCGCTCAAACAAGAACGGCATGGCCGCGCTCAAGGCATTGCACTGGGCGACCAGCAGCATGCGGTAGAGCTCGCCATCGCGGTTGCCGGCCAGCTTCATCTCAAGCACTTTGGCGGCATTCAGGCCGGGCAAGCCGGAATCTGCCCCCCCTTGGGCCAAGTCGGCGGCGTGGGTCAGGATGTCGGGCAGGTTGCCCTCTGCACTGCTGAGTGCCCGGTGGCCGTGGCCGAGGTAATCGTGCAACTCCATGTAGCGCAGGGCGGCAAAGCGGTTGAACCAGGTATAGGCCACGGCCTCGCAGGTGTGGGCAAAGCCTTCGCGCCGCATGCGGATGATGAGCTGTTCGCGCTGCGCAGCCACTTTGGCGGGCCAGGCTTGGCCGGCGATCAGGGTGACGTCGCCCTGAGTTTGGGCGGGGGCGACTTCTAGCTGGTCTGCCTTGTCACCTGCTTTGTCAGAGAGGCCCAGCAGGTTGGCGCGGGCCGTGACAGCGGCGATGAAGTCTTGCCGGGCCTGCGGGGCGTAGGACTTGAGTTTGGCTTTGTTCATGGAATTTTTCTGGCGACATGCGCCACGGCATGAATCGTCACGGTGCATTGGGCTTCGTCCTGGTCAAAATAGACGATGTAATTTTCGTGCGCGACCAGCTCATGGGCACCGTTGACCCGCGTACTGATGCGACGGGGAAAGTTGGGATCGGCAAGGTGGTCAACTTGCTCGTCAATCAAAAGCCACATGTCGATGGCGGCGCTGGCGTTGTCCAGTGCGATCCAGGCTTCAATGGCATCAAGGTCTTGGCGGTATTTCGAGCGACGAATCACGCGGTAAGCGGTGCAAATCATTGTGGCTGCAAAGCTTTTTGTTGGGCCAGTTTCTCGGCGCGGATGGCTTGCCATTCGTCGGCTGGAATGGGAGGCAGTGTGCTGTCGCGGCTGGCCTGCACCTTGGCGCGCACCCAGCGGTCGTATTCGGCGGCATGGGTCAATGCCTGGGCACGGTCGGGGCGGCTGCGTTTGTGCGCGGAGGCTTGATCGGGTTGCCAACGTTCCAAGCCTTCGAGCACGATGCGGCGCACGCCCAGCTTGTGCAGCAGCTTCAAGGCGCTGTCCGTCGTGCCAAACAGCCGTGGCTGCGTGCCACGCGCTTGCACCAGCGAAGCCTCGCCGGTGAGGGTGACAAACTTCACGGAAAACTGTGAGCCCACGGGTTCAAGCGCCACCGATTGAACCGCCCCATGGGCAAAGGCGGCCTGAAATTGAATTTGGGTGAGGGTTTGCATAGTAGTTTTAGGTGATTTAATAACGTTACTTATGCGTAGTTTATACGTTATTTAGTCGCTATTGAATGCGAGCGATGTGTCCGGCACGAATGGCGGCGATCAACTCGGCTTTGAGCTTGGCGACGTAGGCATCCACATCAGCCTCGGTTTCCAGGTAAGTCTTGCTGGAGAGATCAGCAGCGCGAATGACCTTGGTGGTTTTGGCGACCGGCGTTGGCACGTTGGGCTGGCCGGTTTGCAGGGGCTTGGTGGTATCGCCCGGTTCAGCCACATGGAATGCTGGCTTGGCCGCGACGGCAGCCGCAGTTTCGATAATGGCAATAGCATCATCCATGGCATCGCCGCCTTGACCTTGCAGGTACAGGATTTGGGCGATGCTGGTTTGGCTGGCGATGCGGGTTTTGAGGTCTTGCAGCGGTCGCAGGGCTTTGTTGCTGAGCTCCGGTGTGGCAGCAATCGTGTTGAGCTTGGACTGAATTTCAGCGATTTTGTCGTCGATGGACAGCAAGGCCTTCTCACGGCGGGATTGGGCCAGTTGCTCGTTCACGGCGGTGACTGCTGCGACCAAGGGCTCAATACGGTTGACCTGACCGTAGGGCTTGGGGTTGTCGCGGATCTGGGTGAGTTCAGTCAACGCTGCGGCGGCTTGCGGCATCTTGTTGAGCGCCTCGCGGTTGTCGGCAAACTGGCCCAGCGCTGCCAGCAGCTTGCGCCAGGCGGCGATTTGGGTTTTGTAGAAGTTGACCAGGTCGTGGATGTCTTCTGATGCGGCCAGCCAGTCGTCCTTGGCGTTCAGCAGGCTTTCGATGAAGGCAAAGCTGTCACGGGTGGCCAACTGCTGCGCGATGCGGCTCAAAGCCTCGTCAATGTCTGCCTTGCCGGGATGGTGCGGCGTGCTGGCGGTGAGGACAAAGCCTTTCAGGTCTGTCTGCCATTCACCCAGGCGGGCGCGGAAGTCTGCTACCAGACTGTCTTCTTCTTCCCGACCCAGCTTTTGGAACAGGTCTTTGTACAGCTCCCGGGCGCGCTTGAGGCTGCTGGCGTCAGCGACCTTGCGCTTGAGGATGGACACCTGCTTGAAGCGGGCGGATTTGGTCAAGGGCTCGATGGCAGACGCTGGGTCCAGGTCTGAGCCTTCGAGCATGAGCTTGATTTCACCGGCCATGAACAGGCGGGCAATCAAGAGCACGGTTTCCCACTCGGGCTTCCAACCCCAGGGGATGCCGGCAAAGCGGTCCACCACGTCGGACAGGAGAACGCGTTTCTGGCTGGCTTTCAGGTGCAGGAAGTCGCGCATTTCCTTAATCGCGAGTGCGTTGCCTTCGTCCCCTTCCAGAGCCAGCTCGGGGCGGCTTAGGTGGTCGGCGGTCAGCACTGCCTTGATTTCGGCTTGTGGGTCTGCCTGACGGACTTTGAGGTACGGCAGCTTGCTGTAGGTATTGGTGATGAGGTAGTTGAGCAGGTCATCCAGCACCTTGTCGGGGCCAGTGGCCTTGATGGCAACGGATTGGCCCAGCGCAAAGAAGTCGCCTTGAATGATCAGGTTTTTGAGCTGCTCGACCAAACGAATGCGGCGCTCGCTGTTTTCGCTCCTGCGGTCGTTCAGGATGCTCTTGAGTGATGGCGTGGCTTGGTCGGCTTTAGGGCTGACGATGTATTTTTCAATTTGAAGGTACAGGGCTAGTTCAATGTCGAGGCGGTCACCCTCAGCCAGGCGCACAATGGCGCGGCCATTGTCTTGGTTGCTGCGCAGGATGCACCTGGCGGGCTGCAGTCTTTCATAGTCGTCGCCCAGCGGGGTTAGCACTTCAAAGCTGAGGGGTTGATTAACCTGCCCAAAAGGGACACCGTCCAACAAGCGGTTGAACTCGTAATCTGCTTTGGTTTCGCGGTGGCGTACCTTGGTCTGGTAACCAAAAATATCTTCATAGACAAGCCTCGAAAGCAAACGGGATTTCTCCGCTGCCGAAACCTCAACGTGACCGATTTCGCGAGCGACGTCGCGCTCTTCATTGGTCAGGAAGAACCACAAGTCGCCATTACGGCTCACCAGGCGCTGCTGCTCCAGGCGGGCCAAGCTCTCCTGAATCTTGCGTTTGAGGGCCAGTTTGTCGGCATCGATTTGGTCAACGCACAAGGTGGCTAGGTTATCGACGTTGGGTTTGATGATGTCCGGGATGTAGCGAATGAGGAACATCGCCTGCAGCAGCTTGGCATCGAAGGGCTGCAGTGCGGGGTTGAGCGGTGCCTCGTCGATAGACCGCTTGGCCACACCGTCGATGAAGCTTTCGATTGACGGGTAAAAATCGTAGAGCGGGACCAGTATGTCGGGGCCCTTGTTCGCGTTATGGACGGCTGCGGACTGAAATGCGTCGAGCAAGGAGCGCTCGCCTTTGGACAGGTGCTTGCCAGTGGCACCGACTTTGCGGATGGTCTCAAAAATCTTTTGCAGCAGCGTGAACTGGTAATGGGCAAACGGATAAAAGGCGACAAACTCGACCGCATCTTTGTAGCCGCGCAAGCTGACCGAGTTACCGACAAAGCCCAACTGGTTGTTGATGACATCACCCTTGCCCGCGTAAGCGTCTCGCAGCAAGACATGAGCCTCTTCGGTCTTGGCCAGCAGGCGCTCGCCGATCACTTCGTGGATGTTGGTGCTGGCCAGCGACAAGCGGGTGTGAAAGCGGCCCTGAATCTTGGAGAAATCTTGCGTCTTGGCCACGTTGGTCTCGCCGATGGCTGCGTCGATGTCTTCTTGGCTGGTAACGATGACCCAGGCCCTGCCCTTGCATTGCGTGCCCAGTTGCTCCGTTATGGTCTGTAGGCTGAGCATGAGCTGGAAGTTAGCGCCGATGAACTGGCCGACCTCATCGACCAGAAAAATGACTTTGTGGTTGGCAGGCTTGGTGGCGAGGTAGTCGTTGACGATTTTGGCGAAACCTTCGATGTTTTCGCGGAAAGTATCACGGGCGCTGTCGAACCAAGTGCCAGCGGACTGCGGGCTCATCTTGAGCGACTGGGCCAACGCGACCACGATGTCATCGCGCAAGAAATCGACCGCATCGCGTTCCTTCTCCCAAGTGCTGCCGTTCGATGCGGCAAAGGCGGTCTTGAAAACCTCGAACACGCCCTTGGCCACCAAGTGCCGCTCCATGTCGGCAATGTGCGGCGCATCACCGGAGTAGCCGAGCTTCTCATTGAACACGCGCAGGAACACTTGCAGGATGGCGTCGCGGTCGGACTTGCTGTCGGCCTTGGCGTCGATGTTGAACAAGATCACATCGGCAGTGCCTTGGGTTGCCCGCTGAATGTCGGCCAATAGCATGGCGTCTTTGATCTTTTGGTGGTCAAAGAATTGATTGGCCCAGCGCGCATCCCCGGTTTGGGGGTTGTGCGCCTCCAGATTCTCCAGCAAGTACGACAAGATTTTGATGAAGTGGGACTTGCCAGAACCAAAGAAGCCAGACACCCAGACACCCATGCGGTCAGTAATGGCAGCGTCCTGGGGGCGGTCGATGGCGGCGAGGTAGGCGTCGAAGAAACGACGCAGATGGTCGCTGATTTCCTTGGTGACGACGTACTCTTCCAGTTCCTGCCAGACGCTGGCAGCATCCATCTGGTCGGCTTTAATGACGCCGTTGATGGGTCGGTCGATGGGCTTGAGAAACAGTTCTTTGATTTTCATTTTTGTTTGTCCCGTGAATCAATGATGTGAATTGCTATTCAGCTCTCAACTGGTTTCTGGCACCAAGCGGAAGGCTCGGTAATAGTGGTCTTCGGCCAGTGTGTTGAATAAGCGCAGTGAATGCCCGTCGTACTTGCCCGGAAAGAACATCAACAGCGGCGTGTTGCCCATGATGGGGTGCAGGGCCGACAGCAAAGTGTGGGTGCGCAACATCGGGTACACAGAACCCACGCCCGTCAGGATCAACAGATCGAGATTTTCTATATCAAACTGGGCCGCAATTTTTTGCGCGAGCTTGTCTTCTTTCAGGACGGAGCGCAGAGCGGCCAAGGCGCTGTCATCACCCTTGGTTTTTTGCATCTCTATGGCTTTATCCAGAAGGTTTCGCTCTTCCAGAAGCTCAGTGACCAACTTCAGCAAATCAACCGTAGCAGCGCGGATGGTCGGCATTTGCTTGCCCAGTGCCGGGAGCACGGTGCCGGTCAGGAACTCGCGCACGTCCATTTCACGGTCGGGTGGGTAGTCAAAGATCCAGAAACCAATTTCATTGCCCAGGCCCTTGCTGTCAAGGAAGTCACTCGATGTGATGCGAGGCAGGATCTGGTTCAAGCGTTCGTCAAAGGTCAGAGTCGTCATTTGGCTCGCTCCAGGCAGTCGAGGACATAGGTTTCTTGGCGATCCAGCAGGTAGCGCCGCACATCGGGGTGCAGGGAGCGCGGCGACAGCTTCATGGAACGGGCGTTTTCAAGGTACTTGGTCTCTGCCAGGATGCGGACGATCACCTGAAACAGCTTGGCCCGCGTGGAGTCCGACCAGGACGCCACGGCAGCGTCATGGTGGGCACATTCGGCCAAAAAATGGTCCCAGTCGGTGGCAACCAAGGCCGGCTCCAGCTTGCGTTGGCGCTGCGCGTACACCTTGCGCAGGAAGTCGCCCAGGAGCTGGCTGTGTTTCACGGCGGCAGCCAGCAGCAGTTGGGTGGCCACTTCGCTCTCGCGCGTGGTGATGATCTTCCAGGCCGCGGCATCAAGCATGTCCAGACGCCGACGGATGAGCCTGGCCTGACGTCGGGCGGTGGCGGGCGTTTTCTTCTGCAGAATGTTGTCAACCTCGATAGCGTGCACCCAGGCCGCGTCGTCCGGCGCAGTGAGCAACAAGGCCGCGACGCGCTTGCTCTCCAGCGGCATGAGCGAGCCGGCGGAGATTTCTGCGTTGTAGGCGATGTTTTTCATAAAGGATGGATTTTGACCGGGAACGGCATCGACGAAACTTTGACTGCTGGATGGAAGTTCATGTGGAACGCTCACAGGACATCAACTGACCCCTATCTCAAACAATCCCAGAAGGTGAACTTGACATCTCCATCAGAAGCAATGTCGTAGAAAATCTGTGCTCCACCGGATGACCCCCAGTCACCTGAAATACTTAGAAGACACTTTTGGTCAGCCTCAGCTGCCCAGTATTGGATGGCGCGAAACGTGCCGCAAAACTTTCCAATCATTTCGCCATTACTTTGCAGTTCGTCATCTTCATCAGTAAGGCGTTCGAACTTGTTTATTGCCTGCAGCAACGCCTTGGACATACTTTCAGACAGATCATCCTTAAACATTTCAAGGTGTGACGTTTGACATCGCAGGCCATGCGAAATGACGCCAGTGACGCGCTTGACATCGCCACCCTTCAGATAAGTCTCCCACGCAAAGGGTAACGGAAACGTGTCGAATTTTTCACCTGTGACAAGGTCGAATTTTGTGACGTGTTTGGCATTGACCTTTGATCTAGGTATGACGCGAATGTGGCCTTTGAATTTCGTGCGGTCGTACCACAACTGAAGCAAGCCATCTCCCAATGGTTGTTCGATCAATTCGGACACATCGCGCAGGTCGATCTGAACTATCGGGGTCATCTTTTTGGTTCGTGAGCTTGTGGGAATAGGAAAATCAATCGACGTAAAGAATGGTCCCGCCAGCATGGTCGATGTCCTGTCGATTTCCTTTTGATCTACATCTATTGTTGTTAGATCCAGTGACTCGGCAGCCAACTCTACCGTCCGAAGTAGTTGGTACTCATCAGTCTCTTTAGTCAGGCTGGAATCTGGAAATTCGTTCTTTATTTTTCCAATAACTGTCATCTGTAAAGCAGCAGCTTGATCGAGCTGCTTCAAAACACCTGCCGAACGTGACATCGCCAGACGGAGCCTGGGTTCTGTCAACCCAATCTTTGCCGGCCCAGAAGACGGATTGGCGGCGATGACCGGCGAGGGTGGAGCGGCCTTTACGACAACACCGTCCAAATTAGGCACAACGCCGCCTATTTTCTTTACTGATTTGATGGATAGAGCGACCGGGGTTTTCTCGGGCGTGTTCTTGCGTGCAGTCACCTTGGATTTCACGCTGGTCTTTTCGACGTACCCCTTGCCCAGTTTTTCGGCAATCAACTTATTCGCTTGAGTCGCTGCCGTGGCTGCATCCGAAAATGACTTTGTCTGAGCCTGACCGTCAGTCCCGATCTTTCCATAGCGGGCGCTGAAGCTGTCGCCCGTCACTTGTATTTCCCAGAATTTCGACGACTTCTCATCAATGAATTCAAAGTGACGCGCTGATTGGCTTGCTGCTTTTTTGCTATCTTTGGTTGCCATGTGTAGTCCCGTTCTGTGGTGCTGATCGATCCGCGCGCCTACGTTGGGCGTCAATTGCTCAAGCCGTGAGTTGCATAAGCTGCTCTTCCGAAATGACCTCTACCCCGAGCTTTCTCGCCTTCTCTGCTTTGCTGCTGTTCGATGCGGGGTCGGCCAACACCAGGTAGTTCAACTGCTTGGTCACCTCGTCAACCAAGGCAAAGCCGGCCGCCTTCAAAGGCTCCTCATAATCTAATTTCTTCTTGCCGCTGGGCAACTTGCCGCTGATGCAGACTGTCATGGTGGTGTCGGCTTCGACCACGAGTTGGCCTCGCACCACCGGAAGAACCGTGACTCCGGCCGCCAGCAGCTTGTCTATGACCTGCGCCATCTCGTCAATGCCGTCCTGGATTCGGTTGGCGATGTTGGGTGCACCTGCCTTCTCTGCCAGCACAGCATCGCGCAAGCGCCCCGAACGCCAGCCCTCCAGGGTATCGAGATCACCTTCTGCGGCGCGAATCATGAGTTCCACCCGCCGCTTGCCCAGGTGCTCAATACCAAGCGACCCGATGAACCGGCTCAGCGTCAAGGTGCGTGTGCCATCGATCGCATCCAGAATGTTCCCGGCGCGCTTAGCGCCGAGCGTGAGTTCTCGCTCGGCATGGGTTGTCAGAGCGGCAAGTTCCGCGACACGATTGCGCAGCAGGTATAGGTCCCCAGCGTCTTCAATCGCCATCTGCTCCATCATGGCTTCCAGCACTACGTCACCAATCCCCAAAATATCGAGGCTGGCGATCCAGCGTCGCACCTTGCCTATGGACTTTTTCTGACACGCTGCGTTTTTGCATTCGAGGATCACACCCTCGTCGCCTCCGATGATGATCCTGCGCCCGACCTCCCCTCCGCAAAAAGGGCATGCCGTGGGCACAGGGATGGGTATGCGGCTGGTGGGGCGATGGGTGACGCGAATGATCTTGGGAATGATGTCGTTGGCCTTGACCACCCACACCGAGTCGCCAATGGCTACATCCAGACGCGCAATTTCGTCGTAGTTGGCAAGTGACGCATTGCTGACCGTGGTGCCGCCAATCTCTACGGGTCGAAGCTGGGCTGTTGGGTATAAGCCCCCCGTGTGACCGCCGCTGACCACCACGGCTTCGAGCACCGTCTCGGCCCCAGAGGAATCGAACTTCCAGGCGACTTGCCCTTTAGGACGACCGGCGGTAACGCCCATCGCAAGCTGCTTGGCGATGTCGTCGATTTTCAGCACGACGCCGTCAATCCAGATTGGCAGGGAGTCACGCGTCCTGGCGATCGTCTTGAAATATTCAACAGCCTTGTCGGCGCTCCAGCATTGCACATGCGAGATCACGCTGAAGCCCAAGGACTCAAGGCGCGCCGACTTCTCGGTCTCAGTGCGAAACTCGACCGACAGACCCGCACGCATCTCGTCCAGGTCAAACGCGAAGATTGTCAGGCAGTCCGCCTGGTGCCCGTTCTTGCGACGCATGATGCCGGTACCGGCGTTGCGGGGGTTCGTGCTGCGTGCTGGGTCGATCTTGGTCCACTCTTCAACCGTCAGGATTACTTCAAAGCGCACGGAGCCGCTGAAACTATCGCCGTCTAACCCCGCCCAGGCCGGCAAACCCTTGAAGTGCAAGGCATTGGCCGTGATGTCCTCACCTACCGTACCGTCGCCTCGGGAGATAACTTGCACCAACCGGCCGTCGGTGTAGTACGCGGCGGCGCTGGCTCCATCACCCTTGATGCTGGCATGCAAGGCTTCGACTTCATTCTTTGCACACCAGGTGCGGAATTCGACCTCCGAATTCACCTTGCTCTGACTGCCCATCGGCATTGCATGACGCGCCTTGGTCAGTATCGATTCCGCCGCTACCGGTGCGCCCACCAGTGCCAGCACTGGATCATCGGGGGACAGCAGGCGCAATTCATCTTCAAGCGCGTCATACTCGGCGTCGCTCATGATGGCTTCGCCGCGATGGTAGTAAGCGTGCTTGGCCTGGAGTATCAGGTTGCGCAAGTAGGTAATTCTCGATGTCACTTGAATGGGTCCCTTTCCCAAATAGCGTTGGTCACGCCCACGCCGAATGCACGGGCACCGACACGCTGTTGCTGTGGCTCAGCTCAGGTTCACGCAAGCAGGGTTTTCCTGAATAGCGCTTCCGTAGACGTGTGCAGTGACAAAAAGTACGCATCATGGCCACAGCCCTCCAACTTTCCAGCAATCAGACTGCGACATCTCAACCACGCAGTCCAACCAGACGCATCGACTACCAAGGGCACCGTCTCATTCATGACGATTTCAGAGCATTGATCGCGTTAACTTAACAACGGAACAAGTTCCTCATTCCCATTCTTGATGGCAACATCCTTGGCAGTTTCTCCCTCATCGTCCTTCAGGCTAAGGTCCGCACCGAACTTCAGCAGAATCTTCACTGCGTCAGCATGTCCTTCTGTTGCGGCCATCATCAGCGGAGTGATTCCAATATTGGTCTTTACGTCAACATGTTGAGGTCTGCGTTCCAAAAGTTCCTGTAGGGCCGTCACGTAGTTGCTGCCGGCCGCCAAATGGATCGGCATAGCCCCCGACTCGTGTCGAAGCGAAGAGTCGGCTCCAGCTTTGAGCAAGGTCACAGCGCATCGATCATCAGCGGGCTTACCAGCGTCCGGCGCCAGAAGGGACATAAATAGAGCGGTTTGCCCTTCACCAATGTTTTGGTTGATGTCTACACCAGCAGCCAGCATGGTCTGAACTAGATGAAGCCGCTGACCCATGGCTGCCAAAACGAATGGCGATGGATCACCAATAATGCTTGGATTGGCCCCGTTACTCAGCAAGTAGTCGAGACACTGCTCAGCGTTACGACGGAACATCCTGCTGTTCGATTTATCCTGCGAGCCCGCCAATAAAATTGCAAGCGCTGTCTGGCCCTGGGCGCTTATGTAGTTGACATCAACGCCAGCATGTACCAAGTCCTTCAATCTCTTCGCGTCAGCCTGAATTGCCGCAGCAAGGAACGCTTTCCCTTCTTCCGATTCGGGCTGCTCGTCGACAGTCACTCCAGCGCTTTGTTGGGTCGCAGACTCACTGGCTCCGTGCTTCTTCAGCAGCTTGATGAGATCCTCGTCATCGTTCTCGATGGCTTCGGCTAAGTGTGAGGTCCCGTCGTGAAGTACGTTGGGGTTTGCGCCAGCCTTGAGCAGTATCTTGATAAGTTCGAGGGAGGACTCTTCATCACCATCCTCTTCATCGTCCCCGCCATTAAGCATCCGCCGCAGATCTTTAAGCGCATCCAATGCTTTGCCATCGCTTCGAACGCCAATAGCCTGCAATAGTGGAGTTCTGCCACGAGCGCCCGTCGCATTGACATCAGCGCCAGCTTTCAATAGAGCTTTGCAGATAGCAACGTGACCCTTGCCAGCGGCGTTGCTCAATGCAGTCCAGTCTTCATCGTCTTTGACGTCTGGCGATGCGCCCGCCTTGAGCAGTAACGTCACGATTTCATCGTGTCCTTCATTGGATGCGCGCTTCAGGGCAGTCCAACCATCGCCATCTTGCTTGTCAATTGCAACATTCCGCTTGATCAGCGCTTTGACGATTGCGGACATGCCGTTTGTTGAAGCCAAAATCAGCGGCGTTGTGGAGGTTGAAATTGCAATCTTGCTCTCGGCATTTGGATCTGGATTTGCCCCGACTTTGAGCAAGAGTTCCGCTACATTTTCACTTGATCCGTTTACGAGAGACCACATCAATGGCGTGTACCCGGAGTCGGAAACGATGTCCAGGTCCGCTCCCAATTTCAACAGCAGAGTGCACATCGGGAAGTTGCCCCTCGCCGCAGAGACCGTAAGGGCAGTCTGGTTACCTGACTTACCCTGACTGGATCTGATTTCGTAAGCTGCGTTCACATCTGCGCCATTTTTAGCGAGCGTTTTCACGACGTCATCGTGTCCCAGGAAGCAGGCGATCAGAAATGCAGCGAATGTGTCTTCCCGCCTTTGGTTAACGTCGATGCCGTGTTTGATCAACTCCGTGACGATATCGTTATGGCCATTTTCGGCGGCTGCCATTAGAAGGGTGGTGCCGTCTGGCAACGTCTGGTGGATATCGGAACCGCTCTTAATCAGCTTCCTCAGCGTAGGGATATCTCCTTCCGTCGCTGCCTCAAACAGTGGCGGAGGAAGGTCTTCTTTTTTTGGTTGATTTGCGAAAATCTCACCCATTCGGAAGAGTTTATTTAACTCATCAGCAGGGACAGAATTTTCGCCCTCCGACCTTATCAAGTTGATTCGACCAGAGAAAAATTCATAGTGACCATCGTGTAGCTTGTCACGAATATGGGGGGTATTAATTAATTGCTCAAGCTGATCAAGTTTCGAGCTGGTCTCATCACTGATTTTGACCGAACCTTCGTCTGTCACTTCTTCTGAAGGCGGCTCCTCGACCTCATCTTCTTCGGTGACCAAGTCATCGGATGTGTCCGATTCGTCATACGTAAGGTTCTCCTTGAAGGGATGGGAATACCGGCCCATCAGCTTATCGCCCAAATCAATCGTCTTGCGAGATTCACCGCCATCACTTGGTGAATTGAACCCGTAAACGTCGTGCATGGCATCTTCAGCGCCAAACTCCAAGAGCGTCTTCAAGACCTTCTCTTGATTCGCCAATTTGGCTAAATTTGAAGCTGACCGACCCTCTGTGTTCTTGTGTTCCAGGTCGCCACCAAGGTGGTACAGGCTTCGGACAACACCCACATGGCCATTCTGAGCGGCCAGCATCAGTGGCGTGTTGCCCAGATCATTAGTGCTATTCACGGAAACGCCTTGATCCCGGAGATTCAAGATGGATCCAAGCGCTCCTTCCTGTGCAGCTCGGGACATGGCCTCCTTGGGATGCAATGTTCCGTAATCCTTGGTCTCGGCATTGGCCTTACGCAGAAGGGCAATCACCGATTCGAGAGCCTTCTCAATCGCCAGTGAAAGAGCTGTCTCGCCATCCGCATCGTGGGCATCGCAATCGTCCCCGCGCGCGATGTATCTGGCGACGAGTATTGGATGGTTGCTGAGTGAGGCCAGAATCAATGGCGTGTATCCAAGATCGTTTTTACTGGCCAAATCAACACCATGATTCAATAGGTAATCGAGAACCTCGGAGTCCTTGTTCCGAGCGGCGACAAATGCCGCTCGTGCCCCGAACTCAGCCAGGTTTGAACTTCCCCGGGCATCGATCTCTTGCAGCAATTCAAGACTGCCAAACTCGGCCACTGCCAATGGCAGAGTGTCGTAGTTTCCGAAGTTTGGCAGGGATCCTTTGCGCAGCAACTGAATCGCGATGCGCATCTTTTTGGTGTCGAGCGCAAAACCAAAAGCCCCGAGTTGACCGTCTGGCATAGTCGCGTTCACATCTGCCCCAGCGTCAATCAGAATATCTATTACTTTGCCATGGCCGTTAACGGTTGCAGTGATCAGTGCGGTCAGCCCGTTTGGCAGAGCAATGTTGGGGTCGGCTCTGTTGGCTAGGAGTGCCTTCACAGCATCTGTATCGCCAAGGCTGGTGGAAATCAGCAAGGCTGTTGATCCATCCGCCCGTTGCACATTCGGATTCGCACCGGCATCCAACAGCGCCTGAACAACCGCCACGTTTCCCTTGCGCATTGCTGCAGCAATGATGGGATGAACCTCCGGCACCCCAGCTTCAGCGATAACATCAGGCTTGCTGCCGCTGGCGAGTAAAGACTTCAGGCCAGCAAGATCACCAATTACAGCCATTACCGGAAGGCGAATTGCGCCAGATAGCTTGCTGAACTGGCGAGCTTCTGCGACCTTTTGAATCTCGGCCACATCTGACTGTTGCCATGCTTCTGTCAACTTGCGCATCAGTTCCTCGGTCTCTCTCTCCATTTTTGCTGAGGCACGTTGACGCTTGATAGATGCGGCCAACAACTTGGCCGCTGATTCATGCCCCGCATGCTTTGCAATATCCACCGGCGATAGAAGCCCGTCCACTATGACGGCAGCATCGACACCCTTTTCAAGTAGGAGGCTGATCATCTCGTCAAAGCCACGCATGGCTGCCACGTAAAGCGGATACAGGGGTGTGCCGTCGGTGCGAACAATGACGTTGGGGTCAGCGCCGTTATCCAACAGAACCTTCGCCGTTTCAATGTGGTTCTCCAGCACTGCGTGCATGAGCGGCGTGCAGCCTTCGATGTCTCTCACGTTCACCTCAGCGCCCAGCCCGATAAGAGCGGCTGCCACACTGGCATTGCCAGCGACTCCACAGTTGTGCAGCGGGGTTCTTTTCTCTTGGCTCAGCGCATTGAAGTCGGCACCCGCATTGTGCAGCAGCTCAATGGTCTTTTTGTTTCCCCCGATGGCCGCTGTATGCATGGGCGTTGCCCCATCGGGTAGCTGCTTCGTAGCGGACGCACCGTAGCGCAAAATACTTTCTACGCAGCCATTCGCGCCGGTTGCACATGCAATGTGAAGCGGCGTGGCCCCGGCGTTGTCACCTTTTGAAGGTCCGAGATCAACTTTGGCACCAGCGTCCAACAGCAGATTGACCATCGTGAGCGCTGAATCGCCCTTTGAAACAGCCAGGTAGAGGGGTGAATGGCCGTTCTTGTCTTCCAGACTTAGCTCTGGATGCTGCTTCAGCAGCTGTTCGGCAGCGGCCCATTGGTCCTTGTCGATGGCCGCAAGAAGCGGAGTGTCGCCCGATTCGGGTTCGGCGGCATTGATGTCTGCGCCCTTCGCCAGGAGCTGTTTGATTTTTTCAGTATCGCCCGATCTTGCCGCAGCGATCATTTCCGCGACTCGTTTCTTTTCACCGCCAAATAGACCAAAAATCATATGCTTCTCTCTTCACGTAGGTTGACTGGTACCCAACGACTTACTTATTATTTGTTCCTGATTGTGCTGTCGAACGGTTTGTTTCCTGGCTCAAGACCTCCGAAAGCCGAAAGCGATTGAATATCGCTCAACAAAACAAAATTCAGTACGTTTTTCTTGTGCTCAGCCATAGTCCCGCCCAAACACAGCTTTGGAAATACCGATCCCAAATGCCAATGCACCGATCGTTCCCAAGATTCCGGGCCCACGGGGTTCGAGTGGTTCGCGTGGCTCGTATGTGGGGGGTGCCTCGGCCAAGGGTTCAACCTGGATATGCAGCTTCTTCGCCAATGCATCAAGCTTGGCCATCTCAGGCGGGCTGGTCATTTTGAGGACCACCGTCAACTCGGTGTCGGCAGTTCGGGTGATCCCGCGCTTCTCTAAAGCCGATGCCGGGTTGGTAATGGCTTGAACCAAGTCATCCAGCCACTTGCAGATTTCACGGATGCGATGGCGATACACGCCCAGAAGCAGCTTGCGCGCCTCGCTTGACTCATGCCCGTCATGTGACGATTTAACCTCGTGATAACCGTCGACAAACTCCGACAAAACCTGCTCAAGTCTGCCTGCTGACCGATAGGCTTCTGCCATTCCGGCACTCTCATCCTGTATGAAATTGCCCATCGGATCGTCAAGCCAGCTCGACAAGTGGGTCAATGCTTGATCGATAAAGCCCATGTGTCGCAAAAGATCGTCAACGATCAAAAACTCGTGCCCTGACGGTTTGACTTTGCGTGCAATTGCTTGACGCAGGCTTTTCGCGACCGGTTCAAGTGCCTCACCAAGAAAGGTGACCCGCGATGGGAGTTTATAGACCACATCTTCGAAATTTGGCACGCTCGTGTCCATCATGGTGAAGATGCCCCGGCTTCAACGTTCGTAGACAGCAAGCGAGTCCCGCAGGCGCTCGCAAACCATCTGCCGCAGCGACGCCGGACTGAGAACTTCAATCTGAGACCCCTGGCGCAACACGTCCATCAACAACTCGGTTTCGTCAGAAAACGGCACCTTCAGTTCATAGCTGCCGTCGTCCTGCCATTTACCTTGTTGATCCGGGTGCCACTGTTCACGGCTGACCCACTGAGCAGCCTGCGCACTCACGCGTAGGGTGGCCCAGCGGCGCTGCTGACCGGCGTAGATACCGTACCCCGCGTCCATTTCGGTCTCTACCTGGTGCATTGCGATGTCCTTGGCGCGGGTTTTAAGCAAGCTGGCCTGTTCGAACGCATCCAGCGCAAAACGAAGCAGTTTGTCGCGGGTGTGGCACCAGGCGTCGACATACCATGTGCTGCGGTAGTGAACGAGGCGCTGTGGCGACACTTCGCGCTCGCTGACCTCCCCGCGCCCCCGGGTCAGGTAGCGCAGGTGCAGACGCTTGCGCTTGAGCAATGCCTCGCCCACCAGCTCGAAAAACTGGCTTTGCACTGGCCGCTTGGCCGGGCTGATGATCTTCACCCGCCTGAGCAAGGCCCTGGCTTCGGCCTCGCTAGTACCCAGCATCTGGTGGATGCGCTCCAACAGCGGCTGCAAATGGCGGCTGATCACGCCATCTGAGTCGATGTCGTTGAACAGTTGGTGTGCCATCAGCAGGCTGTAGAGCTCGCGTTCACTGAACCACAATCCGGGGAGCTCGTGCTTCTGGCCTCGGTACTCGCTGCCGAACTTGTAGCCGTTCAGAAAGCGGTCGTACTCGATCGGTGCGCCAAGCTGGTCACGCAGGTAGTCGAGATCTCGCTTGAGTGTGGCCGGCGACACCTCAAGTTCATCCAGCAACGCCTGAAACGACACATGGCCGCGGGTGCGGATGAGCATCTCTATCCTGTACACACGGGAAGTTTTGCTCATGGCAGTCCGTTCGTGCTGGCGCAGCCGCTGGGGTAGCGGCACCCCACCTCGCACGACGGTCGCAGCGCCGAGGGCATCGGCACCCGGTTCCGACAGACCAAGGCGATTGACTACCCCAGGGTCGACAGCACCAGGACATGCCTGAATCGTTGCCATGGGGAATTTATGGTTAGCATAAACCGAGATTGTCCATTAGAAGAAATTGTCGCTTACGGCAGGCAATATGGCGAGCACAATTGGGGCTGATTTCTAATGGATACCATTAGAAATCCCAATGAAATCAACGAGATGACATGC
>Ga0105055_10006082_pt1 | contig 16718 bp, 15 predicted proteins | sample BON03_FD_78090 | JGI IMG/M metagenome (GOLD analysis project Ga0105055, IMG submission 78090) | Freshwater microbial communities from Lake Bonney liftoff mats and glacier meltwater in Antarctica - BON-03 | ecosystem: Environmental > Aquatic > Freshwater > Ice > Glacier meltwater | place: Lake...
ATCGTGAGCTACGATTTGAATTACCGCCCTTCGCTGTGGAAGACGATTGGTGGTATCGAGAAAGCTCAGGAAGTTAATCGCGAGATTGCGAAATACGTCGATGTGATGATTGGCAACGAGGAGGATTTCACCGCCTCACTGGGCTTCGAGGTCGAAGGTGTGGATCACAACATTTCCGAAATCGAAACGGACGCGTTTAAGGCGATGATCGAAACCGCCGTCAAAGAATTCCCCAATTTCAAGGTCGCTGCGACCACCCTGCGCCGCGTGATCACCGCGACGAAGAACGATTGGTCGGCGATCCTTTGGCATGACGGTCAATTCCACGAGAGCCGTAAATATCCTGAGCTCGAAATTCTCGATCGCGTGGGCGGTGGCGACTCGTTTGCCTCCGGGGTGCAATTCGGATTCATGGAGCACAACGACGCCAAGAAAGCCGTCGAATACGGCGCGGCTCACGGCGCGCTCGCATCGACCACTCCCGGCGACACCTCGATGGCGAATCGCAAGGAAGTCGAAAAGCTCATGAGCGGCGGCGGCGCCCGCGTCGTGCGTTAACCCGACATAGTCGGCCTAACCAGGTGCAGGACCCTATGGTTCTCTGAATGTCTGCGGCCTAAGTGTCGATTCGCAGCACGATCTTTCCGAACTGCCCACCGCGCTCCATCAGCGCGAAAGCCTGGGCGGCCTCAGCCAAATCAAAGGTATCGCTCACGACTGGCTTGATGTTATGAGTGGCCACGAAATCCACCATCGCTTGCCAATCCGCGGGGCTACCCATCGTCGTGCCGAGCAGCGATAGTTGCCGCCAAAAGATTTTGCGCATCGGCAACGTCGCGGGATCACCTCGCGTCGCTCCATAAAACACAATGCGCCCACCGGGAGCAGCGGCATTCATGAGTTCATCGAATCCTTCACCGCCCGCGCTATCTACGATCACATCAAAGTGTCCAACATCCTTGGCCGCCTGTTTGGCCCAGCCTTTCTGAGCATAATCAAAACCGCCTTTCGCGCCTAATTTCACCGCTCGCTCTATCTTTTCTGCCGAGCTTGAAGTCACCCAGACCTCGGCACCTTGCGCGATGGCGAATTGAACGGCGAAAAGCGCGACGCCTCCACCCACTCCGGAAACCAGCACGCGCTCACCGGGTTGCAATCGTGCACGACTCATCAAGGCACGATAGGCGGTCAATCCCGCCAGCGGCAAAGCCGCCGCTTCCTGCCAATTCATGTGCGCGGGTTTTCCGGCGAGTTGCTCAACTGGCACGACGATCTGCTCCGCCATCGTGCCGTCCCGTGGGAGTCCCAGAATTGAAAAATCGTCGGATTGCGAATGCTCATTCCCTCCCCACCGAAAACTCGGATTGATCACCACCTCGCGCCCCAGCCATGCAGCGTCCACGTCGTCACCCGTTGCCGTCACAATGCCCGCACCGTCTGATCCCGGAATACACGGCCACTTGAGTCCCGCATATTGACCGAGCTTGATCCACACATCGCGGTGATTGAGGGCGGCCGCTTTAAGCGTAACCGTCACCTCGCCCGCAGTGGGTTGAGGTGACGCGACGTCGTTAAGAGAAAGTTGATTTACAGAAGTGAGTTGAATAGCACGCATGATCAGAACCTAGTGAGCGTGTCAGTCAGAGCAAACGCTGAGTATTCGAATCGCCCCTATGCCAAGATCTCCACATGCATCCCAATGACCATTCCTCACCAGTGAACCACTCCGGGCCACGAAAGGTAATCGTGGCCAGCGCATTACACCCCATTGATGAGTTTTGCGATCAGGAGGAGCGGATTCGTGGAGTCGAAGCGATCGTCGATCAGGCCGCGAAGCAAGCCGCCCAGATGTATCCGGGCCAAAGACTCGATTTGATTATTTTGCCCGAGGAAATTTTGACGGGGGACTCATGCGCGGGGACTCCCGCTGATCGCGCCGTGAAAATTGATGGGCCGGAATTGGAGAAAATGCGTAGCAAGCGCGTGAATATCAGTGCTACATCGTCGTCCCGCTGACATTGGCAGACCACAAACGACCTGAGCTTTTCTTCAATTCTACCGTGCTCCTAGATCGCGCCGGAGAGACGGCAGGGGTTTATCACAAATACCATCCCGTGGCCGATCGCGCTGGCGATAAGCTCGAAGGAGGGATTACGCCGGGCAACACCTTTCCCGTCTTCGACTGCGACTTTGGGAAGCTCGGCATTCAAATCTGCTGGGATATGTCTTACGAAGATGGGTGGTTGGAACTCGCCCAAAAAGGCGCGGAGATCGTCGCCCTCTCCACGGCTTCGCCCCAAACAGCTCAGCCTTCCAGTTACGCACTGCGCGGAAAATACCACGTGATTTCGAGCACGCATAAACACAATGCTTCCGTCTTCAATCCGATCGGTCGCATCACCAAGCAGATCACGGAACAAGGGGTCATGGTCTTTCAGCTCGATCTGTCCTACGTATTGCTCCACTGGTCGCCCACCTTGAATGAAGGTCAGTCCTTCAAACAGAAGTATGGTGATCGGGTGGACTTCATTTACTACGCTGAGGAAAACACTGGTATGTTTTGGTCGAACGACAGGGCGCTCCCCATTCAACAGATGGTCAAGGCAATGGGCGAAATAGAAATCGCCGATCAATTAGAGCGATCTCGGTTACGGGAGAATGCTCTACGTGATGCGAGCAACCCGTTGCCATAGTATCATCAAGCCTGTAGGTGGTTGGCGCGCGCCCACGGGCCGGCAATCGCTACCGTGTATCCCGGACTCTGGACATTAAAGAATAGCGTGGTTCCATCCGGCGAGAAGCAGCATCCCGCCACCTCCCGCTTGGGGGCGATGTTCTCCGCGATCACGTAAAACTCCCCCTGCGGAGTCACACCCAAGACACGACAATGCCGATCGGTGTCTTCGCAGATGAGTAGATCGCCCCATGGAGTCACTGCGATATTATCGCCGTTGCTGAGAATATCTGAATCGTTGGGCTCAAGATAGAGTTCCAATTTACCCGGTTCTTCGAGTTCGCGCTCAGTTCCCTCGTAGGGACTCGGAAGATAACGGAAAATTTGGCCTTTCAGTTTTTTGCCACCACTCGTCATGGCGAAATAAATACCGTCTTCGCCCGTCCATGCACCTTCGCCGCGAGCAAATGGCACCGCTCCTGCGGCTACTCCACGAAGCCGTAGATCGTTGAGAGGACTCTCAGGATCATCTAAATCAATCCAACGCACAGCCAGGGGCTGACCAACGGGAAATTGTTGTTCAGTCCAGTTGCGCGTATCGGTGATATTTCCATCAACCAACGCCAGCGCCTGCAAACGACCGCCTGCCGCTAGGTTTTGTTTTTCGTGGGGTAAAAACCGGTAGAGCAAGCCATCACCGGAATCCTCCGTCTCATAGACCGCTCCTGAATTCTCATCGACCGCAATCGCTTCGTGCCGGAAACGCCCCATCGCTATCAGTGGGACTGGTGTCACCAAACCGGGCTCAATTGAGGGTCTCACTTCAAAATTATAACCGTGCGCTTTTTCCGCATTCAGCTCCGGCAAGTGATTCACCTCCTCGCAAGTCACCCACGTGCCCCAAGGCGTCGGGCCACCGGCACAATTACGAACCGTGCCAGCCAGACTCAGGAAATGACGTTCCATCTTCTGCGTGCGCGTGTTGAAAACGACCGTCGTCGTGCCACCGAGGTTGGGAGCGATTCCCTTACCTGCATCGTAAATCTTGCTGTCGGGTATTTGACCGAAACGTTCGTGCTTCGATCCGTAAGGACCTTTTTCGACAAATCGGCTCTCCAGTTCGTGATTGCGAACCAGCAACGTCTCGCCGTTTGGTCCGGGAAATGCAGCCATCCCATCGTGCATACCGGGCACGAGAAAACCATCAGACATCTCCTCACCCATGTGTGAAAATGCCGTGTAGCTAAACCCCTTAGGCACACGAATCAGTCCATGAGGATCTTCCATCAGTGGACCGTAGCCAGCACGCCCTAAGGGCAGGCCATCAAGAAGCGTTTTACTCGAAAGCGCACGCAGCCCCATAAACCCCACGGTCGTGATCGCTGCGCTCCTAATAAAATGACGGCGGGAGAACATCACGGCAGTTTCAACGATTTTAACCGTGTGTCAAAGCCGCCCCTTTCCCGGCACTCAATAGTCACGCTGATCAGATCCGTGTGAACAAATCCTCTTTGGCAAAACGCACTTTTGGTTTCGGAGCATACTTGTTGCTCGCGTCACGATAACCAACCGCGCAACACACTGCCGAAGTGTAAGGCGTAGCAGACAGCCCCAGAATATCATCAAACTGTGCGGGTTGAAAACCTTCCATCGGACAAGTATCCACGCCAATGAGTGCCGCTGCGGTCATGAAATTACCCAACGCAATGTAAATCTGGTGCGTTTGCCAAATATCGAGCCGACCTTCCTCTCGGGCTTTGTCTAGATTACCGGTCACCATGCCGCGGAATTTGGCTAAGGCCTCGACCGGAGTTCCCTGCACTTCACTCATCCGCGCGAGGTGACGATCAACGTGCGCTTCATCAAGGTCCTGCCGAACGGTCATCACAAGGAAATGCGAACACTCCCCCACCTGTGCCTGATTCCAGGCCGCTGGTTGTAGCTTCGCCTTCATCGCAGCATCCGTGACGACAATAAACTTCCACGGTTGCAGACCAATCGACGAGGGCGTAAGGACCAACGAATCTTCCAACGCCGACCATGTGAGGTCATCAATTGTGCGCGCCGCATCAAATTGTTTCACGGCATAACGCCATTTGAGAGCGGCCAGCAAAGTATCTGTGTTGATGGGTGACATATGAGCGAAAAAGCAGGTTCGCAGGGTATTTCGCAAGTCTGCCGCTCATTTTTCGCGACATATCTCAATTCCTGCTTGGCATGTGATTTCTGATAGACTGACTAAAAGACACGCAACCCGCGTTAGTTACCACCACCTATGCCCGCAACGATATCCCGCCAAAAACTCCTCAGGGAATGGAAGCTCTACTTCTTTATAGTTCCGGCTCTCCTGATGGTGCTCATCTTTTCTTATTTCCCGGCGGGAAGTGCCATTTATCATAGTTTTTTCGATTGGTCCGGTGGTGAGGCGAAGCAATTCATCAGTTGGGATAACTACATCCGAGCATTTCATGACAGCACCCTGCTCAGTTCGTTTGTGACGGTTGGAGCCCTGCTCATCTTCAATCTGTTCAAGATGCTTCCCTCGATCCTGATCGCTGTGCTCATTCACCGAGTCTCCAGCGACAAATGGCAATACGCCTATCGCGCCCTACTCGTCGTGCCGATGATTGTGCCACATCTCGTCACTCTTTTTATCTGGAAGTTCATCCTCGACCCCAATCTGGGTGCGCTCAATCGGATCATCGAAGCCACTGGTTTCAAAAGCGTGCTGGTCTGGATCAACGATTTCTTCGGCTGGAGTGTCTTCTTTCAAGACGTGCCCATCGGCTGGCTTTCCCAACCCGAGCTCATCCTACCCGCTCTCTTTATTTGGGGATTCCCCTGGATCGGCACGGTGGGCGTGCTCATCTATCTGGCCGGTCTCCAATCGATTGGTCAGGAAGTTTACGAAGCCGCCGATCTTGAAGGCATCGGACCTTTCCAGAAATTTATCTACATCGAGCTGCCTCTCATTCTCACCCAGGTGCGCCTGAGTCTAGTGCTACTCGTGGTGGGCACGCTCGGTCAATACGGCCTGCAACTCCTCCTGCTCAACGAATACGGCGGTCCGGGAGGTCGCGGCATGGTTCCCGGCTTGTGGATGTATAACCGCGCGTTTGTCGCCGGAGAATTCGGCTACGCCTGCGCCATCGGTGTGATTCTCGCTTTTGTAATTCTCGGGCTCACGCTCATCAATAACCGCTACGTTCGCGTCGATAAATGAGTGCCGCCGACAATACCATCTCTCAGCTGCACCGTAAGGTCGACTGGCCCAAGCATGTCATCATATGGAGCTTCATCCTGATCGAGCTCTTCCCGCTCTACATGATGTTTCAAGTGAGCTTCAAGGACAACGCGTCCTTCATCCAGCAACCTTGGCTCCCCCTCTCGCCTACTGAGTGGAACTGGGGCAATTGGCTATTCGCCATCAAGCTCGTCGGCCCCTATCTGGCCAACACGGTATTCGTAGCCGTCACGACGACGGTCTGCTCACTCTTTTTGGCCATTCTCGGCTCATACTTTTTTGCCCGGCACAAGTTGCCCTTCAGTGGATTACTTTGGGCCCTGTTCCTCTTCCTCATGCTGCTACCCACGGTCACAAATATCGTGCCGTTGTTCATGCTGTTAAAGTCGATGAGCCTGCTCAATACCCTACTCGCCCTAATTCTAGTCGGGGTCGCGGGCGGGCAGGTTTTCAATATTTTCGTGCTGCGGCATTTCCTCGAAGATCTGCCCAAGGATTTGTTTGAAGCTGCCGAAATGGATGGCGCCTCCCATTTCCAGCAAGTCATCAACATCGTGATCCCGATGTCGGGTCCGATCATCGGCACCCTCGCAATCCTCTCTTTCCTCACAGCGTGGAATGATTTCCTCCTGCCCTTGATTATTCTTCGCGACAAAGAGCTCTTCACGCTCGGTGTCGGTCTGATCTATCTCGACGGCGAGTATGTGAAACCGTGGGGCAAGATAATGGCCTCCTATTTCCTCGGAGCGATTCCGCTGATCGTGATCTTTCTCTTCACGATGCGCCTGTTCGTTCGCGGTCTGTCTGCTGGCGCGATCAAGGGATAAAGGGGTTTCTGCGTAGCCCAATTTGAGTCCCGCTGAGTAGCGGATCTAAATTTGACCGAATCTCGTAATGTTCTCTTTTACTCCTTGGGGAGAAGAGCCCAGCGCGATGCCAACCCACTGCACAAAATCAACTGCAGCGGGTGGTAAATCATGATTGGCAGTAGGATCAGGCCCATGCCCGGATGGCCGGCAAAGATCAACTGTGCCATGGGAATTCCCGCCGCGAGGGTTTTCTGAGAACCGCAAAACATCACTACGATCTCCTCCTCCCGAGGGAATTTCAGGGCGCGACTTACGCCCCGGGCCACCAAGATCACAATGACAAATAGGATCAGCGACACGATCGTGAGCATCGCGACATTTCCCCAACCATAATTCGTCCATATCTCCTGCTTAAACGATTCGCAAAAAGACGTGTAAACGAGCAGCAAGATCACGGTGCGATCGATCTTAGACGCCCATCGCTTATGACGTTGAACTATGCTTCCCCACCATGGACGCATGAGTTGTCCGGCAAAGAGCGGGAGCACCAACCAATACACCAAATTGAGGAACACCTCACCGAAAGGAAGTCGCAGGCCACTCGCTTCCATGACAAGACCAACCCAAAGCGGAGTAAATAACACTCCGACCAAGTTGGATAATGTCGCGTTGAAGACTGCCACCGGCACATTTCCACGCGCGGTCGCAGTCAAAGCTACTGACGACGAAACGGTCGAAGGCAGAGCGCACAAGAAGAACAACCCCAAGCGTAGATCTCCGTCTATCCCCGGTAAGGCGATCAGGGCCAACCCGAGCAACGGAAACAAAATAAAGGTGCTCGCTTGCACCACGCTATGCACCGGCCAGCGCATCGTGCCTGCGCGCAATGCTTCGAAGGGAAGCTGGATCCCATGCAGGAAAAAGATCAATGCTACCCCCACCTTCGTGAGCATTTTTGGCTGCATCCATCCCCCATTCGCACCCGGATCGGGCCAGCCCCAGGCCAGCAAAACCGCTGCCGCCATTCCCACCAGAAACCAATCAATCTTCAGTTTCATGATCAGCGATTTCGGCGACGAACCCAGAGAGCGATAATAGCTTCCCGACCTTCAATTCTAAAAACCCAGAGACACAGAGCATAAAGCCCAGCACCGAGCGGAATCAGCGCGGTCAAGGCAACGAGATCCACGGTCTTACCCGCACCAAAGTTAGAGGATATTAGCTGCCATCCTCCGCCCACGACGCCGCCCATCAACAGCGTCGCGATCAAGACCTTCGCCAGAGATTTCCACAAAGGCCCAAAGGTAAGCGCCGGTAGACGTTTCGTGAGCAAGCGCTGCATCAACAAGGTCTGCACCACCACCGCAACAACACTAGCAATGACCAGACCCGCGACACCGATGCGATACATCAGAGCCAGACTCAAGCCGAGGTTGATCAGGAAACTAACACCCGCGATTTTCACCGGAGTCGCCGTATCCTTCAGAGCATAAAAAGCTCGCGTGCTGAGACTCGAGATCGAGAAAAATGGCATCCCCACGGCGAACAATATCAACAGAGGCGCCATCATTTGTGTATCTGCCGCCGTGAAGGCCCCTCGCTCGAAAAGCACTCTGATGATTGGTTCACCGAGCAAAGCCAACCCCACCGCGGCCGGCACATTGATGATCATGATCAGGCGCAGCCCTTTCTGGTAATCATCCGCCATCAAGGCGTGGTTCCCCTCCGTCGCGTGCTTCGCCAGCATGGGGTAAACTACCGTAGCCACCGCGATGGCGAATACTCCGATTGGCAGCTCGGTCAGGCGATTAGCGTAAAATAATACCGAGGCTGCTGAGTCATTGAGTGAGAACGCCAAGAGGCGAGAGATAAGAATATTGATCTGATAAATCGCCGTGCCGAACAGTCCCGGAACCATCAGCAGTGCGATCAGCTTTACTCGGGGGGAAAGCGTAAAATCCAATCGCGGCCGCCACCCTTCACGCATCAACGCTCCCGCTGGCACCACCATTTGCAGCACGCCACCAGCGAGCACACCCGTGCACAACCAGGCCATGCGACCTTCGGGCGTTTCCGCAAAGCTCAGTCCCGCCCCACCCAGACATAGAATCATTGCGAGATTCAACCAAATAGGTGACAGCGCCGGTGTTACAAATCGCTCCAATACATGTAGCGCCGCACTAAACGCTGCCGCCAAGCAGACCAACGCCAGATAGGGAAAGAGAAAGACGGTCAAATCGGCCGCAAGCACCCACTTATCGTCATGTCGTCCCAAGCGATGGGCCTGACTGAAAAATAACATCCCCAGCACGACTAGCCCCCCGGTGACCAACGCGAGCCAACTGGCCACCTGACTGAGCAATCGGAAAGCTCCCGCTCGATCATTCTCGTGCAATTCGTCCTGCAAGGTCGGCACAAATGCAGCCGTCAAGGCTCCCTCGCCTAATAATCGACGAAATAAATTGGGTAAACTGAAGGCCGTAATAAACGCGGAATTCAGTGCGCTGATGCCAAACACTGCTGCGCTGAGCTGATCCCTCATCAGACCCAAGACACGGGAGACCACCGTCAATCCCGAAACGAGTCCAATGTTTTTCAGCTTTTTCGACACAGTGTAGTTTTCTCCGTCACCTCCGAGTCAGCAAGCGCGGAGAACGCGTTTACCGTGCCGCTAAACGTAAACTACGTCCGTCCACAGTCACATTCTCCAAGACATCCCAAGCCGCCTTGATCTCTTCCTGTTGCGACATGGCTTCCCAAATTTTTCCGAGCAACACTCCCCCGATCTGAGGCAAGCGCTCGATTGGACAGGAACCTACATAAATAGAACTTGGTTCATAAACGAAACGATCGCCCTTCTTCACAAACCCACCACGCGAGACCACCTGCACTTCAGCCTTCATGCCATAAACATTGAGTGCCAGTGGTAGTGCCACCTGTAGCTCTCCGTCGTTAATTCTAAAATTCAACTGTCCCGGCGTAATCAGACCATCCTTTGCGCCCTTACCTTTCGCCTTTTGGGCGTCGGATGAAAACTGTCGGGCGGCTTCATTCAATTCCTGCTCAACCAGATCGACCGAGGTTCCCGTCACGAAGAGTTGGGTTTTGCGCTCCCACGCGCGACCGATGCTTCCGTTGCGCGCCCCTTCAATAAAATACACCACCCCCTGCTTCGGTTCATTGGGCAAAGATCGCACCTTTTCGACCGGCTTCATCATTAACCATGCGCCCGCGAGCACCGCCCCGATCCCCACGCACAATAGCGCTCCGATGGTTACCTCGGTCCAGCTGGGACCATTGATGGCGCGATCATTGCGTGAGCTCATAATTATTGGGGCTACTTAGAATCAGCTTTAGACTCTGTTTTGACGGGTTTGCTTTCAGCAGGCTTCGGCTCCTTATCCGGCGTGCCTCTCTTGGTTTTAAAGTCGGTTTGATAAAAACCGCTTCCCTTAAAAATCAGGCCGGCACCGGTTCCGAGCTGACGTTCCAGCCCCATTTTTTTGCATTCGGGACATTTTTTCAGACGTTCAGCCAACATTGATTGGAAGACCTCCAATTCATGGCCACATTTGGAACAGACATAGTCGTAGGTAGGCATATACTTTGTCGTGATTTATGGCGTGTTCAACCGACTATAGCGAGTTTGTTCTCATCGCTGTTTCCCACCGAATGTCACTTAATAGGTGACATTTGATCTATGAATTGTCTGCGCACAGGGTTGCGCCAACTCATGATTTGCGGCACTTCCTAAGAAGAATGAGTTTTTCTAATCAACTCGAAACCTACCTCAGCCGGATCGAACAGGGTCTGGATAGGCATCTCCCTGTGGTCACAACCCGCCCCATTCGCATTCACGAAGCCATGCGCTACGCGATCGAAGGTGGAGGGAAACGCTTGCGCCCCACCCTAGTTCTCGCCACCGCTGAGTTGTTTGGTGCCGATCATGAGGCTGCTCTTCCGGCAGCCGTAGCGATTGAATGCGTCCACACCTATTCCCTTGTTCACGACGATCTGCCATGCATGGACAATGACGATCTCAGACGCGGCCGGGCCACGACCCATAAAGCTTTTGATGAAGCGACCGCTCTGCTAACCGGTGATGCGCTACTCACACATGCCTTCGCATTACTCGCCACATCTTACGCCACACAACCCACGCTCGCTCACGCCCTCATCAGCGAACTGGCCGCCACCGCCGGCAGTCAGCATCTCATTGGTGGGCAAATGGAAGATCTTCTAGCCGAGAAGAACGCCGACGCCACGGTCGACGATCTCGAATTCATCCACCTCAACAAAACCGCAGCGATGATCGAGACCTCGCTTGTTCTCGGCGGCTTAGTCGGCGGGGCTGATGAAGCCAACTGCGCGACACTTCGCAACGTGGGGCGCCATCTTGGGCTCACTTTTCAAATCATCGATGACATCCTCGATGCTACCGCTGATACGGCAACGCTCGGCAAAACTGCCGGCAAGGACGCAGCGGTCGACAAGGCCACCTACGTCAAACTCCACGGAATCGAAAAAGCTCAGAAAATCGCCGCTGAGCACACCCAAAAAGCCATCGATTCGCTACAATCGCTCTCGGTGGATACGACATTTCTCGCCGCGCTCACCGAATCGATGACCAAGCGGAAAAGATGAGGAGTCAGCTGTAGCCGAGGTCGTTGACCTCGGTTCGACTCTTCGGGGCCGGCGCCCCCGACTACTGTGATTCTCGCCGAACGCGGCAGGCCGATTAAGCCTCTGAGGCTGCCTTCACCAGATCGACAAAGCTGCGGGCCTCGAGGCTCGCGCCGCCGATCAAGCCACCATCGATATCCGTTTGAGCGAGAAGCTCAGCAGCATTGCTCGGTTTCATCGAACCACCATAAAGAATACGCACCTTTTGCGCGACGGTTTCGCCAAAGAGTTTCGTGAGCAGTTCGCGGATAAATGCGTGCACTTCCTGCGCCTGATCAGAGGTCGCTACTTTGCCGGTGCCGATTGCCCAGACTGGCTCATAAGCCAAGATTACACTAGCAGCCTGCTCAGTGCTGACGCCGCCAAGCCCTGCTTCCAATTGGGTTTGCACTACCTTTAGTGTATCCCCTGCTTCGCGCTCTTCGAGGGACTCCCCAACGCATAGCACCGGACGAAGTTCGGTCTTCAAGGCAGACAATACCTTCTGGTTGATCAGCTGATCGTCTTCGCCAAATAAGGCACGACGCTCGCTGTGACCAAGAATCACATGGGTGACAAAGAGATCGCGCAGCATAGGTGCGGACACTTCACCGGTGAAGGCACCGCTGGCCTCGAAGTGCATGTTCTGCGCTCCGAGCTTGATATTCGCGCCTTCCAGAGTGCGACCAGCACTTTCAAGAGCGGTAAATGGTGGGCAGACCAATACGTCGACTTCGGTCTGGCGGCCGATTTGTTGAGCAATCTCCTTCACCAACATCACACCGTCAGTGGGGGTCTTGTTCATCTTCCAATTACCGGCGATGAGTTTTTTTCGTAAAATCATAGAAAAGAATTAACTGAATGAGATTGTCGCCGAAGAGACTGTTCTTGGCGACAAAGAAGAATATTTAGCTGAGAAAATAGCGATTTTAGCTCTCTAAAAAGACGACTCCGGGGAGCGCCTTACCTTCGAGAAACTCCAAGCTCGCGCCACCACCGGTGGAGCAATGCGTCACCTTATCAGCAACTCCGAACTTCTTGGCGGCTGTCGCCGTATCACCGCCACCCACGACGCTGATTGCACCACGGCCCGTGGCTTCGGCAACGGCTTCCGCCATCGCCTGGGTAGCGCCGGCAAACTTCTCAAATTCGAAGACCCCAGCAGGCCCATTCCAAATGATGGTCTTAGCTCCAAGAATCGCTTCGCGATAAAGCTCAATCGACTTTGGTCCGGCATCGAGCCCTTCCCATCCCACGGGGATCCCCGTGCTATCGTCTGCCGCCTGCGTATTCGCATCGGGGCTGAAATCATCGGCACAGATATAGTCCACTGGGAAAACCAGCGTTACGCCCTTGGCCTTCGCTTCGTTCGCAAGTTCGGCGACAATCTTCGCCCCTTCGGCGTCGAAGAGACTCTTGCCGATTTCCATGCCATCGATCACCTTCTTAAAGGTGTAAGCCATCCCACCGCCAATGATGATCTGATCGGCTTTATCGAGCAGGTTCTTAATTAGAGGGATTTTATCGGAGATCTTCGCTCCGCCCAGAATGGCGAGCAAGGGACGCTTCGGCTCATCCAGCACGGCAGCAAATGCCTTAAGCTCTGCTTCCATCAAAAAGCCCGCTGCCTTTTGGGGCAGATTCACCCCGACCATCGACGAGTGAGCGCGATGCGCCGTGCCAAAAGCATCGTTCACAAACACATCCCCGAGCTTAGCGAGGCTCGCACGGAAAGTGGCCACCTTTTCCGGATCAGCACTCGCGGAAGCACCATCTTCGTTCTTGGACTTGCCCTCTTCTTCGATGTGAAAGCGCAAATTCTCGAGTAACAACACATCGCCGGGCTGGAGGGCGCTAGTGGCAGCTTCTGCGACCGGCCCCACGCAATCTTCGGCAAAGCTAACTTCCTTCCCGAGCAGATTACTCAGTTCAACCGCCACTGGCTTCAGCGTGAACTTCAGATCCACTTGTCCATTGGGCCGACCCAAATGGCTCATCAGAACGACCGAAGCTCCCTGATCTAGCGCGTGCTTGATCGTCGGTAAGGCTGCAACAATACGCTGATTATTAGTGATAGCACCAGTCGCTTTGTCCTGAGGAACATTAAAGTCGACGCGGATCAACACGCGTTTACCGGCTAGCTCGAGATCGCGGATAGAAGTATATTTAGACATGATAGAGTGGCGATAAATCAGAGATGAGTAAAAACAAGAGAGGAGCGAGGCGCGAGCCGACTCAGAAGTCGATTCTCGCTACTCACTCCTCGCTAGCTTGCGGCAGGACCGCGCTTAGAGTTTGCTGGCGATCTTCTTGGTGAGATCAACCACCCGATTGCTATAGCCCCATTCGTTATCATACCAGCTCACGAGCTTGAAGAACCGACTGTTCAGCCCGATGCCGCTACCTGCGTCGAAAATCGACGAAGATTTACTATGGATGAAATCAGATGAAACGACTTCGTCGTCGGTGTATTCCAGGATCCCTTTCAGATAAGTTTCGCTGGCCTTCTTCATCGCAGCGCAAATCTCAGCATAGGAAGTTTCCTTCGTCGTGCGGACGGTAAGATCGACGACCGAGACAGTAGGAGTCGGCACACGGAACGACATACCGGTGAGCTTGCCTTTGACTTCAGGACAAACGAGCGCTGTGGCTTTTGCCGCACCCGTGCTCGCAGGAATGATGTTTTGTGCAGCGGCACGACCACCCTTCCAGTCTTTCTGAGAAGCTCCATCCACCGTTTTTTGTGTAGCGGTGTAAGAATGGACCGTCGTCATCAGACCTTCTTCAATTCCAAAGCCTTCCTTGAGGAGGACGTGGACGACAGGCGCGAGACAGTTAGTGGTGCATGATGCATTCGAAATAATGCTGTGTTTCGAGACATCGAGTTGATCGTCATTTACACCCATCACGACAGTGATGTCTTCGCCCTTAGCAGGTGCCGAAATAATCACCTTCTTAGCGCCGGCATCGATATGCCCCTGAGCTTTCTCAGCAGCAGTGAAAAGACCGGTAGATTCGATCACAATATCAACGCCGAGTTCCTTCCAAGGAAGTGCAGCGGGGCCAGCTCTCACGCCAAGCACCTTGATTTTGTGACCGTTAACAACGAGCACATCATCCTCAGCCGCGTCGGGAGAGGATTTCTCGCTGGAAACCGTGCCAGCGAAACGACCCTGCGTGGTGTCGTATTTGAGCAGATAAGCCAAATTGTCGGCGGGAACGAGATCGTTAACGGCGACCACATTAAAAGTGGTTCCGAGAAGACCTTGCTCAACCAATGCGCGAAATACTAGGCGACCGATACGCCCAAAACCATTTATGCCAACTTTAACTGCCATGAGAGACTCCGTTTCTGTAGTTTGTTATCTGTATCAATTTAAGGATTCCACGCGGACGTGGAAGCAGAAGATGAAACAATTCGCCCCTGAGTTAGCAAGGGTTTTGCCGAAAAGTCGTGTCATCCACCGCAAATCCATAGTCCACACCCCAGAGCAGGCAGATAAATCTCGGTTTCAATTGATTGTCTGGCGGCATAACTTGGGGAAAAGCGGTCGTGATCAGCTAGTTGCGTCCAATCACCCAAAGCAGTGACATCATCCTCCAGCAGAATCACGACATCCTCGAGAGTTGGATTCACGGCCAACAGGAGGCGTGTTCTGCCAAGCGAGGCATCAAAATTGTAAACCACCGCGCAGGCCGTAGAATGCTCAACCTTGCAAAAATGGAAATACGTCTCACCCGGCGTAGACCACAGACGCAGAAGCTTGCCCGCCTCACTTCGTCGAAATGCGATCCAATCGGCGAAATACGCATGCGTGCCAGAGAATTTCAGTAAACGCCGGTGATCGAGCGCGTTGAGGTCGCCTCGTTGGTAGGTGTTATTCACCCCATGCTTCGAGCGCATAAAATCCTGTCCTGCCGCGATCATGGGAATTCCAATCGAAGAAAACAGAATCGCCGCCATCAAATGCGTGCGACGCCGATCGTTCGCCGTCGGGGCGTTGCCATTGTGATCCGGATTTTCCGTGATCTCATCCAGCCAACAGCGGTCATCATGTGACTCGGAATAGTTGACGGTCTGCGACGGCCATTTCGACCAATACCAAGGAGCACCCTTTAGATAGTATTCAAACGTCTCTACTTTGCTGCCGCCCCGCACATATTCGCGAAGAAAATCACGGTATCCATCGTTCCATGACGACCATCCGGTATCGCGCAGCACTCCTGCGATGTGCCCACGAAAGCTCCATGGCTCCGCAATTAGAATCACATTTGTTTTCACCTGTTTGAGCGCATCCTCGATTTCAATCAGCACTTCCGCGCCCAGCAGTTCCGCCAAATCAAAACGAAATCCATCGACCCCATAGGTTTCGATCAAGTGCGTGCACGATTCAATAATCAGGCGTTTTGCCATCGACGCATTCGCCCGTAAATCATTACCGCATCCGCTCCAATTCGACAGCGCTCCATCGGCGTCTTGCTCAAAATAGTAGAGCTTGTCGATAAAGTGAAGGTGAGCCGGCACTCCCACGTGATTGTAAACCACATCGAGAACCACCGCCATACCACGGCGATGAAAGGCGGCGACCAGCTCTTGAAGTTCAGAAATACCGGAAGCCTTCGCGGGCTCCATCGCATAGGCACTCGCCGGCGAAAACCAATTCACCGTCATATAGCCCCAGTGATATTCCTCGCAGCTTTCGTTATCGAATTCCTGGATCGGTTGCAGCTCCACACAATTCACCCCGAGGTGGTGCAGATAAAAGTCAGGGCTTTCCACCCACTTCCTTAATCCGGTGAACCCACGCCTCTCTCGTGGCGTCGCTTTGATCGGTGCATTCGTGGCCAGATCGCGCACATGAGCCTCAGCCATGATCAAATCTTGCCAATCCGGCGTCGCGAAACTCCGATCCCCTTTCCCCAGCGTCTTCCGATCAATCACGATACCCGGGCCATCCCGACAAACCGTCGCGAGTGCATAAGGATCCAAAACCCGGAAGTCAGGATCAAACGCACCCGACTTGTCGGACACTCCATCGAGCTGATACCAGTAATACCATTCGTGCAGATTTCCTTCGCAAATCGCTTCCCAAACATAGGGCTCATCGCTATGGCGGTGCATTGAGATCACCTGTTCCGCATCTCCGGCGGACACTTTTTGCGCCAAGTGCAAATTCACTTCGTTCGCGCGTGGCGCAAACAAGCGAAACGTCGTGCGATCACCTTCAACCGCAGCGCCCATCGGCAGGTTCGAATCGATCGAAAAGAAAAAATCTCCCGGTTGCAGCACCACCCCATTCTCTTCATCAGAAGCACGTTCGACTCTCCA
>Ga0105055_10006084_pt1 | contig 16717 bp, 12 predicted proteins | sample BON03_FD_78090 | JGI IMG/M metagenome (GOLD analysis project Ga0105055, IMG submission 78090) | Freshwater microbial communities from Lake Bonney liftoff mats and glacier meltwater in Antarctica - BON-03 | ecosystem: Environmental > Aquatic > Freshwater > Ice > Glacier meltwater | place: Lake...
AATAGGTAGACCATACGTATGATGGTAAGCCCGCACAAAATGATCACTGCTTGCCTTGCTTGCAGAATAAGGGCTTCTAGGGTCATAGGCTGTATCTTCATAGAAGAAACCTGTGTCGCCTAACGAACCGTACACCTCATCTGTACTCACATGATAAAATAGCTTGTCGGTATACTCATCCTTCCAATATTCTTTAGCTGCTTGCAGTAGATTAGCTGTTCCCAACACATTGGTTTTTACAAATGCCAATGGGTCGGTTATAGATCTATCTACATGACTTTCAGCTGCTAAGTGTATCACGTGAGTTATTTTATTTGTTTCAAATATCTCAGTCAAAACCTCCAGATTCTGAATGTCTGCGTGAATAAAAGAGTAGTTGTCTGCAGACTCTATATCCTTTAAATTTTCTAGATTTCCAGCATAAGTTAGGGCGTCTAGATTATAAATATGATCTGAGGTAAAGGTTTTCACAAAGAGTCTCACCACGTGTGACCCTATAAATCCTGCTCCTCCTGTTATTAAGATGTTTTTCATATTATTAAATTATCATTCCAGCCGCTACCGTATTGTTAGTCGCCTCTTCTACGAGTATAAGTGATCCGGTGGATCTATTTTTAGAATAACTATCACAAAGCAATGGTTTTGTAGTCCTTATCTTTATTCTAGCTATATCATTCATTCTAATTTCTATATCACTTTCCTCTCTATGGAGGGTATTGATATCTACTTTGTACAGTACTTCTTTTATGATGCATCTCACTCGATTTGTAGTATGTAAAACGATGTACTTTTTATTAGGATCAAAGGTTTCGTTTCCCATCCAACACATCATAAAATCGACATCCTGAGTGGCATTCGCCTGATTATTTGGTCTCACAACCATATCTCCTCTACTTAAATCTATATCATCTGTCAAGTTCAGCGTAACACTCATCGGAGGGAATGCTTGCTGAACTTCCTTTTCATTATCAATAATGGAGGCAATTTTAGTATTAAAACCTGAAGGTAGAACGGTCACCTCATCTCCTACCTTAAAGATACCGCTTTCTACTCTACCTGCATATCCTCTATAATCATGATATTCATCAGAATGAGGTCGAATCACAGTTTGCACTGGGAATCTGCAATCTTTCATATTCCGATCACCACCGATATGGATATTCTCTAATGTGTGAAGTAAGGTTGAACCCTCATACCACTTCATTTTATCACTTCTATCTACTACATTATCTCCGTGAAGTGCAGATATGGGAACAAATCGAACGTCTTCTACATCCAGCTTTGTTGCAAAGTTTTCATACTCCGTAACAATTTCATCATACCTTTCTTGTCCATAATCTGCTAGGTCCATTTTATTGATGCAAACTACAATATGCTTAATCTGTAATAATGAAGCAATAAACGAATGTCTTTTAGTCTGTTCTATCACACCCTTACGAGCATCAATCAAGATTAGCGCTAAGTTAGCTGTAGACGCTCCTGTAATCATATTTCGAGTATACTGAATATGACCAGGTGTATCTGCTATTATAAATTTACGTTTAGGGGTAGAGAAGTATCTGTAAGCTACATCTATAGTTATACCTTGCTCTCGTTCATCTTTCAATCCATCTGTTAAAAGAGAGAAGTCGATATGTTCTAGTCCTTTCTTCTTACTGATATTCTTAATCGCTGCCATTTGATCCTCAAAAATACTTTTGGAATCATATAACAATCGTCCAATTAAAGTACTCTTGCCATCATCTACGCTACCCGCTGTGGTAAATCGAAGTAAATCTCTATCTAAATAATTATTATCCCCCATATTAAAAATATCCTTCTTTTTTTCTGTCTTCCATTGCAGTTTCTGAGCGTTGGTCATCAGCTCTACCTCCTCTTTCTGTATTTCTAGCCGCAGCTACTTCTAAGATTATCTTTTCCAATGTATCAGCTTCACTCTCTACGGCTCCTGTAATCGTAATATCTCCCATTGTTCTGAAACGAATTACCATATCTTTAGCTTCCTCACCCTCTTTCAATTCTTGGAAGTCATTTAAAGATAGGATCGTTCCATTTCTGGTATAGCACTTTCTAATGTGTGAGAAGTATAAATCTGGTATCTCGATACTCTCTAAGAGAATATACTGCCAAATATCCATTTCTGTCCAATTACTAATTGGGAATACTCTGAAATTTTCTCCGTAGTGCTTCAACCCATTAAATAAGTTCCAAAGCTCAGGCCTTTGATTTTTTGGATCCCATTGCCCAAATTCGTCTCTGTGCGAAAAGAAACGCTCTTTAGCTCTTGCTTTCTCCTCGTCTCTTCTAGCTCCTCCCATACAAGCATCATACTGATTTTCTTCTATGGTATCTAGTAATGTTGTGATTTGAAGTCTATTTCTAGTTGCGTTCACACCTACTTCTTCAGCTACTTTGCCTTCATCTATAGATTTCTGCACAGATCCGACTACAAGGTTTACTCCAAATTCTTTGACAAGCTTATCTCTAAAAGAAATACATTCCGGAAAATTATGGCCTGTGTCTACGTGAACTAAAGGAAAAGGAATCTTAGCTGGCCAAAAAGCTTTTTTAGCTAAATGGGTTAATACAATTGAATCTTTCCCGCCTGAAAATAGTATTGCAGGTTTATTAAACTGAGCAAAGGTTTCTCTAATGATAAAGATGCTTTCTGCTTCTAGCTCTTTGAGATGTGATAAAGACGTGCTCAATGTACTTCTTTTTCTATTTTATTTAAGATGAATACAACACATTCAGAAACACTCATTTTATCCGTATCTAATTTTAGAAATGGTTCTGCTGGAGTTTCATAACTAGAATCGATGCCTGTAAAATTCTTAATTTCGCCTGAACGAGCTTTTTTGTATAGCCCTTTCACATCTCTTTGCTCACAAACGCCTAAAGAACAATCTAAGAATATTTCCTTGTAATCTTGCACTCCAATTATCTGTTTGACTGTCTTTCTATCTTTTACTAATGGAGATATAAAGGAGCAAATAGTTAGGGTTCCTGAATCCACAAATAGTTTAGCAATCTCAGCAATACGTCTTAGATTTTCTGCTCTACCTTCTGCCGTAAAATCTAAATCATTATTGATTCCTAGCCTCATAGTATCACCGTCTAATATATATGAATGTATGTTTTGACGATACAGCTCTAATTGTAATTGTGATGCAATAGTAGATTTGCCAGAACCTGAGAGACCTGTAAGCCATATGACAAACGATTTATGTCCAAGTTGCTGATTTTGCTTCGAGCGACTAACCTTGAAAGTATGTTGAATTAAATTATTCGCCATTTTACAACACTCCTATTTCACTTTTTACTTGAGCCAAAGCAGCAGCTATCACTTGATGCATATCATAGTACTTGTATGTAGCTAATCTTCCTCCAAATAAAACATTTTGTTCCTGAGCACCTAATGCTTTGTACTTATTATATATAGCCAAGTTCTTATCATCTGCAATGGGGTAATGTGGCTCTTCATTTAGCTGAGTTTCAGCAGAGAATTCTTTACTTATTACCGTTTTAGCTTGTTTACCGAATTCGAAGTGTTTATGCTCTATTATACGAGTATAGGGCACTTCTTTCTCCGTATAGTTAACTATCGCATTACCTTGATAGTCTGACGTATCAAGCACTTCATTTTCCCATCTCATGCTTCTATAAGCTAGTGTCCCGTGGCAAAAGTTATAAAAGGCATCTATTCTACCAGTATATATAATTTTTTTAGCCTTTGCACTCCATTTATCCTTGTCCTTTAAATAATCTACGTTATGTATTACCTCTATATCGTACAATAATCCATCGATTAGTTTATTGTATCCGCCTATCGGAATACCTTGGAAGGTATCATTATAGTAATTATTATTATACGTATAGCGAACCGGGACTCTTTTTATAATGCTAGCTGGGAGCTCTGTACATGGTCTACCCCACTGTTTCTCTGTATAGCCCTGTATCAATTTAGTATAAATCTCTTTCCCTACTTGACTTAGCGCTTGTTCTTCAATGTTAGCAGGCATTGCTATGTTCTCAGACCCTTCTTTTATTTTGGCCTTTGCTTGTTCAGGAGTAGATATTCCCCAAAGTTGCCTAAAAGTATTCATATTAAAAGGCAAGTTATAAAGCTCCCCTTTGTAATTAGCCAAGGGGGAATTGGTAAATCTATTGAAAGGAACGAAGGAATTGACATAGTCCCAGATATCCTTATCGTTCGTATGAAATATATGTGGCCCATATGTATGTACATTTATACCTTCTATTTCTTCGCAATGTACATTGCCTCCAGAATGATTCCTCTTGTCTAGCACCAGACATGATTTTCCAGCTTTAGCAGCTTCATTTGCAAATACAGCTCCATATAAGCCCGAACCAACTATTAGGTAATCGTATGATGCTTTGTTAGACATTTATTGGGTACTTTACACAGCTTCGCCACCTCAGTCCCATGGACTAATTAAAAAAAACGGCTATGTACTAAAGGTCACTTACTCCAAAGAAGTAAGTAATCTGCATGATTCGTTTTAAATTCTTCATCAGAAAACTCTGAGGAAGAATAACACACATATTTTATTTTCTTATTGAGCTTTTGCTCTACTTTCTGAACCAAGTCAAAAAGATATGTTTTATCTATTTCTCCTACAAAAACTAAATCTATAACTTCTGAGCTTAGCCCTTTGGCTAGGTCACCTACTACAAAGACAAGCTCCAATGCACCTAACTTCTCTACTACTTGCTCTACTATTTTATCTAAACCAGTAAACTTAAGGAGTATGCTATTAATGTCTTTATATAATGGATGCTTGGTATTGGCCTGAAAGTACTTCTTATTCCCCTGTAGGTTAGAGGAGAGCAATCCTGCTTCCTCCAGTTTGTTTAGCTCTAAGCGGATAGCGTTACTTGATTCTCCAAACTCTGACTCTAATCCTCTTAGATAAGAGCTGTTATTGCTGTTCAAAAAGAACTTGAGCAATAGTTTAACTCTTGTTTTAGATGAGATTAGAGTTTCTATCATGCTAGATATTGAGTAGCAAAGTTACTCGATTTAAGTCGTTTCCTTATACCAATTATACACATTAGTCAACCCTTCCTTAAAAAGAGTGCTTGGTTCATAGCCTAAGCTTTCCGTAATCTTATCAATACTTGCTAGGCTATGCTTGACATCTCCTTGTCTTTCTGGCCCATATGTTGGTTCAACGCTTGAATTTGACAATTCCTTTAGAATATCTATTATCTCATTTAAGCTAGTACGATGACCACAAGCTACGTTAAAAACTTCGTGCTGACTAATTCCATCGGAAAATAATGCTCTCACATTGGCTTGAATAGCATTTTCAACATAAGTAAAATCTCTGCTGGTTTCTCCATCTCCATTTATAGATGGAGATGTACCATCTAAATAAGCTTTGCAAAATATTGGAATAACTGCAGCATATGGATTATCCGGATTTTGACGCGGTCCAAAAATGTTAAAATACCTTAGTCCAATAGCGTGAAAACCATACATCTGGGAAAATACATCTGCGTAATATTCATTTACCGCTTTTGTAACAGCATAAGGAGAAAGCGATTTTCCCTCATTTCCTTCAATTTTTGGAAGTTCCTTACTATCCCCATATGTGGAAGACGAGGCTGCGTATACGAATTTCACTAATGAACTACTCTCTTTAGCTGCCACTAACATATTGAGGAAACCTGAAATGTTTACCGAATTGGTTAATATTGGATTTTCTATGGATCGAGGTACAGATCCTAATGCTGCTTGATGTGATATATATTCGATACCGACCACAGCTCTTTTGCAAGTCTCCAAATCGCGTATATCTCCTTGCATAAACTCATATCTTGGATTATTAAGGTTATGAGTTGTGTTCTCTTCATAACCATTAGAAAGGTCATCTAAGACTCGAACCAACTTAGCATCATGGGCTAAAAGATAGTCTACCATGTTACTCCCTATAAAACCAGCTCCTCCTGTAACCAAAAACGCTCTACCAGAAATCTTATTTTTATCAAAATTAACCATTCTAATTACAACCTTGCGTCTATTTCATCTCTATTGTAAAATGCCTTTATATCAAAGACCACTGTATTTTCATTTCTCAACGCAGCTAAATCAATCTCTCTAAATTTATCATGTGCTACGGCAAGAATCACTGCTGCATAATCAGAGGCTAGATTTTGAGTTAAATCTACACCATATTCGTGCTTCACTTCTTGTGCATTTGCCCAAGGATCATATACCGCTACATCGATACCAAAATCTACTAATTCCGTGTATACATCTATGGCCTTTGAGTTACGGATATCTGGACAATTTTCTTTGAACGTAATCCCAAGCATAAGTACTTTACTATTTTTGATAGTCTGTCCTTTATCTATCATCAACTTCACGACTTTCTTAGCTACGTGTGCACCCATTGCATCATTTATTCTTCTACCGGAGAGTATTACCTGCGGGTTATATCCTACCTCTTCTGCTTTGTAGGTGAGGTAGTAAGGATCCACGCCTATACAGTGCCCACCTACTAGTCCTGGTCTGAATGGTAAAAAGTTCCATTTAGTACCAGCGGCTTCAAGTACACTCAGTGTATCTATGTCTAGCCTTTCGAAGATGAGTGATAATTCATTGACAAAAGCAATATTTAAATCCCGCTGGCAATTTTCAATCACCTTAGCAGCTTCAGCTACTTTTATAGATACGGCTTTGTATGTGCCTGCTGTGATAATAGATTTATACAATTGATCTACTACCTCTGCTATTTCAGGAGTACTTCCAGATGTCACCTTCATTATTTTGGTGACCGTATGCACCTTGTCTCCTGGATTAATTCGCTCAGGAGAATATCCGCAAAAGAAATCTTCGTTGTAAGTAAGACCGCTACCGGCCTCTAGTATGGGCACGCACACTTCTTCTGTACATCCAGGAAACACGGTAGATTCGTATACTACGATATCTCCTTTTTTGAGCACTTTACTTATGGACGCACTCGATTTTTCTAATGGAGTAAGATCTGGTCTTTTATTTTTGTCTATCGGGGTAGGTACAGTGATAATATAGATAGTACACTCTTTGATATCTTCTAATGTAGTAGAGTAGCTTAGTGTATGAGCTAGTTTAAGATCAGCTGGCTCTACTTCTAAGGTAGAATCCTCTCCTCTAAGAAGCTCCTCTACACGTGATTGATTGATATCAAATCCTACAGTTTCATACTGTTTTCCAAATTCAACTGCTAAGGGTAAACCAACGTACCCTAAACCGATTATGGCGATTTTTTTATCTAGTAAATTCAATGTTCTATTAATTTGCTGCAAATATGAAAAAACTGTGTGGAATAGCCCTTAAAAAAAAGGTGAAATACCCACAATTATTTATCAATTCAATTTTTTAAAGGCTTGATACGGCAATGCAATCTTTATACTTTGGCCTAAAATGCCGAAACTAACCAAGAAATGCTCTTTATCGTTTTGCCTTAATATGTCTACTGTTTGCCCTTTTAGTGGACCTTCTATCACCTCTACTTGCTCACCTACTGTGAAATCCTTGGGTGTATTAATGGTCTCTAATGAATAGCCAGAAGCTAGAACAGTTTTAATGGTTGTGATTTCCTTTTCTTGCACTATAGCATCATCACCATTGTACCTCACAAAGGCTACCACTCCAGGAATTTGTAAAACACTATCTCTCTGCAGTGCAGTAGGTTTCACAAACATATACCCATTAAAAAGAGGTACTTCTACCCACTTTTTACGGTCACTCCACTGGCTTAGTTTACGGTACAGCGGCAAGAAGTATTCAATCTCTAACTGCTCCAGTCTCAGAGCCGCTTTTTTCTCTTGTCTACTGGCTATGTAAACTACCTTCCACACATTCTTATCTTCCATCCGCTTATACCTCAAAAAAGTCCATTCGTTAAATAACGGATGGACTTTAATTTTATTTTATTTCACCTTTATTTCACGCCGTGCATTAGTTTTTTGAGAACGGGAGTAAGAAGCATAAGCACGACACCTGCACCAATAGGTATTAGTGTAAATATTAAAAAGAAATAGCTCATACTGTGACTTGCTACTATTTGATCAATCTGTCCACCTATAGCACCTGCAGCTTTATTTCCTAAACCTACAGCTATGTACCACAGTCCAAACATTAACCCTATTACTTTAGCTGGCACCAATTTAGATACATAAGAAAGTCCAACTGGTGACAATGTTAATTCTCCCAGTGTATGCAGAAGATACGCAAAAATCAACCACATAATACTGACAGAAGCAGTCTGAGCACCCTGGGGTATACCTGCAGATCCATAAGCAAGTACACCAAACCCTAACCCTAATAACACCAATCCTATACCAAATTTAATAGGAGCGGGAGGATTAAATCTGCTCTCCCACACCTTTGCGATAAGAGGTGCAAATGCTATGATAAAAAATGAATTTAATATCCCAAACCAAGAAGCCGGAATTTCAGGTTCAGCTACATTCCACTGCTGTATCAACATCCAAATAACAATGGCCCAGATAATAGCAAATGACGTCCCTAAAAACAGGTTTGAAGTGAAGTACTTACTGAATGTTATCTTGAACAGTTTGAATAAAACATACGTTATTATTATTAGCGGCACTACAGTAAGTAAGGTATTGGCTATACGAAATGTATTAGCAGCAGCACCTTCCAATATTCTGTTTGTATAATCCTTAGCAAATATGGTCATAGAGCCTCCAGCCTGCTCAAAACACGCCCAAAAGAATATCGTAAATATAGCAAGTATCCCTACTACAATATATCTGTCTCTCTGCACAGAAGGAGTTACAACCTCCGCTTCTGGTATTTTCACTTTAGAAATATCTCCTCCAATATCCTCCACAGCATCTGCCAGATCAAATTCAGCTGCTGCTTTAGGTCCAAGACCTATTTCTCCAAATATTCCTTGGGCAAACCAAAACTGTAGCATACCAAAAAACATAAAGATACCTGCCAAACCGAATCCCCAGTGCCACCCTTGTGTTTCTCCTACATATCCACAGAGCATAATTCCTAAGAAAGCTCCTGCATTTACACCCATATAAAATATGGTAAAGGCACCGTCTTTTTTATCCTGAGCGTTTTTATATACCCCATTTATAATAGATGTGATATTCGGCTTAAAAAGTCCATTACCAGCTACCAAAAGCCCTATACCTGCATATAACCCCCAGGGAGTATCAAGAGCCATAGATGCATGTCCTAGAGTCATAATCAAGGCTCCTATAGCCACGGCCCAGCGATAGCCTAACAGCTTATCAGCTAAAAGACCACCTATGATAGGTGTGAAATAAACTAGCATAGTATACGTACCGTATAGTCCTAGCGCTTCTTCCCTACTCCAAGCCCATCCACCTTCCATAAGACTAGAAGTAAGAAACAATACAAGTAACGCTCTCATACCGTAGTATGAAAATCTTTCCCACATTTCTGTGAAGAAAAGAATGAACAACCCACTCGGATGTCCCATTAGAAGCTTTCGGTTCATTTCAGAACCCTCGAATCTATATGTTTTAATGTCTGACATACGATTGATTTTACTCTGATTTAATAATATCTGCTATCTCAAAGCCTTCAGCCTCTTCGTGAGAAAGACCTTCTTTATCCTCCACTCCATGAGTAAGTTTTTCGAGTTGCTTTCTCAATAGGAGCATTAACATCCCGAAAACAACACAAAAGATTGCGATACCCGTAAATATTTTAAATTCTCCAAGACTTTCGGACCACTCACCCAATAGGCCAGCTAGCTTACTTCCAAAGCCTGTCATTGCGAAATACACTCCCATCATAATAGATGCATATTTAAGTGGAGCTAATTTAGTAATGAATGACAACGCAACAGGTGATAGACAAAGTTCTCCTATAGTATGGAACAGGTAAGCAAATACCAACCAATACATGGCAGATTCACCGGTATTTTCAAATTGTATAGTAGCACCCGTCATAAAAAAGAAACCAGCACCCATTATTATGAGTCCTACAATCATTTTGAATAAAGAACTTGATACTTTTCCTTTCAGTTTACGATTAGCCCAAAATAGAGCAATCGATGTTCCGAAGAAAATAATAAACATTGCATTTATAGATTGGAAAACCGAAGCGGGAATTTCAGAGCCAAATAACATTCTGTCTGTATTATCTGCTGTGTATATACTCATTAGACCACCAGCTTGCTCAAAAGCTCCCCAGAAAACTATAACTAGTAAAAATGATATGAATAAGACTCCAACTCTATCCTTTTCTATTTTTGACAAAGGTCTTTTTGAAGCAGCTCTTTCTTCTTCGTTTATTGATGCACCAATATAATTTCCTACGTGTGTTAAATACTTTTGACCATACATATATACCGCTAAGCCAAGAAGCATACCTATGCCAGCAAGTCCAAAACCATAATGCCATCCGTGAACCTCTCCAACATAGCCTACAATAAGACTAGATAGAAATGCACCTAAATTGATACCAATATAAAATATTGTAAAACCTTTATCTCTTCTAATATCGCCTTGCTTGTATAAGCCACCTACCATCGTAGATATATTTGGCTTAAGCATTCCCACACCCAATACTATAAGTACTAGACCTGTATAGAAAGCCCACATCTCTTCTACTGCCAATATTCCGTGACCTGCAACTAGAAGCACACACCCAACCATAACAGACTTACGCTGCCCAAGTAATTTATCTGCTATGATACCGCCTGGTATTGACATCACATAAACCATCATGGTGTACCAACCATACAAAGCAAGAGCCTCACCATTAGACCAACCCAATCCAGGATTTTTTTCAGCTACTTCTGTTATTAGATACAATACAAGTATTGCTCTCATTCCATAATACGAGAACCTCTCCCACATTTCGGTGAAAAACAATACGAAAAGTCCTATCGGGTGACCGAATAACTCCTTTTGATTAGTTTGGGTGTTTGACATATATTTCTTGATTTAATTTTGATTTAATTTCGGTAAAAATAGAATTTATAATGGAAAATGAAAGGCTTACAAGTTTTCTAAAACAAAATTGGTCATCTTGTTATATAAATGCAGTCTCGTATATCCTCCATAGATTCCGTGATTTTTATTCGGGTAGAATTCTGAGTCAAATGGAATATTATTCTTAATCAACTCATCTACCATCATCACTGAATTCTCAAAATGCACATTATCATCTCCTGTGCCATGCACTATGAGGTACTTTCCTTTTATGTCCTTTACAAAGTTGATTGGAGAATTATTATCGTATCCGTCTGCATTGTCTTTTGGCAAGCCCATATACCGCTCTGTATAGATATTGTCATAGAACCTCCAGTTAGTTACAGGTGCTATAGCTATTGCCATTTTGAATATCTCATTTCCTTTTGCCAGTGCCAGACTACTCATATATCCTCCATAACTCCATCCCCAGATTCCCACTCTAGTAGCATCTATATACGAAAGCTCACCGAGTACCTTAGCTGCTGCTATTTGATCTTCGGTCTCATACTTACCCAGTTGCTCATACGTCATTTTCTTAAACTCCTCTCCCCTGGCTCCTGTACCTCTATTATCTACAGATACGACTATCACTCCATGCTTATTAGCCAACATCTGATGCCAGTAGTAATTACTATACCCAAAGCTATTTTTTGCCGTCTGAGATCCTGGACCTCCGTACACGTGCATGAGCATAGGGTACGTAGTAGAATCATTGAAATTAGCAGGCTTGATCATATAATAATTCAATTCTACCCCGTTTACTTTCAGCTTATCAAAGGCAATTTCGCCCATATTAAATGTACTGTTTCTAGCTATAAAGTCTGCATTATCTTCTACTACTCTTACGGTCTCCCATGCCTTGTTTTTGATCGTGTATACGTGTGGCTTTGTAGCAGAAGTATATGAATGTAACGCTACCGAGCAGTCTTGACTAAACTCTGCAGTATGCCACCCTTCTTCCGTAGTAAGTTGTTTTTTATCTTCCCCTTGAAAATCAATACTGTAAATATGTCTCTCCGTAGGTCCCACTTCAGTAGACGTAAAATAGATCAATTCATTGGCTTGATCTATGGCTAGTACGTTGTCAACTTCCCATGCTCCTTTCGTAATCTGATAGATCTGTGGACCGTCTACTTTGTGGAAGTAAAGATGCTTATAACCACTGGACTCACTGCTCACTATCATATGCTTACCGTCCTTGAGATAATAGATATCATCTGTGATATCTACATAATACTTAGATGTCTCCTCTAATGCTGGCTCTACAGCAGTACCAGTCACCATCAGAAGCTCCCATTTATTCTGAAGCCTATTGAGTCGCTGTACTGAGAGTACATCAGGATCTTTAGTCCACTGGATACGAGGCAGATACTGATCATTTTCACTACCTAGTTCTATTTTTTTACATTTACCCTTAATAGCATCTGCTATGTATACATCTACTACACTGTTAGCCTCGCCAGCTTTAGGGTATTTAAATTTATAAATATCTGGATATAGATTCCCATAGGTAGTCATCTGCCATTGCTTTACAGCACTTTCATCAAATCTGTAATACGCCAGCTTTGTTCCATCAGCATTCCATTCAAACCCCTTACTCATCCCAAACTCCTCTTCATACACCCAGTCTACAGCTCCATTTATAATACTATTATACGCTCCATCTTTAGTGATTCTTTTGGTTTTGCTTTTCACAAGGTCAAGAATGTACAAATCATTGTCCTTCACATAGGCTACCTTATCTCCCATAGGACTCAGCGTAGGATACCGCACACCTTCCCCTTTACCCATCTGTATATTTCCTACAAGATCAAATACCCGGAAGTCTCCTACTGTGGAGTGACGATAGATGGCTTTAGAATTATAGTAGAGTAAAATAACAGTCTGGTCATCATTAAAATGATAATCATCAAAACCTATTTTATCGCCTCTAAAAACATCTTTGGCATTGATAATCTCTTTGGTCTTGTCACCTGATACGTAATCATATGCATTGATTACTGAAAATTCTTCAGCGTTTTGTTCCAATACGCTATAGGACTTACCGGCATTCATACTTTCGAACCCACTAATCGTCTTTGGGTAAAAAGTACCGCTGGCCCATATATCTGTGAGTGCTATGTCTCGCTTCTGACTGTAAGTAAATAGTGTACAGCTAACTAGTATTAATAAAAGTGTGTTTCTCATCCTTTAGATAAATTTGCTTCAATAATAACGCAATTTCTAAAATGGACTGGATAGAGCTTCTTAAAAAAAAAGTAGATAAAAATATACTTTTCACTCACGATGAAGAATTAAACAACTATGCGAGTGACTATACCGAGGATTTAGTCCACTTACCACAGGTGGTAGCTAAGCCTACTACAGTAGAGCAAATCTCCGAGATATTAAAATTTTGCACCATAAATAAAATACCTGTAACACCACGTGGTGCCGGTACTGGACTCAGCGGAGGAAGTTTACCTGTAGATGGCGGTATTTCACTGTCTATGGAAAACTTTAATAAGATTATAGATATAGATGAAGACAACTTCCAAGCTACGGTGGAGAGCGGAGTTATAAATGAAGCCTTTCAACAAGCTGTAAAAGCTGTCGGCCTTTTCTACCCGCCAGATCCTGCTAGCAAGGGGAGCTGTTTTCTAGGAGGTAATATAGCCCACAGTAGCGGAGGGCCAAAAGCCCTGAAATATGGTACTACTAAAGACTACGTGCTAAATCTGGAAGTAGTGCTGCCCACAGGAGAAATTATATGGACAGGCTCTGATACCCTAAAAAATAGCACCGGATATAATCTTACACAGCTGATGATAGGTAGCGAAGGGACACTGGGCGTAGTGACTAAAATAGTATTTAAGTTGCTACCTCTCCCAAAACACGATCTTCTTATGCTGGCTAAATTTGACTCAATACAAGATGCTTGTAATGCAGTACCGCAGCTTTTTATAGCAGGTACTAGTCCCAGTGCTTTAGAACTGATGGAACGGAGTGCTGTAGCATACGTCCATACACATGCGTCTGGCGATACTACCACGTCGCTAAATATGACGGCAGACCCTAAAACTAAAGCCTTCTTACTGATAGAAGTAGATGGTAACGATTTAGAAGATTTGTTTAGTCAATGTGAGCAAATCAACGAAGTTTTAGAAAAAAACAACACAAGTGAGGTACAATTTGCCGATACTGCTGAGCAAAAAGAAAAACTGTGGAAAGTACGCCGTAGTATCGGCGAAATGGTAAAACTGCACAGTATATATAAAGAGGAAGACGCTGTAGTAAAAAGAGCAAATCTCCCTGAGCTAATGGAGGGCACAAAGACTATAGGAAAGGAGTATGGTTTTGAAAGTGTATGCTATGGCCACGCAGGTGATGGTAATCTGCACATCAATATCCTAAAGGGAGAACTTACTGATGAGCAATGGAATGGACCACATCTAGAAGAAGCTATTCGTAAAATATTTCGCTTGTGCAAAAAGCTAGGCGGCACGATCAGCGGGGAGCACGGCATAGGCCTAGTTCAAAAAAAGTATATGAATGAAGTACTAGATCCCATTCACTTTACACTGATGAAAGGAATCAAAAAAACATTTGACCCGAGTGGTGTATTGAATCCAAAAAAGATTTGGGAATAATCCCACGGAGAATATGAAAGTTCTCTCAAAAGCAGCTTTTTTTTACAGTCATAAAAACAACTTATCTGCAGCTAGCACGAATCCACAGTAGATTTTATCCTAAGTTGAGTCTACGGAACGGCCTCTCGGCAAACAGATGCTTAGCTTTTTTGACTCGATCTGGCTGAAAACTATTTTATTGTTCAATACGTAATTCTATACTTCATTTGTTGTTGGTTGTCTCCCTAGAACTGACTGAATTAGATTTCAATTGCTCATTCTCTAATTCATGTGGTATTATCACCAGACATAAAACGAAAACTATTTTTGAAACCGATGCAACACATCGGATGACTAACGGCTCTTCTTCTTAAATTATCGACTCTGTGATAAAAGTTTTGGTGTGTATTTAGCTCACGTACAATTGGCAGACGGATCTGTAATCAGACAAAAATTACTAAGAAATAGATAACTCTATCTTGCTTAAATTATACGAAAAAGCGGCTCAATGAGCCGCTTTTTTACTATGTATAGTATGGACTATTATTCACTCTTATCCATTATTGAAAATAAATTTCTTGCCCTTTACATCCAATTTAATAACTGAGTCAGCTGCAATTTTTCCAGATAATATATCTTTACTCAACTCATTTAACACTTCTCGCTGCATGGCTCTTTTGAGAGGTCGTGCACCAAACTGTGGATCATACCCTATCTCACTAAGCCAGTCCAACGCTTCACTACTGGCAGTAATCTCTATACCTTGAGCTTTTAGCATTTTCTGTAATCCCGCAAACTGGATATCAACTATTCCTCTAATATTCTCTCTTGTGAGTGGTTTGAACATCATAATTTCATCGATTCGATTCAAAAACTCTGGACGAATAGATTTTTTCAGTAATTCAAAGACATCCACCTTCGTTTTAGCTTCTACCTCCTCTGCGTTTGTTTCCGTAATCTCACTGAAACGCTCTTGGATTAAGTGACTGCCGATGTTACTCGTCATGATCACTATGGTATTCTTAAAATTCGCAAGACGTCCTTTATTATCGGTCAGTCTCCCATCATCTAAGACTTGTAGCAAGATATTGAATACGTCTGGATGAGCTTTTTCGATTTCGTCTAGTAGGATAACAGAGTACGGCTTACGTCTAACTGCTTCTGTCAACTGTCCACCTTCATCATACCCCACATACCCTGGAGGAGCTCCTATTAATCGGCTAACCGTATGCTTCTCTTGGTATTCACTCATATCTATACGCACCAAAGCATCGTCTTTATTGAACAGGTATTCTGCTAAGGCTTTAGCAAGTTCTGTCTTACCTACTCCTGTAGTACCTAAGAATATGAATGAGCCTATGGGTTTATTGGGATCCGAAAGTCCCGCTCTACTCCTGCGTATAGCATCAGATATAGCTCCTATAGCATCTACTTGACCCACTACTCTTTTATGGAGTTCGTCTTCTAAGTGAAGTAATTTTTCTCGCTCACTCTGGAGCATACTCTGTACAGGAATCCCAGTCCACTTGCTGACTACTTCAGCGATGTCTTCACTCGTTACTTCTTCTTTTACAAGGCTACTATTTTCCTGACGCTCTAAAAGTTCTACCTTTAGTTTTTCTAACTCTTCTTCCGCATCTTTTATTTTACCGTAGCGTATCTCGGCTACCTTACCAAAATCTCCCGCTCGCTCTGCACGATCTGCTTCGGTACGGAAGGCTTCTATTTCTTTCTTCTTAGTCTGTATTCCATCCACTACAGCTTTCTCCTCTTGCCATTTGGCTTTCATCTGATTACGCTCTTCAGACAAATTGGCTATTTCTTTATTCAAAACCGAGAGTTTTTTCTCATCCTTCTCTCTTTTGATAGCTTCACGCTCTATTTCGAGCTGCATTATCTTACGCTCTATCTCATCTAGTTCTTCGGGTACAGAGTCTATCTCTAGTCTCAACTTAGCAGCGGACTCATCCATAAGATCAATGGCCTTGTCAGGCAAAAATCGATCAGAAATATAACGTTGAGATAATTCTACCGCGGCTATTACAGCTTCGTCTTTGATTCGGACTTTATGATGCACTTCATACTTCTCTTTGATACCACGCAGTATGGAA
>Ga0105055_10006096_pt1 | contig 16695 bp, 15 predicted proteins | sample BON03_FD_78090 | JGI IMG/M metagenome (GOLD analysis project Ga0105055, IMG submission 78090) | Freshwater microbial communities from Lake Bonney liftoff mats and glacier meltwater in Antarctica - BON-03 | ecosystem: Environmental > Aquatic > Freshwater > Ice > Glacier meltwater | place: Lake...
GCCGCGCCGACGCGCGCCGCCGCGCTCGATGTCCTGGAGGAGCGTTTCGCCCGTGGCGAGATCAGCCATGAGGAGTTCGAGCAACGCCGGCGCGTGCTGCTCGCCAGCCGGGACCAAGGCGGGCGGCCCGTATCCGGCTGATGCCGACGCACCACAAAATCAAGATAGTGATCCGACTCTGACGGCACTATCCGTCAGATTCGGATCACTAGCGCCGCCGCGGCGCCCCCGCCACCAGGACCACGGCACCCAGCGCCGTCATCCCCGCCACCAGCGTCAGCACGGCGGCGTAGCCTCCGGCCAGGCCGTGCACCACGCCCAGCAAAGCCGGCGCGAACGCATAGGCGGCCTGTCCAAGCGCCGTCGACAGCCCCACCACCACGCCGAAGCTGGCCGCGGCGAATTCGCGCTGCACGATCTGCGAGGGCAAGGTGATGTTGTTGCCCACCCACAGCCCGAACAACGCACACCCGGCATACAGCGCCGTTTCCGAGGCGGGCAGGGCGAGCATCAGCGATATCCCAGCCAGCTGCACCGCCAGCCCCAGTGCCGCCGCCCGCCGCTGCGCCACCCGGTCGATCACCAGCCCCAGCGCCACGCGTCCGATCACCGCGCACACGCTCATCAGCGCCATGCCAAGCCCCGCCCCGCGCGCGCCCAGCACGGGCTGCAGGAAGGCGACGAGGTGCACGATCAGCCCCACCTGCGCCATCAGGATCAGCACGAACGGCCCCGCCACCGACCAGAAGCGCAGGCTGCGTAGTGCCGCCCCCTGGCTGGCGAAGCCCGGACGCGGGTCACCGGCGGCCGCGGCCCGCGCCGTGGCATTGGGCGGGCCCGGGCGGGCCGGCCGCAGTCCGAGCAGCACCACCGGCACCAGCACCGCCAGCGACCCCGCCGCCAGCCAGGTCGCAGCCAGGGCCAGACCATGCGCGTCGGCCAGCCACACCAGCGCCGGGGCCACCGTGAAGCCGGCCACGCTCGCCCCGTTCAGCGCCAGGCTGATCGCCATGCCCCGCCGCGCGTCGAACCACTGCGCCAGGGTCGCGGCGATCGCCGCCACCGAGGTGGCCGACCAGCCGGCGCCCATCACCAGGAACCCGGCCACCATCTGCCACGGTGCGGTTGCGTGCCCCGCCACCACCGCGCCCATGCTGATCAGCGCAGCACCGCCCAGCAGCACCGGCCGCGGCCCCAGCCGGGTCAGCACCGGCGGCATGCGGGTGATCAGCACCGCGCCGAACAGGTAGAAGGCGATGGTCGCCGCCGACACCAGCCCGGTCGGCCAGCCCTGCTCCACCTGCAGCCGGGCGACGAACACCGACATGCCGTAGAACCCGAAGCCCCAGGCGTGCACGGCGGTGGCGAAGCACGCCACGATCACCGGCCAGGCGTGGCGAACCTCCGGATGGGTCGCCACCGCACGGCTATTCCGGCTGCGTCTTCTTGTGCGCCAGCAAGGCCATCAGCCGGCGGTCGCGCCAGGCCTGCCGGGCCGGGTGGTCCGCCATCGCCAGCTTTTCCCGCTGCGCGCCGTGCAGCCCGTCCACCAGGGACGGCGTGAAGTCGATCGGCGCCATCTCCCGCTCCACCTGCTCGTAGAGCGGACCGTAGCGGCCGATATAGTCGGCCAGCCCGCCGGGCGCGTTCAGGTCGATCGTCTCGAACGGGCCCATGAAGCTCCAGCGCAGCCCCAGCCCGTGCTTGACCGTGGCATCCACGTCCTCGGCCGAGATCACGCCGTCGGCCACCAGCCGGAAAGCCTCGCTCACCAGCGCGATCTGCAGCCGGTTCAGCACGAAGCCGGCCACCTCGCGCTTCAGCACCGCCGGCACCATGCGGGCGCGCCGCATCAGGGCGGCGGTGCGATCCATCACCGCGGGGTCGGTCCATGGCGCGGGGCAGAGTTCCACCAGCGGCACCAGATAGGGCGGGTTCACCGGATGCGCCACCAGGCAGCGTCCCCGCCCGGCCAGCCCCTCGGTGAAGGCGCTGGCGGGAATGCCGGAGGTGGAACTGGCCAGCGGCACGCCCGCCGGCACCACCGCGTCGAGCCGGGCGAAGGTGGCGCGTTTCACCTCCACGTCCTCCGGCCCGTTCTCCTGCACATGCGCGGCGCCATCGACCGCCGCCTCCAGCGTGGCCTGCACGTGGATGCGCGCCAGCACTGTATCGGGCGCCTCGTCCAGCAGCCCCGCCGCGTGCAGTTCCGGCAGCCTCTCGCCGATGAAGCCGCGTGCCGCCGCCCCCGCCGTGGCGTCGGGGTCCCACAGCGCCACCTCGAACCCGGCGCGGGCGAACACGATGGACCAGGCGCGGCCGATGAATCCGCCGCCGATAACTGCGATACGTGACATTGGTTACTCCGTCAGGTGGCGAGGAAGTTGCGCCGCCACACCGCGCGCAATCCGGCACCCGCCCCGGCCAGGCGCAGGGTGGTCGCGGCACTCCCGGCCATCACCGACGCATCCGGCCGGGCCAGGCGAACAGCTTGTACACGCCGTCACTCCTCCCGGTGGTTCTGCCCAATCGGCGGCCCGAAAGACGAGCGGCCCACCCGGCGACGGGCCACCTTGCACCTTCGCGCCCCCTCCGTCACCTTCGCCGCGAACGGGGAGAGAGGCGCATGACACGCATCGCAGTGCTGGACGACTGGCAGGGCATCGCCGAGACCGCCACCGACTGGTCCGCCGTGCGGAGCCGCGCCGAGATCACCTTCTTCCGCGACCACCTCGGCGGCCCCGATGCGGTGGTCGCCGCCCTGCAGGACTACGATGCCATCGTCGCCATGCGCGAGCGCACCCGCCTGCATGCCGATGTCATCTCCCGCCTGCCGAAGCTGCGCCTGCTCGCCTTCACCGGCGCGCGCAACGCCGCGGTGGACATTCCGGCCTGCACCGCCCAGGGCATCGTGGTGTGCAACACAACCACCACGCGCAGCTCGCACGGCACCGCCGAACTCACCCTCGGCCTGCTGCTCGCCGCTGCCCGCCGCATCGCCGCCGGCGACGCCGAGATGCGCGCCGGCCGCTTCCAGGCCCACGTGCCGCCCGGCGAGGAGGTTGCCGGCAAGACGCTGGGGCTGCTCGGCCTGGGCAATATCGGCGCCCGCGTGGCGCGCTACGCCCGGGCGATGGAGATGAACGTCATCGCCTGGAGCCAGAACCTCACCGCCGAGCGCGCCGCCGCCGCAGGCGCCACGCGGGTGGAAAAGGCCGAGCTGTTCGCCGGTGCGGACTTCGTCAGCATCCACCTGGTGCTGTCCGAGCGCACCCGCCACATCGTCGCTGCCCCGGAGCTTGCGGCGATGAAGCCCGGCGCCCTGCTGATCAACACCTCGCGCGGCCCGCATGTCGACACCGCGGCGCTGTTGGCGGCGCTGGAGGCCGGGCGCATCCGCGCCGCGATCGACGTGTACGACGAGGAACCGTTGCCCGCCGACCACCCTCTGCGCCGCGCGCCGAACACGCTGCTGACCCCGCATCTCGGCTATGTGACCGCCGAGAACATGCCCGAACTGTTCCGCAGTACTGCCGAAAACCTCGCCGCCTGGCTCGACGGCACGCCGGTGCGTGTGGTCAACCCCGAGACGAGGCCTGGGTAGCGACGGCCTCCGCTTGACCCCGACGCCTCGCGCTGCCTTCACTGCGCCGACTCAGCAACCACCACCCGAGGAAACCGCCATGCGCGCCTGGGCCGTCGTCGAGAACGAGAAACCGCTGCAGGAGATCGAACTGCCGACGCCGGAGCCCACGGGCACCCAGGTGCTGCTGGAGACGACGTATTGCGGCGTCTGCCACTCCGACATCCATATATGGGAAGGCCGCTACGACCTCGGCGGCGGCAAGGTGATGAACCTGCAGGATCGCGGCCTGACCCTGCCCATCGCCATGGGCCACGAGATCGTCGGCCGCGTGGTCAAGCTCGGGCCGGACGCCACCGGCGTGAAGGTCGGCGACATCCGCATCGTCTTCCCCTGGGTCGGCTGCGGCCATTGCGAGGCGTGCCTGGCCGAGGAGGACAACATGTGCCTCCAGGGCAAGTCGCTCGGCGTCTACCAGCACGGCGGCTACGCCACCCACGTGGTGGCGCCGCACCCGCGCCACCTCGTCGATCCCGGCAATATCCCCCACGCCATCGCCGCCACCTATGCCTGCTCCGGCATCACCGTGTTCTCGGCCATCAAGAAGGTGATGCCGATCGCACCCAGCGAGCCGATCGTGCTGGTCGGCGCCGGTGGCCTCGGGCTGAACGCCATCGCGGTGCTGAAGGCACTGAAGCACGAGAACATCGTGGTGGTGGACATCGACGCCACCAAGCGCTCGGTCGCCGCCCAGGCCGGCGCCACCAAGACGGTGGACGGCAGCGGCGAGGGGGTGACCCAGCGCATCGTCGAGGCCTGCGGCAAGCAGCCGCTGGCGGTGATCGACCTGGTGAACGGCACCGCCACCGCCCGCTTCGCCTTCGATTCGCTGCGCAAGGGCGGCAAGCTGGTGCAGGTGGGGCTGTTCGGCGGCGAGCTTTCCATTCCGTTGCCGCTGATGCCGATCCGCGCGCTGACCATCCAGGGCAGCTATGTCGGCAATCCCAAGGAGTTGCGCGAGCTGGTTCAGCTCGCCAATGAAGGCAGCGTTCCGGCGTTGCCGGTGGCCACCGTGCCGCAGCACGAGGCCAACGACGCGCTGATGCGGCTGCGCGACGGCCGCGTGATCGGCCGGCTTGTCCTGAAATCAGAGGTGGCATGATGACCGATACCCAGCGCTCCGTTGTCCTGAAGCGCCGCCCCACCGGCGAGCCGGCGCCCGAGCATTTCGAGATTATCGAGAACGCGGTGCCGAAGCCCGGCGCCGGCCAGGTGCTCACCCGCACCATCTGGCTGTCGATCGACCCGTATATGCGTGGGCGGCTGAAGGACGTGCAGTCCTACTCGCCGCCGGTGCAGATCGGCGAGGTGATGACCGGCGAGACCATCGGCGAGGTCATCGCCTCCGCCGATCCCGGCTTCGTCGCGGGCGATATCGTGCGCGGCAGCCGCGGCTGGCAGAGCCACAGCATCTCGCCGGCCGCCAACCTCATGAAGCTGGACCGCCACGCCGCCCCGCTCTCGGCCCATCTCGGCGTGCTCGGCATGCCCGGCACCACCGCCTATTCCGGCATGAAGGATATCGGCCAGCCCAAGGCCGGCGAAACGGTGGTGATCTCGGCGGCATCGGGCGCGGTCGGCTCGGTGGCCGGGCAGATCGCCAAGCGGGCCGGCGCGCGCGTCGTCGGCGTGGCCGGCGGGCCGGACAAGTGCCTGTGGGTGCAGGAAAGCCTGGGCTTCGACGCTTGCATCGACCACCGCGTGGGCAACCTCGACGCCGCCCTGCGCGATGAATGCCCGAACGGCATCGACGTCTATTTCGAGAATGTCGGCGGCGCGCTGCAGCATGCCGTGTTCGCCCAGCTCAACCCGTTCGCCCGCGTGGTGATGTGCGGCATGGTGGCGCAGTACAATGAGACCGACATGCCGCCTGGCCCCAATCTGGGCTTCGTAGTGGGCAAGCGGGTGCGCATCGAGGGGCTGATCGTCTCGGACAAGCCCGAACGCTTCGCCGAGTGGCGCGCTTTGGCCAGCCCCTGGGTGAAGGAGGGCAGCCTGCACTACCGCGAGACGGTGTTGCCGGGCCTTGAGAACGCGCCAGAGGCCCTGGCCGGGCTGCTGCGCGGGGACAATTTCGGCAAGATGCTCGTCAAGGTCGGCGCCGACCCCGCCTGACCGTCCCTGTTCCTCCCTCGTCCGGGGGAGGAGCACGGGAGGGGGCTTGCCCACCAACATTCCTGAAAGCCCCCGATGTCGCCCATCGTCCCCACCAGGGCCGACCACGCCTCGCCCGCCGTGCCGTTCATGGCCGCGACCGGGGCGATCGTCCTGTTCACCACCATGGATGCGGTGGTGAAGGCGATGCCGGCCGACCTGCCGACCATCCAGGTGGTGGCGATGCGCTTCGCCTTCGGCGTGCCGCTGGTGCTGCTGGTGCTGTGGCAGCGCCGCGCCGGGTGGCCCAGCCTGTCGTCGTGGAAGGCGAACGCGCCGCGCGGCATCCTCACCGTGCTGTCCACGCTGCTGTTCTTCACCGGGTTGCGCCGGCTGCCCTTCGCCGAGGCGCTGGCGCTCAGCTATCTCGCCCCGCTGATCATCGCCGTGCTGGCCGCGCTGCTGCTGAAGGAGCGGCTGCGCCCTGGCGTGGTCGGCGCCGTGCTGCTGGGGCTGGGCGGGGTGGCGGTGATCGCGTGGGACACGCTGTCCCAGGCCGATGGGCTGAGCGGCGACGTGATCGGCATTGCAGCAGCCGTCGGCTCGGCCTTCACCTATGGGCTCAACACCGTGCTGCTGCGCCATCAGGCCCAGCGCGACAGTGCGATCTCCATCGTGCTGATACTGCATATCGTCCCCGCCCTGCTCGCCTTGCCTTTCGCCGTGGCGACGTGGCAGGCCCCGGCGGGCCCCGTTTGGCTGGTGTTCGTGCTGCTGGCGGCCCTCGGCGTGTCCGGCCATTTCCTGCTCACCTGGGCGTTCGGGCGGGCCAAGGCCGGTATCCTGGCGGTGGTGGACTACTTGGCGCTGCCCTATGCCGCGCTGATCGGCTTCGCCTTCTTCGGCGAGGTGCCGCCGCCGGCGGTATGGGCGGGCGCGGGGCTGATCGTGGTGGCCTGCTTCATCGTCACACGGCTGCGAAGCTGATCAACCGGCGTCGATCAGCGCCCGGCGATCAGCGCCCGGCGATCAGCGCCCGTCAATGAGCGCCACGTCCAGCAGCCGCTCCAGCACCTTGCTTTCCTGCGCGCCGGCAATGGCGTGGCGGCCGGCGATGACGAAGCAGGGCACGCCGTTGATGCCCAGGCGGTGGGCGCGCAGATTCTCGGCGTGCACCACGTCGAACTCGCTATCGCTGTTCAGGAAGGCGCGGGCGGCGGCGGGGTCCAGCCCGCTGGCACCGGCCAGGGCGGTCAGCACGAAGGGGTCGCCGATATCCATCCCCTCGGTGAAATGGGCCGAGAACAGCGCCATCACCATCGCGTCCGCCCGCCCCTCGCGCGCGGCGAAACGCACCAGGCGATGGGCATCGACCGAGGAGGGCGTGCGGCGAATGCGGTCGAAGCGGAACTCCAGCCCCTCGGCCTTGCCGATCTCGGTGATCGAGCCGTAGAGCCGGCGCGCCCGCTCCTCGCCGCCGAACTTGCGCACCACGTAGTCGCCGCGGGACATGCCGGTGCGCGGCATGTCAGGGTTCAGCAGAAAGGGGTGCCAGGCGAGTTCATAGCCGATATCCGGCCGCCGCCGCAGCGTGCGCAGCAGGCGCTGCACGCCGAGATAGCACCAGGGGCAGACGAGGTCATGGACCACCTCGATGGCAATTCGGGCTTGGGGAGGGACGCGCACGTTCATCCGGCGGGTACTCGCGGCTGGAAGCCGGCATTATCGGATCGCGGGTCGGGGAGATGCAAGCGCGATGCCGGCATGAAATGGGGCCCCGCGGTTCCGCGGGGCCCCAGCCAGCGAGGCGCGGCGGCTCAGTAGCCGACAGCGTCCGGCGAGACCAACTCCCACTTGCCGGCCTTCACCACGGCCACAAGACTCATGTTCGAACCCTGGCGGAGCTTCGGCCCGAAGGACATGGTGGGCGAGCCGAAGATGTCCTTGTAGGCGTTGATATTCTCCATGCCGGTGATGAAACTGTCGAGCGTGAGATCGCGCCCGGCATTCTTAAGCCCCTCGATCACCAGCTGGGCCGCAGTGTAGCCGATCTGGGCCGCGAAGTTGGGGTCGCGGCCGTAGCGGTCCTTGTAGCCCTTCAGGAAGGCCTGCACCGCCGGCCTGGGGTCGTCCTTGGAGACGAACTCCACCGAGGTCATGCACTCCACCCCTTCGGTGACACCACCCGGCACCTCGGCTACCGCGCTGTCGTAAGCGGCAACCTGGGTCATGATGTCGACATTCCAGCCGATTTTGCGCACCGCGGAGACGATCTGGTTGGTGTCGCGCACGATGGTGCCCAGCAGCAATACGTCGCACTTGGCGTCGCGCAGCCGGGCGACGGATGCGGAGAAGTCGGCATCGGTCGGCTTGTGCGCCGTCTCGCCGGCGAGCGTCAGGTTCATCGCCTTCATCTGGTCGCGCACGCCGTCCATCACGTCGCGGCCGAAATCGGTGTCCTGGTACATGGCGCACAGCGCCTTCTTGCCGCGCTGCTCGACCAGCAGCTTCACCGCGGCGCGCATCTGGTCGTAATACGACGAAACCAGGCCGAACTTCAGCCGGTGGAACGGCTCGTACATCGACCGCGCCGAGGTAAGCGGGAACATGTTGGGCACGTTCTTGGCCAGCTGGTCGGGCATCACCGCGTTGTTCATCGGCGTGCCGCCATTGGCGATCATCAGGAATACTTGGTCGCGGTTGATCAGCTTGTTGGCCGCCTGGATCGAGCGCGGCACCTGATATTGGTTGTCCTCGATGATGTAGCGGATCTTGCGGCCATGGATGCCGCCGCTGGCGTTCACCTCGTCGAATGCCATGCGGATGGCGTTGGAGTTGTTGACGCCCCAGCTGACGGTGACACCGGACAGGTCGGTGTAGGTGCCGATGGTGATTTCCTTGTCGCTCACCCCGCGCACCTGCGCGGCTGCCGGGGCCAGGCTGCCGACGGTCAGCGCCAGGGCGCCGGCTGCGGCCAGAAGCAAATGACGCATTCGTACCTCCTCATGTCTCGCCGATTTTTGAGGGGCCGGAGCCCCCGCCGCGCGCCTGTCGGCGGATCAGGCGGCGCGGTTCATGTCGTTGGTGCAAGCGGCCGGTTCATGTCCCCGGCTGGGGAAGGCCGCTCATGTCGTCGATCAGGGCCCGGAAGCGTTCCACCACCACGTCGCGCCGCAGCTTCATCATCGGTGTCAGCTCTGGGTCCTCGGGGGCGAGGTTGCGGTCGATCAGGCGGAAGCTGGCGATCTGCTGGCCGGCCGGCGCGGTGGCGTTGGCCGCGGCCACCGCACGGCCGATCAGGTCGGACACCTCGGGCGCGCCGACCAGGCTGGCGAAGCCGGTGAAGGCCACGTTGCTGTCCTGCGCCCACTTCTCCAGCGTCTCGAACTCGATCATCACCAGGGCGGTGAGCGCCTGGCCCTGGCGCAGCACCAGGGCATCGGCGATGAACGGGCTGAGGGTCAGCTCGTTCTCCAGCGTTGCCGGGCTAACCTGTGCCCCGTCCGCCAGTGTCAGCACCTCGCTGGTGCGGCCGGTGAGCGTCAGTATGCCGTCGTCCAGCCGGCTGAGATCGCCGGTACGCAGCCAGCCATCTTGCAGCAGGCCGGCGGTGCCCTGCGGGTCGCGCCAATAGCCGAGGCAGACATGCGCGCCGCGCACCAGCACCTCGCCATCGGGCGCGATCGCGATTTCGCCATGGGCCACCGCGGCGCCCACGCTGCCCTGGCGCGAGCCGCCGGCGGGTGCTGCCGCGGCGAGGCCGCCGCATTCGGTCAGGCCATAAACCTCGCGCAGGTCGATGCCGATGGCCCGGTACCAGCGCAGCAGGGCCGGCGAGACCGGCGCCCCGCCCACCCAGGCCACGCGCAGCCGGTCCAGCCCCACCGCCTTGCGCGCCGGGCGCAGCACCAGCCAATCCGCAAGCCCGCCGCCACCCGCTTTGCCGGAGCCTGCCGTTCCGGGGCCTGCGGCTTCAACCGTGGCGGCCGACCGGCGGAAGGCCCAGTCGTACAGCGTCTTCTGCAGCCAGGTGGCGCCGGCGGAGGCCACGGCGATGCCCGTGTAGAATTTCTGCCAGACCCGCGGGATGGCGATCATCACCGTGGGCCGCACCTCCTGCAGGTTCTCCGGCACCGTCTCGGCATTCTCGACCAGGTTGCTGATGGTGCGGCAATGCAGCGACAGGTACAGGCCCAGGATGCGCTCGGTGACATGGCACATCGGCAGGAAGGCAAGCCGTTCATCAGCCTCGCCCTGCCCGGTCATGCGCGCCGCCCCCGCCACCTGGGCCATGATGTTGCGGTGGCTGAGCATCACCCCCTTGGCCGGGCCCGTGGTGCCCGAGGTGTAGGCCAGCACGGCGAGGTCGTCCGCACCGATCGCCGCGATGCCGCGCGGCCAGGCAGGCAGGTCGGCGCGGTCGGCGGCCTGGCCGCGGGCAACCAGGCTGTCGATGCCCTCGCACATCGGGTCGGCGAAGTCGCGCAGCCCCTTCATGTCCAGGATGACGATGCGGCGCAGGTCCGGGCAGCCGTCGCGCAGGTGCAGCACCTTGTCGAGCTGCTCCTCATTCTCGACGAAGAGCACGGCACAGCCGGAATCGCGCAGCACGTGGGCCACCACCTCGCCGCCATCGGTGGGGTAGATGCCGAGGCTGACGCCGCCCACGGCGAGGATGGCAAGGTCGGCGGTGATCCAGTCGGGCGTGGCCTCGGACAGAATGCCGGCCACTTCGCCCGGCCGCAGCCCGTCGGCCCGCAGGGCACTGCCGATGGCGCGCGCGCGCGCGCCCAGCTCATCCCACGTGATCGGCCGCCAGATGCCGCGGTCCTTCTTGCGCAGGATCGTCTCCGGCCCGTGGGCGGCGATGCGCGCCCAGACCATGGCCGGAATGGTGGTTTCGGAGGGGGTCATCGCGGATACCGCGTTGTTGTTGTCATCGCGGATACCGCGTTGCTGCCATCATCGCCACAGCTTCTTCTTCTTCCAGCGCCGTTGGCCGCGCACGCCCTCGTCCTTCTGGCCGAGGTAGAATTCCTTGATGTCGTCCTTCTCCATCAGGTGGCGGCAGGTGTCTTCCATGACGATGCGGCCCACCTCCAGCACATAGCCGTAATCGGCGGTCTTGAGCGCGATATGGGCATTCTGCTCCACCAGCAGAATCGCCACGCCGCGCTCGCGGTTGATGCGCTTCACGATCTCGAAGATCTGCAGGGTCAGCAGCGGCGACAGCCCCAGCGACGGCTCGTCGAGCAGCAGCAGCTTCGGCCGTCCCATCAGCGCGCGGCTGATCGCCAGCATCTGCTGCTCGCCGCCGGAAAGCTGCCCCGCGCGCTGTTCGGCGCGCTCCTTCAGGCGCGGGAAGTAGCCGAAGCACATCTCCAGGTCGCGGGCCACCTCGTCGCGGTCGTGGCGGGTGTAGGAGCCCATCATCAGGTTCTCGGCCACGGTCAGGAACGGGAATATCTCCCGCCCCTCCGGCGAGTGGCAGATGCCGCGGCGCATCACCCGATCGGGCGTGAGGCCAACGATGTCATTACCATCGAAGCTGACCTCGCCGCGGTCGGGGTCGAGCACGCCGGAGATGGTGCGCAGGATGGTGGTCTTGCCGGCCCCGTTGGCGCCGAGCACGGTGACGATGCGGCCCTCCGGCACCTCCAGCGACACGCCGCGGATCGCCTGGATCGGGCCGTAGAAGGTCTCGATGCCCTGGACGCGCAGCAGGGGGTTGGTCATGCCGCCACCTCCGCCGCCGGTTCCGGCTCGCCGCCGATATAGGCGCGGATCACCTCCGGATCGCCTTGCACCTCGGCCGAGGTGCCGAGTGCCAGGATACGGCCCTGGTTCAGCGCCAACACCCGGTCCGACACCGCGGTGACCAGCTTCATGTCGTGCTCCACCATGATAATGGTGATGCCGAGGTCCTTCTTGATGTCCTCGATCCAGAAGGCCATCTCCTCGGTCTCCTCCACGTTGAGGCCGGAGGAGGGCTCGTCGAGCAGCAGCAGCTTCGGCTCGGTGCATAGCGCCCGGCCCAGCTCCACCACCTTGCGCACGCCATAGGGCAGGTTGGCGATCAGTTGGTCGCGGTAGCGCTGCACGTTGAGGAACTCGATCACCGCCTCGGCGCGCCGGCGATGCTCCACTTCGGCACGCCTCACGCTGGGAAGGTGCAGAAGCTGCGACAGGATCGGCACGGTGGAATGGCAGTGCCGGCCGATCAGCAGGTTCTGCAGCAGGGTGGCGTTGGTGAACAGCTCGATGTTCTGGAAAGTGCGCGCGATACCCAGGCGCGCGATCTTGTGCGGTGCGATGCTGGTGATGTCCTGCCCGTCGAAATGCAGGCTACCGCCGCTCGGCGTGTAGATGCGGCTGATCATGTTGAAGATGGTGGTCTTGCCCGCGCCGTTCGGCCCGATGATCGAGAACACCTCGCCCCGGCGCACGTCGAAGCTCACGCCCTCCACGGCGCGGATGCCGCCGAAGCGCATGGCCAGGTCGCGGGCGGAGAAATAGCCGGTGCTGCCGCTCATCTCAGGCGATCCGTCTTGGCATAGGTTTTCTGGCGGCGGAACGCGGCGCGCTTGTGCAGCGGGAAGGCGAGGAACCAGCGCTTCAGCTTCTGCCAGCGCCCATTGATGCCGTGCGGCTCGAACATGATCACCAGCACCAGGATGAGGCCGAACAGCGACGGCTCCAGCCCCGGCAGCCGGCCGATGCCGAATGGCAGGTCGTCGCGCACCAGGGCGATCGCCTGCGGCAGCAGCGCCACGAACGCCGCCCCGAAGATCGCCCCGTGCAGCGAGCCGAGTCCGCCGATGAACACGATGGTGACGAGTTGGATCGACAGCAGGATGCCGAACGAGTCCGGCGCCAGGTGGCGCACGTAGTGGCCGAACAGCGCGCCCGCCAGCCCGGTGATGCCGGCCGACAGGGCGAAGGACACTGTCTTGTAGAAGGCCAGGTTAATGCCCATCGACTGGGCCGAGATCTCGCTATCGCGGATCGCCACCAGGGCGCGGCCGAGCGGGGCGCGCAGCACGTTCATCGCCACCAGCACCACCAGCACCAGGATGCCCAGCGCCATGTAATACACCCCGGACGGGCCTTCGATGGCGAAGCCCAGCACGGTGGGCGTGGGCACCGGGAAGCCGTCGAAGCCACCGGTCAGGCTGGTCCATTTTTCGCCCACCAGCACCACGATGGCGCCGAAGGCCAGGGTGGCGATGGCGAGGTAGAGCCCGGTCATGCGCAAGGTGGGAATGCCGATCGCCACCCCGGCCGCAGCCGTGATCAGTCCCGCGGCGGGCAGCGACACCGCGAACGGCACGCCCTCGGACAGCAGGATGGCGTTGGCATAGGCGCCGATGCCCAGGAAGGCCGCGTGGCCCAGGCTGACCAGGCCGGTATAGCCGGTCAGCAGCATCAGCCCTACCCCGGCGATGGCGTAGATGAACACGAACGACATCTCGCCGACATAGAACTCGCTGAGCGAGAACGGGATGGCCAGCAACACCGCCAGCAGCAATCCGTACCAGAAGACATCGGACCGCTTCGTGGCGAGGCGCAGGTCCTGTTCGTAGCTGGTCTTGAACTGGCTCATTGTCCGGAAAACCTCATGGAGCCCCTCACACGCGCTTGCGAATGACCTGGCCGAACAGCCCCTGCGGTCGCAGGATCAGCACGGACAGCAGCACGATGTTGGAGGTCAGCTCCATGGAGCCGGCCGGCAGGTAGTAGCCGGCCAACTGTTCGACCACGCCGACGATCACGCCGCCCACCAGGGCACCCGGGATGCTGCCAAAGCCCCCCAGCACCGCGGCGGCGAAGGCCTTGATGCCGATCAGGCCCATGTTCACGTCGACCATCTGCACTGGCGCCAACAGCACCGCGGCCACCGCGGCCACGCCGGCGCTGATCGCCCAGATGAGCGAGAACACGGTGCGCACCGGAATGCCCATGTAGTAGGCCGCCAGCTGGTTCTGCGAGGAGGCCTGCATGGCGATGCCCATGCGGGTGCGGCTGAAGAACAGATAAAGCACCGAACACAGGATGACGGTGCCGATGATGATCGACACGTTGTCCTGGCCCAGCACCACGCCGCCGCCGAGATTGGCGATCCTGTTGGTGAACGGCGTGGTGAAGCCCACCGCGTCGTAGCCCCAGATGGCGCCGGCGGCGGCCCGGAAGATGAACGCGAGGCCCAGGGTGAGCATCACCACGGCGAATTGCGGCTGGCCGATCACCCGGCGCAGCACCACCGCGTCGAGCAGGTAGCCGAACGCGCCGGTGCACACGATGGCCATGGCGAAGCCGAGCCAGTAGTTCAGGCCCCACAAACCCACGAAGGTATAAGCGAAGAATGCGCCAAGCATCATCAACTCGCCCTGGGCAAAATTGACCATCTCGGTAGCCTTGTAGATCAGCACAAAGCCGAGCGCGACCAGTCCATAGATGCAGCCAGCGGCTGTACCATTGATGACGAGCTGGAGCAGGCGAACGAAATCGTCCATCCGCAGGCGGTTCCCCCTCGGCGCGGACGATGTTCGTCTCTGCGCGTTTCTATGGAGGCAACGTTAGGCTTGCGATGCTGCCTGCGTCAATCACTCGATCGCGGCACTGGAATTTTTGTTTTCGCCAGTGCCGCCAGTCGCCGACCTTTCCGGAAGTGTTCCAGCTTACATCGCCCCATGCAGCGACGGCCGGTGCTCGGCCCACGGCCGGGCCTGCTCCAGCATGCCGGCCAGGCGCAGGATATCGGTCTCCGCCCCCCACGGGCCGACGATCTGCAACGCCGTCGGCAACCCGTCGGCACCGAAGCCGGAGGGGATGGACAGCGCCGGGTGGCCGGTGAGGTTGAAGGGGTATTGGTAGGCGGTCCAGCCCTGGCGGGTGATGCCGGTGGGCACGCCCTCCACCATCACCTGGTCGTTGGCGGCGTCGTGGCCCACCGGCAGGGCGGTGCGCGCGATGGTCGGCATCACCAGCACGTCGTAGCGCGCAAACAGCCCCTGCACGGCGCGGAACAGGGTGGTGCGGGCCCATTGCGCCTCGCGGAACTCGGCCAGCGAGAAGCGTGCGCCGCGCTCGGCGAAGGCCAGCGTCACCGGGTCCATCTGGTTCTGCCATTGCGGCAGGAACTTCGCCATGCCGACGGCGATGCCGGCCTGGTAGAGCACCCGGCCCTGCGGCTCCGCCCAGTCGAAGGGGGTGGTGACCTCCTCCACCTCGGCGCCGAGATCGGCCAGGGCGGCGAGCATGGCGTTCGTGTTGGCGGTGACGTCGGCGGCCACGCGCGGGTTGGCGCAGCGCGGGAAATAGCCGACGCGCAGCCCCACGGCGTCCGCTCCCACCAGGCGCGGCATCAGCCGTCCCTGCGGCGCGGGGCTGATGCTCCAGGGATCGGGGCTCAGCGGCGCCGGGCTGCCATCGCCGGCCAGCACGGCGTGCATGATAGCGGCGTCGGCCACGGTTCGGGTGAGCGGGCCGGCATATGAGTTGTTGGCGAAGCCGTCCGCGGCGCCCTCCAGCGGCACCACGCCCAGCGTTGCCTTCAGCCCGACCAACCCGCAGCAGGCGGCCGGGCCACGGATCGAGCCGGCGCCATCGGTGCCCAGGCCAAGCGGCCCCAGCCCCGCCGCCACCGCCGCCGCCGCGCCCCCGGAGGAACCGCCGGGCGTGCGCTCCAGGTTCCACGGATTGCGGGTGATGCCGAAGCCCGGCCCGTCGGTAAGCGCCTTCACGCCGAACTCGGGCGTGGCGGTCTTGCCGACGACGATGGCGCCGGCGGCACGCAAACGGGTGACGGTGATGTCGTCCTTCGCGCCCACGGCGTCGGCGAAGATGGCGGTGCCGCGGCGAAACGGCACGCCGGCGACCTCCACGAGGTCCTTGATGTGCACCGGCACGCCATGCAGCGGCCCAAGCGGATCGCCCCGGCGCACCGCCCGTTCGGCGGTGATGGCGTCGCGGCGCGCCTCGTCCGCCATCACGTGGCTGAACGCGTTCAGGGCCGGGTTGGCGCGCGCGAGGCCGGCCAGCACGGCGTCGACATAGTCCACCGGCGAGAGCTTTCCGGCGCGTATCTGTGCTGCGGCGCGGGCAGCGGACATGAACAGCAGGTCGGCGTCGGACATGGCAAGGCTCCCGTGAGATGCCTGATCACAACAGGGATGTGCCGCGCTGGCAATCTTCGGCAGCCAGGCAACGCCAGTCTATCGCCCGCCGAGCCAGAACCCCGCGGCGACGGCGGTCAGGCACAGCAGAACCGACAGCACCACATTTGCGGCCGCCCACGCCAGGTCGCCGCTGCGCAGCAGGTCCAGCGTCTGCAGGCTGAAGGCCGAGAAGGTCGTGAAGCCGCCGCATAGCCCGGTCATCACCAGCAGGCGAACCTCGTGGCTGGCCGGCGTGGCCGTGCCGGGCAGGGTCGCGGTGGCGAACCAGCCGATGACGAAGCTGCCCAGCACGTTGATGGCAATGGTGCCCCACGGGAACTCGGCCCCCCACAGCCGGGCGGCCATCATTGTCGCACCGTAGCGCAGCACGGCGCCTGCCGCTCCGCCCACTGCCACCGCCAGCGTGCCCAGCATCGAATGCCTCTCTATGCCCGGCGCGCCGCCCGCGTGCCATGATGCCGCCACTTCAACGGGATGGGAGGCAAACATGCAACTGGCAGGACAGGTGGCGCTGGTCACCGGTGGGTCGCGCGGCATCGGGCGGGCGACGGCCCTGGCCTTCGCCGCCGAGGGGGCGGATATCGGCTTCTGCCACCTGGCGGACGACGCCAAGGCTGAAGAAACCGCCGCCGAGATCGCAGCCCTCGGCCGCCGCGTGGTGCAGCGCGCCTGCGACGTCGCCGACATCGCCGCCGGGCGCGACTTCGCCGCCTGGGTGGCCGGGCAGCTCGGGCCGGTGGACCTGCTGTTCAACAACGCCGGTAGCAACGTGCGCAAACC
>Ga0105055_10006097_pt1 | contig 16694 bp, 16 predicted proteins | sample BON03_FD_78090 | JGI IMG/M metagenome (GOLD analysis project Ga0105055, IMG submission 78090) | Freshwater microbial communities from Lake Bonney liftoff mats and glacier meltwater in Antarctica - BON-03 | ecosystem: Environmental > Aquatic > Freshwater > Ice > Glacier meltwater | place: Lake...
ACTGACCGATGACGTGCTCAGACCTTAGCGATAATATGTATTGGTACTCAAGATTTCTTCTTGACCGAAGTACAAAGCGATCTTGCTCACCCCCAAAATTAGCCAAGCATGATTGCACAAGTCTTCTAAATCATCGAGTAAATCATCGACGATCTCGGAGTGGGGGCAGTATACCGCCAGAGTCTGCTCGGCATCAATATGAATCAGACAACTTGGCAAACTCGAAGCATAAAGGTGAATTAGACGCTCGATGCGCAGGTGCATCAGCTTGTTTAGATCGTCAATGTTGAGTTCAGTAAGTACCATCAGCAAATTCCTGTTTGTAGTTGAGTGCTTGGGTGCCAAGTCTGCCCTAAAAGCAAAAAAACAGCCTGTAGTACATTACATACTGACTGTTCTTACTGACAAAATATTACCAGTTGGATCTCAATCCAACTTTCTATCAAGTGGATGAGTTCTCAGATGGAGATCGAAGTCAATGGAGAGAGAGAATTTGAATAAGTAAGATGATACTTTCGGCTCACACAGCCAATTGACTCAAAAATTGAAGCGATTTGACAATGTAACTAGCACATACGGATGCAGAGCTTTGATAAAATGAACTCCAAGCAAAGGATTTATATCGTTCGTAATTAGTTGACTCGAACGCTGTGTGGTCAAATCGATCGATCTTCACTTTTGGTAGTTCGCCATCAAGCCAAGCCAATCGCACGGCATGACCGATCAGGACATCTAGAACTATGTATTCTGCGATGTTTAGCTCTGGGTTGCGTTCCGATAAAGCCGCCAGTGCCATCAAAGCTTCAATATTTAATTGACGATATTCTGGAGCGACAATTTTGTTGAGCAAATGCTCGATTCGTAGCGCAAAGTTTTTCTCACCAGGGGTCATTTCCGATAAAATGACTTCACTATCTAGACGATTGCGCTTTTCTAATTTATCACCAATCGTTATTCCCTTACAATGTTCGAGTAATTGCCACACGTTGGGATAAAAGTCTCGATCGACTCGAGTAATTGCTCCTTCTTTACGCCGTTGATATTGCCAATCGATCGCCACAGAGGGCGAGTTAGATGGCTCAACTTTTTCTGTGGTGTTGGCAATCCATTCAATCTGATGCTGAGATTGATTCAAGTGTAAGGATTCTTGTTGAAAGATGGTATTGCCTAAACCTTGATAATCAGTAAGTACTTGGTGGAGTCTAGTTTGAATTTCAAACGGGCTAAGTCTCATCAGTTTTTCGTAGGCTTCATCTTGGGTAATTCCTAACTCCATTACTATCTCACTAGTTAGCAATACAATTAGATAGCCTACCCTTAATGTCAGTAAACCTTTAACTAGGATTGGCTGAGATTTAATTAGCAACGCTAGATAGATAATAATTTCTTGTGTCAACACTCGATCGCGAATATCTTCACGACAGAATTTATAGATCTTTTCAATAATTTCTGTATGCGACATCGGTCGATCGATCAAAGTAGCTTCACTATAAGCCATCCCAACAGTAAGCTGTTTACCACTAATTAAAATATCCGTTACAGCATCGGACAAACTAATCTCCACCTTATCTAATAAACCCGCAGCATAACGGACGATCGCCCAGTGAGGACGATCGCTAAAATTACCTGCTTTAAAGTAAACTTCATCTAGTAAATCAGATACAGTTACTTTAAGTTCGGCTCCAAATTCAGTATTAAAATCCAATCCTTTCAATCTAGTTAAACTATGTAGTAATTCAATCTGTTGATAGAGATTATTAGATACTTTTAATTGCCGTAATAATAAACTGATGCTAGTTTCTACTTCTAATAAAACTGCCTGAGCATTCGTTAACGGGTGATTGCGATCGGCTGCATATACTAAATAATAATGTTGTGCCACCATTGGATCGATCGTGGCCATCCCAAATTTAAACTCATGTAAATTATCAATATTTTCAGTTCCAGCAGTCAGCTTTAATTGATTAATATATCCCAACCGAATTGGCACGTCATTACATTTACCTTGCTTAAATTCAGCGATTAATTCTAATAACGGTGAGGCATATTGTTGACCTTCAAACTCATCTTGTCCTTCTTGTAATAATGATTTAGTCAGCAACAGTGTCATTGTTGGTCTACCTAACTGCGTCCACTGTTCGCTAATATAGGCAATCTCCGCCTTAATTTGGGAGATCAGAAAATGGTAATCAAACGTCAGGTAAAACTGTTGGCTATCTAAAAATGCTGGCAGAAATATAATTGTCTCACCACAAATAGTAAATATTCTGGAAGTAGTTAAACTTCGCAATCGTCGAATCGGACGACCTGTCAACCCCAGCTTATCGTTTCGACCAATTTGGGTATATGCTGCGGCAAGTTCTGTAGATTGACGAACCTGAATCGGCTCGATTTGAGCGGGGATTTGGGTAGTAATTCCATACTCAGCTAATTGGGCCTGTAAATCCCGATCTTCAGCAATTAAAGCGATCTGAACAGTCCTTCTTCTTTTATTACCAATTTGTAAATGTCTGCCTAAAGGATCTAAATCTCCAGGTGCGAGAAACTTATCGAATAATAACTCTCCCAAGAAATATAAACTCTGCGCCCATACTAACGGCAGATTCTCATTTGGTAGCCGCGTCTGTGAATGAGGATCGGCTCTCTCTGCGGCAATCTTGTCCTCAGGTACATAATATAATTCTGGTAATAACTGTGTGCCATTAAGATCGATCGATACTTCCGATAGCAAGCTGCGATACTTCTCTATTCCGGCGGTATCCCCACTAAATAAAGCATCTAAATACAAGTAAGTGAAAAATAACGGCCATTCACACTCAATCCCCTCAAACTTGAGTAGTTCCTCTGGCTCATAGTAGAGGCGGGTACTATCTTCCAATACTGTCTGATGTCCATCGCGCAAAAATCGCTTACAGCCATATTTACCCTCTAGTTTCTCCACAATCTTTGTCCGCGTTCGATCGACTAATTGTGGATCTGTGACTGCGAAAGCTGGGAATCCAATGATACTCAATAAAGCCGCGTCTGTCTCCTTGGAACTCGACTCCCTCGGCAATAGGGAAGCCAAAGTCAATCGCGCTCTAGCAATCTCGTCAGGTAGCACATGAATCACTGATGCTTGAGAACCCCTAGCTCCAAACAAGTCTAAACCATTCATCGCCTCGAGTGCGGCTTTGGCCATCCCGATCGAACTGGCATTTAATTCCACACTCCCATGATTGATCTTATCCCCACGCTCCCACAGCCCAAAATCAGGTGTTCGATAAGTCCGCCCGATATAATAGACCAAATTTTGGACAAAATTCACCTCATCCAAAGTGTAAATCGCTGGTAAACCAGAAGCTGTCATCTGCGCCAAGATCAGAATGAATAGAGAAGTCGCATCTAATTGGAGATGTCCCCACTCGTCATCGCCAACGACAACATCCCCTGAGTGAGTACTATATTTAGCATGAAGCGCATCCAAAGGCGATTGAGTCTGTTTGAACCGCTCTACCTTATCGGCTTGTCGCAGCATACAAAACAACAGCCCCCGCATCAGTTTGACAACGCTCTGCTCCAGCTCAAACAATCTCCCTGGCGGTGCATCCACCTTCCGATATGCCAGAGCCAATCCCCACACGGCTAAAATAGTATAGACATTATCCCGCACCCAGGCATCGGTATAGTCGCCGTGAGCCGTAATGGCAGTACTGGCTGGAAATAAACCCGTAATCGGATTTTGGCGGCTGAGGATAATTGATTGGATTTGCTGGTAGTATCGATCGAGTTGCTGAGAACGTGTCATAGTAAGAGTTGTGAATGATTGATTGTCAATTATCCGTCCGCTGTTTCCTAGCCCCACCATGATTTGGCATCGCTAACCCTGGGCTAACACGTAGTGGCTACGCAGTCAAAACTAGAATCTAGTCACTAGAGTTTACGAATATTCCAAAACACTTGCCATTTTTAGATTTATTCGTTACATTAGTTTATATAAGAGTTCACTAATCTTTACAGTCATCATGGTCAAAACTACAACAGTTAAGAAAGACGAGCCACAATTCGGTTTTACTCCTTCCGCAGAACTTTTGAATGGTCGCATGGCGATGATCGGCTTTGTTGCAGCTCTCATCACTGAATTTGTGACTGGACAAGGCACATTACACTTCCTTGGATTGATGTAGTTAGAGCTGGCGAGTATCTCAAAAGGCTTGCCACAACTACATTTATTCATTACATTAGTTTATATTATCGATCGCAAATCTTTATACATACTGGAGTCGGAACTATGCAAGCTAAGAAAGAAGAAGCACAATTCGGTTTTACTCCTTCCGCAGAACTCTTGAACGGACGCATGGCGATGATCGGCTTTGTCGCAGCTCTGATTACCGAATTTGTGACTGGACAAGGTACATTACATTTTCTCGGATTAATGTAATTTTCGCTACAACCTCAATCAATCTAAATTTAGCTGGGTAATGCCCAGCTTTTTTGTATCATCCGGCACCAAAATCTCTGCAATCCTACAGAATATCATCGTTAAAGTGGAAAATTATCCCGTAAACTTTAATTAGTTAGTTAAGATCGTTAGCAGTGAATCCCAATGGTTCGATCCGAGCAAAGTTATGCAGCCTAAACCCTTACAAACTGTTAACCAGGAATATAACGATAATGTAGTCGATCGTTTGTTTATCTGGCTGTTTTCTCGCAAGATGTCCCAGGCATTGGGAGCAGGCACTGAAGTCAGTGGTTACGGTGGTTTTGTAGATCTATCGAAACAAATCGTGCAGGGACGTAACGCCCAGCAGCAGCAAGTGATTGTAGCTCAGGTACTCCAATCGCTGGTACCCGCTCCAGTGCTCTGGGCGATTCGCACATTTTTAGCTCCAACGAGGCTGGTGTGTGTGCTTAATGCGTGGTTTGCTGCCAAAATGTTTGAGTGGTTAGTAGGCCCTTGTGAAGTAGTAGAAGTTAAGATAGATTTGGCAGATGGAACAGTGCGATCTCAACCCTCTGGTGTTCAAATCGAAAAATGTCGTTACCTCGCAGACAGCCGCTGTGTCGGGATGTGCGTCAATATGTGCAAAGTACCTACTCAAGTATTTTTTACGGAAAAGTTTGGAATTCCCCTCACGATGACACCAAACTTTGAGGATCTCAGTTGTGAGATGATTTTTGGACAAATAGCCCCCACCCCAGCAACAGATCCTGCTTACAATCAGCCGTGCTTGGATGGGCAATGTCCCACAGCTAGACTGACAACAGCCCCTTGTCCAAAATTAGGTTAAATCGTCCGCGTTTCGGAAACGATCGTGTCACTTCCCAGTACAATGGGTACCCAGGCGCAAGGATCGGTAGATAGCTACAGTACCTCAGTTGTTAAAGCAAATCGATCGAATCACTCAAAAATTAGGTGTAGAAAGGATTGAAAACTTTATCTACAAAGAAACCAAAGGTCATCGCCGACTACTCAAAGAAGCAGAAAAGGCTTGAAGTTTGCTGTTGTCGAACAGAACGACCAGAATTAGGGGATAGTAGCGCAACCGCAGAGGCTGTATAGCCTCACTCACCTACACACTTGAAGAGAATTACTACCAACTAAGTGATGTGCTGCACAGAGTAAGTCTGCTTTAATCAGCGTTGGTTGGAGCTGAGTCAGTTGTGAATTACTCCTAATTCCACAAGTTAGCGCGATGGTGGAAATTCCCATCGCTCTTCCAGCCAAAACATCAGCCTCTGTATCGCCAATCATCCAACTTTGATGTGAATTTAGCTGCGTGACTTGGTGTTCGCGCATTGCTCGTTCGAGCAATTTGGTTTTAATTTCTGCATAGTTTTGGTACGCAGCTTGACTGTTGGCGGTACCATAGATAGCAGTAAAGAGTCGCCTAAGTCCATGTTGTTCGAGAATACCGATGGCTTCATCTCGATCGCGCAAAGTGACTAAAATTAGCCTACTCCCTTGAGCCTTCAATAAACCTAGTGCCCAAGTGACTCCTGGTTGAAGTTTATCCTGTTGGAGTAATTCCGCACAGTTGACAATTTCGACAACACGCTGTAGGAAAAAGTCGATTTCTGCTTCGCCTAATCCAGACTGACGCGCTATTTCTCGATCGGCAACGCGGTTTTGCTTCATCTGCCAAAATTGGGCTTTAGTCAAAATTGTCAGCCCGATCTGGATTTTGACGGGTTGGGGTATTAACAACTGGCGATAATATTTGGCTGTATCGGTCAATGCCAGATGATAGGTGCTGTAATATCGATCGGATACGTCTACAACTGGTCCATCGAAGTCACAAAATACAGTTAGAGAGGTGGACAAGCTACGGGGGAGACCTGCCATAAGGCTTATACTACCAAAAAGGTTAGCTGCGCAATGTTTATTAACAATAACAGTTTTTTGATAAGTTGTCATTGGTATTAACTCGATCGAATTATCAGTAAAACCTATACTAGTAAATAGGGGATGTGAGATAGGGGATAGTGAAATGGTGAAGAGGATGGTCGATCTTTAACATATTTAGCCGTACGAGTTCCCATCAAGATTCATTATTTCTAACTTATGAAATTTACAGAATTCGATCGCCAGATGATACACAGATGTATCGATCTCGCTAAACAAGCTTGGGGGAAGACAGCCCCAAATCCTCTAGTCGGCGCAGTAATCGTCAAAGATGGTACAGTCATTGGTGAAGGTTTTCATCCTGGTGCGGGACAACCCCATGCGGAGGTATTCGCGTTGCGGGAAGCGGGTGACAGGGCACAGGGAGCAACAATTTATGTCAGTCTCGAACCATGCAATCACTACGGTAGAACGCCCCCATGTGCTGCGGCTCTAGTCCGAGCGGGGATCGCCAAAGTAGTCGTGGGCATGGTAGATCCCAATCCCCTTGTCTCAGGTGGTGGAATTGCTACTCTAGAGCAAGCGGGGATTGAGGTAGTTGTCGGGGTAGAGACAGCAGCCTGCGAAGAACTCAACGAAGGATTTGTCCAGCGGATCCTTCATCATCGTTCCTTGGGTATTTTAAAATATGCCATGACTCTCGATGGGAAAATTGCAACTGATAATGGACACAGTACCTGGGTAAGTAGCGAGACTTCTCGTAACTATGTTCATCACCTCCGTGCGGGGTGTGAGGCGGTAGTGATTGGGGGCAATACCTTACGCAGCGATAATCCCCTCCTGACTAGTCACGATCTAGATACGCCCAATCCGCTGCGGGTAGTCATGACTCGGAATTTGGATGTGCCGACAGATGCCATATTATGGGATACCAGTGTCGCGCCCACTTTGGTAGCTACCGAAATTGGTGGGAATCTAGAGATGTTAGCTCGATTGCGCGATCGGGGGGTGGAGGTGCTAGAGTTGGCTACGCTCAGACCGACTCACGTCATGCAGCATCTCTACGATCGCGGTCATCTGTCAGTATTGTGGGAATGTGGCGGTACGCTGGCTGCTAGTGCCATTGCCGATGGCGTAATTCAGAAAGTATTAGCATTTATCGCTCCCAAAATCGTCGGCGGGAGTACGGCACCCTCGCCAGTAGGCGATCTAAATATTCAATCGATGTCTGAAGCTCTAGTATTAGAACGAGTAACTTGGCAACAGATCGGGATAGATCTCTTAGTCCAAGGTTATATTAAACAGTTGAGAGTTGAGAGTTGACAGCGGTTCGCGCTCGTTGGCTCTGCCGACGGTGTAGCGGAAAGTGTCTGTGAGTAAGTCTTGGGGCGCGACGTTTTGGGGGCGTGGCGGGGGACAAAGCCCAGTAGGGTTAGCAACCCAACCACCCCCTAGAGCTTGGCTTCTATGCCCAAGGAGAGCACCTTTCCTTGGGCAGCGAATCATGATAGCGGCTTGCGTAGAGTTTCGCTCTCGCTGTCAACTGTACTAGGCGGGTGACAACGACCAGAAACTGTTAACTCTCAAGCCATCATTGAGGCGTATGGCTTCGCAAAGATCATCCGCCCCGCCGAGGTTTGCAGCGCGGATGTGACAATAATTCTGAGTCCGCCACCGACGTATTTACGACCTTCTTCGACGACTACCATCGTGCCATCATCGAGATAGCCGATGCCTTGAGCCGCTTCTTTCCCGTCTTTGATAATTTTGATTTCGAGACAGTCTCCAGGTAAATAAATCGGGCGAACGGCGTGAGCGAGATCGTTAACGTTTAGGACAGAGACTTCTTGAAGATTGGCTACCTTGCCCAAGTTGTAGTCATTGGTAAGGAGAGTGGCGTGAATTTCACTAGCAAAGTGAACTAATTTCGCATCGACAGTCGAGATATCTTGATAATCAACTGGATGAATGATGATTCGATCTGGAAAACCATCTTTCATCCGGTTGAGAATATCTAAACCTCTGCGTCCGCGAATCCGTTTCATATCATTAGCGGCATCTGCGAGAGTCTGCAACTCCTGGATCACAAACTGAGGGACTAAAATCTGTCCTTCGACAAACCCAGTATTTAATAACTCCTCAATCCGCCCATCGATGATACAACTAGTATCGATCACTTTGGGGGCGATCGCTTTGAGAGTTCCTTCAGCAACCAACATCGTTTCCACATTTTGTGGATTAATCAACCGTAAAAAAGCACTACCATGAGTATCAGCAAGAGTTACACCCAGATAGCAAAACATCACACTTCCCAAGATTGCCAGTAAGGGCTTGAGAAATGAAAACTCTGGGGCGATGGGTAACAAGAATACTGGTGCTAACGTCAGATTGGCAATCAACAACCCCAGTACCAAGCCGACGGATCTAGTCAAAAGTACATCTACAGGTAACTCTCGTACCTGGACTTCCAATCGGCGGTAAGCAGTCTTGACGATAACTCCAAAGATGCCACCAAATAATGCCGCAAACCCTGCGGAGACAATCCGTAAACCTTGCTGATTGCTGACTTTTTCCAGCATCTCACTGGGTAATATATCCACGATATCGTAGCCAATCCCAGCGGCTCCGAGGATTAATAGCAGGATAATTGTAAAGTCGAGCATGGGTAAGCTTCCGAATCGAGTATAGGTACATCTCTCTATTCTCATTATATCTGGTGCCGTTCGGTTATTTAGCCCGATGGTGGATACTGATAACCGAGGGGTAGATGGGAGGGTTGGAACTAAATCGGTTGGCTGTTAGATCCCAACCGATTTAGTTCCAATCTTCTTGCTCTTGATATTTTTTCGCTTTGACTTGATAAATCGGCTCAGTGCCATGTAATTTGCGAGTTTTGACGAATAGTTGCTCTTCAGTCAGGTGCCATTCACTTAATAATCGATCGAGATTTGCTTGAATTTCCGCAGCTCCAGGAAAACCTTTGTAGCGAATCCTCAATCTAGCTAGTTCCGCCAGAGCCATCGGTTCCTGAGGATCGCTTTCTAATAATCGATCGACAATTGCTCGATCGATTTTCTCTTGTGGATGTCGTTGTGGTAATCTACTTGGCTCCGGCATACTGTAAAAAGATAGATATCTATTTTGAGCATACTTTACTCCCAAATATCTCGCCGATGTTGTGATTTCACTCATTCGACCAATTATTTACCACAGCAATCGCGGCTCGTTACTCCGATTTTTTAGCCCCAGTCCCGATCCTGGCTGTTGTTGGAGCTGAAAATGCGCCCATCCTGTTGACGGGAATACTCCTAAGTCTGGTAGTAATTTATTTCGCTAGCAAAATTGGTGCCGAGATTTCCCACCGCTTGAATTTCCCTCCCGTTTTGGGCGAACTAGTTGGCGGCGTTATTGTTGGGATATCTGCGTTACACACGATCGTTTTTGCAGATAGCGGCTTATCGGCAGCAGATTCTGGTGTCATGTCCGTGCTGCAATGGATTTATCAACTTTCCCCCACTAGTGCTGATAGTGTATTTGAATCTCAAAGCGAAGTCATCTCAGTCCTAGCAGAATTAGGCGTAATGATCCTCTTATTTGAGATTGGCTTAGAATCAGATTTGCGCCAGCTAAAAGAAGTTGGCGTATAAGCAGTAGTCGTCGCTTGTGTGGGAGTTGCTGTCCCCTTTGCCGCAGGTACGATTGGGCTGATGAGTATCTTTCATGTATCCGCCATTCCCGCTATCTTTGCCGGAGCTGCATTAACTGCGACTAGTATCGGGATTACTTCCAGAGTACTCTCAGAACTGGGACAACTTAAATCTACCGAAGGGCAAATTATCATTGGTACTGCGGTAATTGATGATGTACTGGGGATTATTGTTTTAGCTGTAGTTGCAAGTTCGGAGTTGGCATGATTCCGCGTGGTGAAGTTGGCTTAGTATTCGTGGGTATCGTTGCTGCTAGCGGCGCGACCGACAAACTATTAGAAGTAGCAATGATTGTGATGGTAATCATCACCACATTTTTAGCTCTGCCATTTTTACGAATTGCCTTCAATCGATCGAGCGATTCACTCCCTGAGATCGAATAAGCATCTGTTCACTTATGAATAAATTAATAACTTTTGCGGGTGGCTGCCACTGCGAACAAGTTCGGTACCAAGTCCAAGTAGAAAAACTCGAAGCAGTTAAATGTAATTGTTCGATTTGCTGTAAAAAAGGCTTCATTCATCTAATTGTCCCAGCATCACGATTTACCCTCCTCCAGGGACAAGATGCCTTGAGTATCTATACTTTCAATACAGGGATCGCCAAACATCATTTTTGTCGCCACTGTGGAATCCATGCCTTTTATCGACCGCGATCGCATCCAGACGGATATGATATTAATCTCCGCTGTTTAGATGATAATCCGATCGAACTATTCCAGATTACTACCTTCGATGGTGCCCACTGGGAACAACAAATCGACCAAATTCGCGACCGATATAGCTAACCCTAACCGCCTACCAAACCTCTCATCAGTGCCCCTCCGTGTTAAAAACACCCACCCCAAAATCTCTGCATCCCCTGAGTGTAGCCCCAATGATGGATCGCACCGATCGACATTGCCGCTACTTCCTGCGCCAAATTAGCCGCCGCACCCTGCTGTACACGGAAATGGTGACGAGTATGGCAATCCTACATGGAGACAAACAAAAACTCCTGGGATTCGAACGAGCCGAACATCCACTATCGTTACAAATCGGTGGTGACAATCCCCAAGACTTAGCTAAATGCGCCCAAATTGCCGCAGATTTTGGCTATGACGAAGTAAACCTCAACGTCGGATGTCCCAGTAGCCGCGTTCAAAATGGCAACTTTGGAGCCTGTCTGATGCTCCAACCCGAACGCGTCGCCGAATGTATCGCCGCGATGGCAAGTGTGACAAAATTACCCGTCACTGTCAAACATCGGATTGGGGTAGATGATGTCGATCGCTATGAAGATCTGGTAAAGTTTGTATCGATCGTCTCACAGACAGGCTGCAACCGCTTTTCCGTTCATGCTCGCAAGGCTTGGTTACAGGGCTTGAGTCCCAAGGAAAATCGCGAGGTGCCCCCCCTTCGTTACGAGGATGTACATCGGCTCAAACAGGATTTTCCGCACCTCTCGATCGAGATTAATGGTGGGTTTGTCAGTCTCGAACAAGCTCAAGCCCAGCTCCAAGTTGTCGATGCTGTGATGATTGGGAGAGCTGCTTATGACAACCCTTATTTGCTAGCATTCGCAGATAGTCAAATCTATGGTGAAGATACCCCACCCCCCAGCCGTCATCAAATTGTCACCGCCATGCTCCCCTACATCGATACCTGGGTAAGTAAAGGCTGCAAGCTCAACAGCATCACCCGTCACATGTTGCAGCTATTTCACGGGCAGCCAGGTAGCCGAATTTGGAAGCGAGTAATTACCGAGCAATCCGTCTTATCAGGAGCGGGGGTAGAGGTGGTCGAGCGGGCATTAGATCGGTTGAGAGTTGAGAGTTTATAGCCATTCGCGTGTAGGAATTCACCCGCCGATAATTATGGACGAATAGCGATCGTGATATCTGCAACATTAGTCCCTGTCGCCCCAATTTGGTGTAAATTGCCTAATTGCTGAAAGAATGGATAACTATCATGTCGATCGAGTGCCGATTGAGCATCCAATCCTAATGCCAAAGCTCGATCGATTGTCGTCTCATTTACCGTCACTCCAGCCGCATCTGTCGGCCCATCTGTACCATCCGTCGCCAGCGTAATTACCCACGCCGGGATACGATGAATCGCTAATTCAATCGCGGCTGCTAATCCTAATTCTGTATTCCGCCCACCCTTACCTAGACAATTTTTAGGTAGACTGACCGTAGTTTCACCACCATAGATTAAAACAGTTTTGGGCGGATGAGTAATAATCTCACTCGCAATTTCTGCACCTCGCACCCGCGCTTCTCCATCCCATTCGGTAGTAATAATCTGCGAATTGTAACCCATTTGATGCGCGGTTTTTGCCACAGCTTCACAGGCTTGACGATTATTTCCAATGAGGATATTATCTGCATCGGGATGATGAGTTAAACCTGACGCGATCGACATAATTGAGTCGCCGATTACATCTGATAGAATTAGTCCAATTACTTTACCAACTCCAACCCGCTCTACCAAACCACCACCCTTCAATCTGTCGATCTTCGATCGCACTGCGTTAATTTTATCGATCGATAATCCACTACCTAATAGTGCCATACCGATCGCTTGAACTGCTACCAGGGAAATATTTGATTCAGGATTAACAATGCTAAGATCGATAGATCGATCGGCTAGAGCCATCCAAATTAATTGTTGAGTTTCCTCACTAATTGCGGCGGTAGGCGGGTCGGTTAATAGTTCAGTCACAGCACTCCAATTGCGAGGCGCGACGACTAAAGCAGAAGCACCACCTGAGATACAAGCTAGCACCAAAGTTCGATCCGTACAATCGGCGAGTAATTCCCACACGCGATCGCCAGCATGTACACTACGATCGTCAGGAACTGGATGTGCTGACTCGATACATTCCCAATTAGCTGGAAGTTGAGGATCGCCTAAATGTGCGTATTTAGTAACAACTAATCCTTGAGAAATCCGACTACCGAGGAGTGCGTGGATCGATCGAGCCATTGGTACAGAACCTTTACCTACACAGGTACACCGAATATCCTCATAAGTTGAATTAATTACGCAATTTCCGATCGCCAGATTTTCACCATTTAGCCGTAAGTGATTTTGAATGGCGTTGAATGGATTAACGGCGACTAATGCCGAAGCGATCGATTGGTTAATGAGATCGTCCATGACATTTTTTTAAATCTATCCGCTTAATTTTTAGCGATCGAGCTATGGAGATATGTCTATTTTTTGGTTAAATCCTGCCGCTTAAATTTCATCATCGTAGTAACTCTAATCAGCTCTATGTAATGTGAAGTATCTTTTTCTCCCTCAGAACATTGATAGGTAAACGTTCTGTAAGTGCTAGAATTATTTTGATACTCCAGATATTATGATTAATTATACGTCCAGTGATGAAGACCCATCCATTCAGGAGAGCTTACTTCAACTCTCTACTCAGCTAGGACACCCCCTCGATCGGGCATCTGTCGATCGACTGTACCAAAATGCGCGGGATCTACTCAGTCACATTTCTTCAGCACCCTTGACGCTGGCTCGTGTCGCAGGGACACTGTTGGTTTACGACATCCAAAATCCAGCAGCCGAGGAATTGCAGTGGTTTAAGGCTCAGATCGAGCAATGTCTGGATGAAGAAGAGGTGGAAGAATTAATTGAATCTATTCATCGCACCGATGCTTTGTGATACAATTTTTACTATGATTGCTACTGGTTTATGGCAATAATTTCTCTCGCTTGAGATTTCCTCAGTGACTGGACGATCGGCTGTGGGAGCGAGGTTTGGATGGAAATACGATCGCGATTGCGATCGTCGGCTGCAATCGAGAAAAATTAGATCTGGTTAATACTTGGATGAAGCTATCGATCGCCCTAAAAAATCCTCTGTCATTTAGTAACAGAGCTGCTATTTAACCGATCGGATGTCTGAAAAGTCAAATAGGTAACGGCAGGATCTAGCGTGGTGACTGACTAGATCTCGATCTCAGCTAGAGGCAAAATTTTTGTGAGCCGCTACCTCAAACGGTTGAATTGTGAAGACATGCAAATATAATTAAATTTGGTAGAGTATTGATTAGAACGTCGATCGTATAGGGATAGTAGGAATAAATGCGTGTAGCCATTGCAGGAGCAGGTTTAGCCGGACTAGCTTGTGCTAAATATTTATCAGATGCCGGACATACCCCCATCTTGTTTGAGAGTCGGGATGTGTTGGGCGGCTTAGTTGCTGCTTGGAAGGATGAGGATGGCGACTGGTACGAAACTGGACTCCATGCTTTCTTTGGGGCTTACCCCAACATGCTCCAGTTGATGAAAGAGTTGGGAATTGAAGACCACTTGCAGTGGAAGGAACACGCTCTGATCTTCAATCAGCCAGAGAAGCCAGGTAAGTACTCATATTTCCGAGTGCCAAACATCCCAGCACCTTTTAACGTCATTGTTTCGATCCTGAAAAATAATGACATGCTCACTTGGGAGCAAAAAATTAAGTTTGCCCTCGGCTTGTGGCCAGCAGTCTTGCGAGGACGCAAGTATGTCGAAGATATGGACAAGTACAGCTTGTTAGAATGGCTGCGACGGCAGGGAATTGACGATCGAGTTAATTCGGATATCTTTGTAGCAGCATCCAAAGCTTTAACTTTTATCAATCCTGAAGATGTATCGGCAACGATTCCATTGACTGCGATCAACAAGTTTCTCAAGGAACGCTATGGCTCCAAAATCGCCTTTCTAGATGGGTCGCCGACCGAACGATTGTGTCAGCCTATTGTGGAGCATTTTGAAGCCCGTGGTGGCGAAATTCGGATGGAGAAGCCACTCAAACAAATCGTGCTGAATGATGATGGTACGGTCAAGCATTTTGTGATGCGGGGAATTAATGGTCAGTCGGATGAAATCGTCGTGGCTGATGCCTATGTGTCAGCAATGCCTGTAGATGTCATCAAGATACTCATGCCCGAATCGTGGCGGAAGATTGAGTTCTTTGAGAAAATGCAGGAACTCGAAGGTGTACCAGTGATTAACTTGCATCTTTGGTTCGATCGCAAGTTGACTGATATCGATCATCTACTATTTTCGCGATCGGATATTCTGAGTGTCTATGCCGATATGAGCGTAGCTTGCAAGGAGTATGAAGACCCAGATCGGTCGATGCTAGAACTGATTATCGCTCCAGCTAAAGATTGGATCGACAAATCCGACGACGAGATCGTGGCGGCGACCATGACCGAACTAGAACGCTTGTTCCCACAGCATTTGACTGGTGATAGTCCTGCTAAATTACGTAAATCTAAAGTAGTTAAGACACCTCGATCGGTTTATACTGCATCTCCAGGGCGACAAGATTGCCGACCGAGCCAATCTACGCCGATTTCCAATTTCTTTCTTGCTGGTAGCTATACGATGCAAGAGTATCTTGGGAGTATGGAAGGTGCGGTACTTTCTGGTAAGCTTGCAGCACAGGAGATCGCCAATTATCAGCCCACAGTCGCAAAATCACTAGCTACTGCGGTTTAGGGGATCGGGGACCGGGGATTGGGGATAGACCAATTAGTGACTAGCGATCGCAGGTCGCGTCATCACATTGGGATAGCCTTCAATTATTAGTGCTCCTACAGTCCCTAATCCCTGATACCCAAGCCCTAACACCTAACTAATCTCTATCCCCTAGTCCCTAGTGTCTGCAAATGCTGCAACTGGAAAAGTCCCTACAGATCGTGACAATGCCAACATCAACTGAGGAATCTTATGAACTCTGTCGTCAAATAACTGCTGAATATGGCAAAACCTTTTATTTGGCAACACTATTGATGTCAGTCCCCAAGCGGCGGGCGATTTGGGCAATTTATGCCTGGTGTCGGAATACCGATGAATTAGTGGATGGGGCGGATGCAGATGAGACGACTCCAGCTACACTCGATCGCTGGGAAGCTCAGTTGGAAGGGATGTTTAAGGGTATTTCGACAGATAATTATGATGTAGCATTGGTCGATACGATCGCCAGATTTCCCGATTTGGAGATTCAACCTTTTCGCGATATGGTGACTGGACAGCGGATGGATCTACGGAAAAATCGCTACAACAGCTTTGAAGAATTGTCACTCTACTGCTATCGAGTCGCTGGTACGGTGGGACTGATGTCTAATGCGATCGTGGGCATCGATGAAAGTCAATTTACCGCCCCCTGGAGTTGTGATAACATCGAGATTCCGATGGAGCAAGCTGTGGCTCTAGGAATTGGTAAACAGTTGACTAATATTCTTAGAGATGTGGGCGAGGATGCCGAGCGGGGCAGGATTTATTTGCCTTTGGATGAGTTGGCACTATTCAACTATACCGAGCAAGACTTGCTAAATCAGGTTGTCAATGATAATTGGCGAGCGTTGATGAGGTTTCAGATCCAACGCGCTCGGAAATACTATCAGCAAGCTGAAAGCGGGATTGGTCGTCTCAGTCCTGACGTGCGTTGGCCGGTGTGGGCAGCTTTATTAATATACCAACAGATTTTAGACTCAATCGAGCGCAATGATTATGATGTGTTTACTCAGCGCGCTTATGTAAGTACACCTAGAAAGTTATGGTGTTTACCTGGTTCTTTCATCCGAGCGCAGGTTAAATAAGCCGACTTTGGCACTTTAATTCGATCGTTGTTGTCAGTAATAGTGCGCTCATTGATACTTATACCGGCAA
>Ga0105055_10006107_pt1 | contig 16674 bp, 18 predicted proteins | sample BON03_FD_78090 | JGI IMG/M metagenome (GOLD analysis project Ga0105055, IMG submission 78090) | Freshwater microbial communities from Lake Bonney liftoff mats and glacier meltwater in Antarctica - BON-03 | ecosystem: Environmental > Aquatic > Freshwater > Ice > Glacier meltwater | place: Lake...
CACCCCGCCCGCGCAACCCTCAGGCGCGCCCGAGGAGCGCGAGGGGTAGAACGCCGCGCCGCGTCATCGCAGACCCGGTAGGCAAATTTGTTCTTGGGGGCCAATCCGCGTTAGCCATTGCTTCATTTCCGGCAGCCCAGAGTGCATGCCATTAAATTTGGCTCGCACCTGCCCCTGATGCCCACTTCCTCTCACCGTGTGCGACCCAGATGACCCACCCAGCCACCCCCGCACCCGGCGACGGCGCCGTGCGCCACGCCCTGTTGAAGGGGCTCGTGCTGGCGCTACAGCTGCTGGCCACCAATGTGGCGCCGCTGGCCGAGGCGGCCGGCGACATCGCGCTGCTGGCGGCGCGGGCCGAGGAACTGGCGGCCGCGGCATGGAAGGCCAGCAGCGACCGCACCCGCGATCCCACGATCGCGGCAGCCCTGGCGCGCGACTTCAATGCCTTCGTCACGGACGCCGCCGCACTCTCCGCGCGCGCCGCCCGCTCGGCCGCGGCCAGCTGTGAAGTGACCGCGACGATGCAGGCCCATGCCGCCACGCTCGCATCAGTGAGCCAGGAGGGTGCCACGGATATCGCCACGCTGCGCATCCGGCTGCGGCCCGTCGCCCTGTCGCTGGAGGAACTGCCGAAGCGCATGGAAGAAAGCCGTACCCTGGCCGTGGATGTGGCTTCCCTGGGCGGGCGGGCCACCGAACTGGCGGACCTGCTCTCCTCCCACGGCGGGCGGACGCGTTCGGCCGCGGAATCCGCCATCGCCATCTATCGCGGCCTGCGCGACCTGGCAGAGGAGGCGGCGCAAGTGGGGCAAACCATGCTGAACGATGCCGCACGCATGCGGGGCGCCATCACAGGCGTGGTAGGCCATGCCTCCCGCATTGCCTCCCCTTCGGCCGCCCCTTCGGCCGCCCCACCCGCCGGGTCAGCGCCGAACGGTGCCGGCGTAGTGCCGCGCACGGCCACGGCGGTGGATCGGCTGGGCAAACTGGTCAGCCAGGCCGGGCAGCAGATGCGCCCGGCCGAGCAACCGCGCGCCGCCCAGCCACCCGCTACCGCCCAGGTATGGGGCAAAATGCCACTGTCACGATGAAGGCCTCCCCGCCGCGCTCATGCGCCGCAGGTGTTGAGATAAACGGCGTACAGCGAGGTGGTGCCGCAGATGAACAAGCGATTCTTCTTGATGCCGCCGAAACAGCAATTCGCCACCACTTCGGGAACGCGCACCAGCCCCAGCAGCGTGCCGTCCGGAGCGTAGCAGCGCACTCCATCGCCAGCCGACGTCCAGACATTGCCGTGCCGATCCACCCGCAGCCCGTCGAACAGCCCGACCTCGCAGGTGGCGAACACCTCGCCGCCGGAAATGGTGTCGCCATGCACCTGGAAGCGGCGGATGTGGCGGGGGAACTGCCGGCCGTGCGAAAACCCGGTATCGGCGATGTAGAGCAGCGCATCGTCGGGTGAGAAGGCCAGGCCGTTCGGCTTGGCGAAGTCGGTGGCCACCGCCGTCACCACGCCCGTGTCCGGCGCGAGGCGGTAGACGTGGCAGGCTCCGATTTCCGAGGGCGCCGCGTCCCCCTCATAGTCGAAGTCGATACCGTAGCTGGGGTCGGTGAACCACAGACTGCCGTCGGACTTCTCCACGATGTCGTTGGGCGAGTTCAGCTGCTTCCCCTTGAAGTGGCTGGCCAGCACGGTTCGGCTGCCATCGTGCTCGGTGCGCACCACCATGCGGCTGCGGTGGTGGCAGGTGACCAGGCGGCCCTGGCGGTCCACCGTGTTGCCGTTGGAATTGTCGGCCGGTTCGCGGAACACCGAAACCGAGCCATCCGTCTCGTCCCAGCGCAGCATCCGGTTGTTCGGAATGTCCGACCACACCAGGTAGCGGTGGGCGGGGAAATACGCCGGTCCCTCGGCCCAGCGGCAGCCTGTGTAAAGCTTGTCGACATGCACGTTGCCGAACACCAGCCTGGCGAAGCGCGGGTCGTACACCTCGAAGTCGTTGGTGAGCATCTCTTTTCCCCCTGTTCTCGCGGCCTGGGCCAGCTTGCGCCGAGGCCGGCGTGGCGGGCAAGCACACGCAATGCATGACCAGGCCCGGCCGTTACGCTACATTGGCGGCCGCCTCGCCCACCCGCGCGAACCTGAGGGAGACCCGGCCATGAACGACGCCCCGCTCGCCGCCGATCCCTATGCCATCCCGCTCGACCAGCTGAACCCGGCCCAGCCGGCGCTGTTCCAGGCCGACGCGCACTGGCCCTGGTTCGAGCGCCTGCGCCGCGAGGCCCCGGTGCATTACTGCGCCGACAGCGATTTCGGGCCGTACTGGTCGGTCACCAAGTACAAGGACATCATGGCGGTGGATACCAACCACCAAATCTACTCGTCGCTGTCCACGCTGGGCGGCATCTCCATCCGCGACCAGAGCGCCGACTTCCCGCTGCCGATGTTCATCGCCATGGACCCGCCGCAGCACGACGCCCAGCGCCTGGCCGTCAGCCCCATCGTCGCGCCCACCAACCTCGCCCGGCTGGAAGGCCTGATCCGCGAGCGTGCCGCCACCATCCTGGACGCCCTGCCGCGCGGCGAGGCATTCGATTGGGTGGATCGCGTGTCCATCGAGTTGACCACGCAGATGCTGGCCACCCTGTTCGACTTCCCGTTCGAGGAGCGCCGGCGCCTCACCCGCTGGTCGGATGTCGCCACCGCCGTGCCGGGTGCCGGCATCGTCGACACCGAGGAACAGCGCCAGGCCGAACTGCGCGAATGCGCCGCGTTCTTCATGGGGCTGTGGAACCAGCGCGTGAACAGGCCGGGCGGCAACGACCTGATCTCGATGCTGGCCCATTCGCCGGCCACGCGGAACATGTCGCCGCAGGAGTTCCTCGGCAACATCATCCTGCTGATCGTCGGCGGCAACGACACCACGCGCAACTCGCTCACCGGCGGGCTGTATGCCTTCGGCAAGTTTCCCGGCGAGTGGGCCAAGCTGCGCGCCAACCCGGCGCTGATCGACAGCACGGTGCCGGAGATTATCCGCTGGCAGACCCCGCTGGCCCACATGCGCCGCACCGCGCTGGCCGACGCCGAACTGGGCGGGCAGACCATCCGCCGCGGCGACAAGGTGATCATGTGGTACGTGTCGGGCAACCGCGACGAGGAGATGATCGAGAACCCGATGGCCCTGGTGATCGACCGCAAGCGGCCGCGCCAGCACCTCAGCTTCGGCTTCGGCATCCATCGCTGCGTCGGCAACCGCCTGGCCGAGATGCAGTTGCGCATCGTTTGGGAGGAGATCCTGAAGCGCGGCTTCGAGATCGAGGTGCTGGAGGAGCCGTCGCGGGTGTATTCCACCTTCATCAAGGGCTACGGCGGCATGAAGGTGCGGATCACCGCCTGATGGAGCGCCGGGGCTGCCACGGTCCTGAAACGGCAACGGGCAGCCCTTGCGGGGCTGCCCGTTACTTCGTGGAAGGCTCGCAGCGGTCAGGCGGCGCGGCGGCGGCGGGCCAAGCCGAGGCCGGCCAACGCGGTGCCGAACAGCGCCAGGCTCAGCGGCTCCGGCGTGCCAACCGGTACCAGGTCACCTTCGCCGATCTGGGCGTAGCGCACGGTGCCACCGGCGACAAGGAACTCGCCAATGCCGTCACCCCAGAAATAGACCTCGTCGAACAGCTGGGTGTCGTCGAAGGCGGCGACGAACACGCCGGCGCCGCCGTTGGTGAGATACTGGTCACCTTCGGCGGTCGACGAACCAAGCAGGATGGCGTTCGTGCCGTCGAACGACATGTAGATGTTCGAGATCTGGCAGCAAGTCGCCCAGTCGCCAACCTCGAAGGCCAGCGCATTCACGCCAGTGCCGTTCACCGTCGTATAGCCGGAGAAGTCGAACTTGATGCCGCTCTGCAGCGCGCCAATCGGATCGAGTCCGTTGCCCAGGCCGCCGCCCGGATTGATGTTGAACACGCCGCCGGTGGTGGAGCGGCTCGGGGCGGAATTGAACAGCTGGTAGATAGAGTCGGTGGAGACCGCCGAACCGTCGGGGCGCGTCACGGTGTAGTCAGGGCGCACACCGCTGGCGAACTCTGGCAGGACGTCGGAAACCACAGTGCCGCCCGAGGCGCTGACGGTGTTGTTGAAGCTGAGCAGGCCGCCGTCGAAATCGGAGAAGACCTGGAACTGGGCGGCATGTGCGGGAGCGAGGGAGACACCGGCGGCAACAGCGCCAACGATCAAGGCCCGGGTGAACATTTTAGCACTCCTCAAAAAAGCCACTCCGCCGCGCGGAGTATCGAGCTGCCGCCGTTTCGCGGGCGGCATGAACGATGCAGTTTCAAGCAACATTATGCCAAAGAGACATCCGATTGGAATTCAGTGCGTTACGCTCGCCGAGCCGGCAGAGAATCAAGAAAGTGTAAAGGCCGCAGGGCATTTCTCCGGAATCAGCCGCGATTGTGTAAAGTCTGCCGACAATCGCGGCCGGCGCCCTCGAGCGACACGCGTTCCGCACCTTCCCGCTGCTAAACGCCGTGGAGCCACGCCCGCCCGTGGACCGGATGCCATGATCCGATCGCCCGCCGCTCTACCCCGGCCGCGCCCCAGCCGCCATGGCGCCCGAGCCGCCCCCCTGCCGAACCGGCGCCACGTTCCGGGCGCGGTCGCGCCACTGCGCGAAGCCCGCCAACAGGGCAAAGCCCACGAGCGTGACCGCGATGTCGAGCACCATCGGGTGGCCGGTGAGTTCGAGGGTGACAGTGGCCCACCATGCCAGGAACAGGCCCAGGCAGAACACCTCCAGGCTGAACCGGCCGACGGTGGCGAGCCACGCGAGCGACCAGTGGTGCATCCACGCCCGGTCGTGCGGCACGAAGCGGGCGACCAGCCAGGCCAGCGCCACCATGTGCAGCAGGCGCGGTGCCGCCAGCTCCAGCTTGCCGGTGATCCAGTCGGCTTCGGGGAACGGCGCGGCGAGGGGCAGGAAGCCATACCACGCCAGACGCAGCACCAGGCCCGCAAGGAGCACGGCGATGGCGGCGATGGTGGCATAGCGAGCCCACCAGGCCTGCGGGTCGAAGGTAGTCCCGAGCAACAGCACGCGCCGCCCCACCCAGGCACCCGTCATGAACAGCACCTGCCAGGCGATCGGGTCGAACTCCACGCCGTGGGCGAAGCCGAAACTGGGCGTGGAGAGCAGGCCCGCCTGCACCGCGGCGTAGAACCCTATCGGCACCAGCAACCCCCAGTCGCCAACCCGCCCCAGCAAAGCCGCATAGGCGGGCAACAGGGCCATGGACCACACGAACATCGGCAGGATGCCCATCAACTCGGGCTGATAGACCATGGTCAGCATGCCCGGGATGGCGCGCCAGGGATCGAACCAGAAGGCCTCCCAGCGCCGCCCCACCACCTCGCCGGGCAGCCACCAGGCATCGACGGCCGCCAGCATCGCCGCCATCAGCATGAACACCGCCAGATGGATGCGGTAGAGCCGCAAGGTGCGCCGCAGCATGTCCCACGTGGCGGCCGCGGCGCCGTCGCGCGCCTGCTTCAGCGCGATCACGCTGCCCAGCGTGTAGCCGGACAGGTACAGGAACAGCTCCGAGCTGTCCGACAAGCCCCAGTTGCTGTGGATCACCCAGCCGCCAATGAACGATCCGCCGATATGCCGGGCGAATATCGACAGCTGCAGGATGCCGCGCACCACGTCGAGCCGCTGGTCGCGCGGCGGGCGCGCCGGCATCGCAACAGTCATGCCGCGTTCTCCTGGCCGATGTGCGGGCCGGTGTGCGGGCCGGTGTGCGGGCCGGTGTGCGGGCCGGTTTGCCCCCCTGGTCCGGCCGCGCTAGACCCCGCGCGCCCCCCCTCGCCCAGGAGACGCCGCATGGCCGTGATGTCCGACCGCTGGATCCGCCAAATGGCGATGGAACAGGGCATGATCGATCCTTTCGTCGAGACCCAGAAACGCGACGGGGTGATCAGCTACGGGCTGTCGAGCTATGGCTACGACGCCCGCGTGGCCGACGCGTTCAAGGTGTTCACCAACGTGGACTCGGCAATCGTCGATCCGAAACACTTCAACCCGAATTCTTTTGTCGACCGCACCGCGCCGGTCTGCGTGATCCCGCCGAACAGCTTCGTGCTGGCGCACACCGTGGAGTATTTCCGCATCCCGCGGGATGTTTTGGTGGTGTGCCTGGGGAAGTCCACCTATGCGCGTTGCGGCATCATCGTGAACGTAACCCCGCTGGAGCCGGAATGGCAGGGTCAGGTAACGATTGAGATCAGCAACACAACCCCGCTGCCGGCCAAGATCTATGCCTTCGAGGGCATCTGCCAGTTCCTGTTCCTGCGCGGCAACGAACCGTGCGAAACCAGCTACGCCGACAAGGCGGGAAAATATATGGGGCAGCGCGGTGTGGCACTTCCCCGGCTCGGTTAACGCGATGTATTAAGAGCAATGGACAAAATTCGCATCCGCGGCGGCCGCCCGCTGCACGGCAGCATCACCATCGGCGGTGCAAAGAATGCCGCCCTGCCCCTCATGGCCGCCGGCCTGCTCACCGAGGAGCGGCTAATACTGACCAATGTGCCGCTGCTCGACGACATCCGCACCATGGGCGAGTTGCTCGCCCAGCACGGCATCGCGGTGGAGCGGCCGGGGAATGATGGGCGAACCCTGTCGCTCGGCGGCGCCATCACCAGCACCGAGGCGCCGTACGACATCGTGCGCAAGATGCGCGCCTCCTTCCTGGTGCTCGGCCCGCTCGTCGCGCGCGCCGGCGAGGCGCGGGTGTCGCTGCCCGGCGGCTGTGCCATCGGCGCGCGCCCGGTCGATCTGCACCTCAAGGGGCTGGAGCAGATGGGCGCCGCCATCCGCCTCGATGCCGGCTACGTCACCGCCACCGCCCCGCATGGCCTGCGCGGCACCACCATCGTCCTGCCCTTCCCCAGCGTCGGCGCCACCGAAAACCTGCTGATGGCCGCCACCCTGGCGGACGGCCAGACGGTGCTCGCCAACGTCGCCCGCGAGCCCGAGATCACCAACCTGGCGGAATGCCTGGCCGCCATGGGTGCGCGCATCACCGGCATCGGCTCCGACCGCCTGACGATCGAGGGCGTGCGCCGCCTGCACGGCGCCACCCATGCCATCATCCCCGACCGCATCGAAACCGGCTCCTATGCCTGCGCCGCGGCGATCAGCGGCGGCTCGGTGCACCTGCGCCACGGCCGGCTCGACCATCTCGGCGCCGTCGTGCGCACCCTCGCCGACGCCGGCGTGCATATCGAGGAGGAGGAGGGCGGCCTCGCGGTGCGCCGGCTGAACGGCCTGCACGGCATCGACTTCATGACCGAGCCCTATCCCGGCTTCCCCACCGACATGCAGGCCCAGCTGATGGCGCTGATGTGTGTGGCCGACGGCGCCTCGATGATCACCGAGAACATCTTCGAGGACCGCTTCGGCCATGCCGACGAACTGCGGCGCATGGGCGCCAACATCAAGGTGCACGGCGCCTCGGCGATCGTGCGCGGCACCCCCGCGCTGTCCGGCGCCCCGGTGATGGCCAGCGACCTGCGCGCCAGCTTCGGCCTCATCGTCGCGGGCCTCGCCGCGCGCGGCGACACCACGGTAAACCGCGTCTACCACCTCGACCGCGGCTACGAGGCGGTGGAGCGGAAACTCGCTGCCTGCGGGGCGGACATAGAACGTCTGCCCGGCTGAGGCTTCCGCACGGGCCGGCGGCGGTGTACCCCACCGCCATGCAGAACCGGGAAAGCCGATGACCGCCGCCTTTCGCGCCGAAGCCCTGGAACCGGATGCCCTCGCCGACTCCAGCGCCCCCCTGATCCTCGCCCTGCCCAAGGGTCGCATCCTCGCGGAATGCGCCCCGCTCCTGCATGCCGCCGGCATCCATCCCCACGCCGACTACGCCAACGAGAACAGCCGCCACCTGCGCTTCGCCACCGACGACCCTGGTGTTGACGTGGTGCGCGTGCGCAGCTTCGACGTGGCGACCTTCGTGGCCTTCGGCGCCGCCCAGATCGGCATTTGCGGCGCCGACGTGCTGATGGAGTTCGACTACCCCGAGATTTACGCCCCGCTCGACCTGGGCATCGGTGCCTGCCGCGTGTCGGTGGCCGAGCCCGCCGCCACCGCCGGCACCGACGACCCGCGCGAATGGTCGCAGGTACGGGTGGCCACCAAATACCCCAACATCGCCCGCCGCCACTATGCCAGCCGCGGCATCCATGCCGACGTGGTGCACCTGAACGGCGCGATGGAACTGGCCCCCGCCCTGGGCCTCACCCGCGTGATCGTCGACCTCGTCGCCACCGGCTCCACGCTGAAGGCCAACGGGCTGGTGGAAACCGAGGTGATCGCCCAGGTCACCAGCCGGCTGATCGTCAACCGCACGGCGCTGAAAACCCGCCCCGAGGCGGTCGGCGCCATGATCGCCCGGTTCCGCGACGCGCTGGGCAAGGTGGCATCCGCGGCAGGCAGGGGGGCATGAGGCGCCTCGACACGTCAGCCCCCGGCTTCGAGTCTGATTTCACGACCCTGCTCGGCCAGGCGCGCGAGACCACCGAGAACGTGGGCGACGTGGTCGCGGCCATCATCGCCGCGGTGCGCGCCCGCGGCGACGAAGCGCTGTGCGACTTCACCGCCCGCTTCGACCGCATGGCGATCGCCCCCGACCGGCTGCGCATCGGCGCCGACGAGATCGACGCCGCCATCGCCACGGTGCCCGCCGACCTGCTCGAAGCCCTGGAAGTTGCGGCCCGGCGCATCGATGCCTTCCACCGCGCCCAGCTGCCGGCCGACCTTCGCATCGACGACCCCGAGGGCCTGACTCTCGGCATGCGCTGGAACGCGCTCGACGCCGTGGGCATCTACGTGCCCGGCGGCAAGGCTGCCTATCCCTCGTCCGTGCTGATGAACGCCATCCCCGCGCGCGCCGCCGGGGTTGCACGCATCGCCATGTGCGTGCCCACCCCCGACGGCGTGCTGAACCCGCTGGTGCTGGCCGCCGCGCGCCGCGCCGGGGTGAGCGAGATCTACCGCGTGGGCGGCGCCCAGGCGGTGGCCGCGCTGGCCTGGGGCACGGCGACCATCGCTGCGGTCGACCGCATCGTCGGGCCTGGCAACGCCTATGTCGCCGAGGCCAAGCGTCAGGTATTCGGCCGCGTCGGCATCGACAACATCGCCGGCCCTTCCGAAGTCGTCGTGCTGGCCGACGCAGCCCAGGACCCGCGCCGCATCGCCGTCGACCTGCTGGCCCAGGCCGAGCACGGCGAGGACTCGCAATCGATCCTGATCACCGACAGCGCCAGCATGGCCGATGACGTGGCCCGCGCCGTGGCCGCCGAAATCCCCACCCTGCCCCGCGCCGCCATCGCCGGCGCGTCCTGGGCGACCTACGGCGCGATCATCCTGGTGCGCGACTGGACCGAGGGCTGCGCGCTAGTCGACCGGCTGGCGCCCGAGCACCTGCAGATCATGACCCCCGAACCCGAGGCGCTGTTCGCCCGCATCCGCCACGCCGGTGCCGCCTTCCTCGGCGCCTTCACGCCCGAAGCGGTGGGCGACTACGTGGCCGGGCCGAACCATGTGCTGCCGACCGGGCGCACCGCGCGCTTTGCCTCGGGGCTGTCGGTGTTCGACTTCCTCAAGCGCACCACCTGGCTTGCCGCCAGCCCGGCCGGGCTGCACCGAGTCGGCCCGGCCGCCATTGCGCTCGCCGAGGCCGAAGGGCTGCAGGCCCACGCCCGAAGCATCGCCCTGCGCCTGGGCCAATGATGGAACGGCCCAGTTAGGCACAATCCAGTGACGCGCGCTCCGGCGAAAGATGCTACAGAAATCGCCGAAGCGGCGCAGCGGCGCATATGTTCGACATCGACTGCCGCCAGAAGTGGCGCACGAGGATACAGCTGAGATCAACCGGCTCGGAGTCGCGCACTGCTTGACCGGAGCGGACGCGATCATCATGGTGCCGGCCATTCAACAACACGGTAGAAGAGGTCTGATGTCCAAAGAAGACATGATCGAGTTCAGTGGAATGGTGATGGAACTGCTGCCCAACGCCATGTTCCGCGTCAAGCTGGACAACGAACACACCATCCTGGCGCACACCAGCGGCAAGATGCGCAAGAACCGCATCCGCGTGCTCGCCGGCGACCGCGTCAACGTCGAGATGACGCCGTACGACCTGTCCAAGGGCCGGATCACGTTCCGGTTCAAGTAGCGCGGCCCGGCGCGGCACCCATGGCCGCCTGCCCGCGCCCCGCCGCCGCCCCGAATGCCCCCCTGGTCCTGGCCTCGGCCAGCCCGCGGCGGCTGGCCCTGCTGGACCAGATCGGCATCGTGCCCGATGCCATCGTCCCAACCGACATCGACGAGACCCCCCGCCGGGCCGAGTTGCCGCGCCTGCTCGCCCAGCGCCTGGCGCGCGCCAAGGCCGAGGCCGCCCGCCGCGCCGGCGCCTACGTGCTCGCCGCCGACACCGTGGTCGCCTGCGGCCGGCGCATCCTGCCCAAGGCGGACGATGAGGCCCAGGCCCGCGCCTGTCTCACCCTGCTCTCCGGCCGCCGCCATACCGTGCTAACCGCCGTGGTGCTGCTGGCGCCCGACGGACGGCGCAGCGAGCGGGTGGTGGACAGCGCGGTGGGCTTCGCGCGCCTGACCCCTGATCAGGTCGCGGCCTACATCACCAGCGGCGAGTGGCGCGGCAAGGCGGGCGGCTATGCCATCCAGGGCCGGGCAGCCGCCCATGTCCGCTTCCTCTCCGGCAGCTATTCCAACGTGGTGGGCCTGCCGCTGTTCGAGGTGGCGCAGATGCTGCGCGGCCTCGGCTTCGCGCTGCCCTGAGCCCGCCCATCTGAGTACAACCATGATCATCCTGGCCTGCGTCAGCCCCGGCGAGGTCCGCGCGGTGGCCTGCGATGCCGCCGGGCCGCTGGATTTCGCCATCCAACGGCAAGGCGCGCCAGACGGGGTGGGCGACCTGCATCGTGGCCGCGTCCTGGCGCATGTCCCTGCCCTGGCCGGCAGTTTCGTGCGCCTCGGCGACGGCACCGACGGCTTCCTGCCCGACAGCGCCGGCGGCCGACAGGGCGAGGGCACGATGCTGGCCGTGCGCGTCACCCGCGCGGCACAGGGCGGCAAGGGCCCGCGCCTGACCGCCCTTCTGCCCGACGCGGACCGCACGCCCGACGCCGCCGGCCCGCCGGCCCTGCTGCGCCGCGGCCCTGGCGCGATCGAACGACTCGCGGCCCTGCACCCCGTTGCCGCCATCCAGATCGACGACCCCGGCCACGCCGCTTCCCTGGATGCCACACTCCGGGCGCGCACCACACTCGTCCCGCGCGCCTTCGACGATGCGGTGGAAGCCACGCTGGAAGCCCTGGGCGAGGCCGAGGTGGCGATGCCGGGCGGCATGCGGATGAGCGTGCATCCAACGCCCGCCCTGACCGCCATCGACCTCGACCTCGCCGCCGCCAGTGCCGCGCGCGGGGCCAAGGCGCGGGCGCACGAGCAGGCAAACCGCGCCGCCCTGCCCGCCCTGGCCCGCCAGATCCGCCTGCGAAACCTGTCCGGTGCCATCCTGGTGGACCTGGCCGGTCTGTCGCCGAAACGCCGCGGCGCGCTCGGCCCTGCCCTGGCCGCTTCCCTGGCCGCCGACCCGCTGGCCCCGCGCTTCCTCGGCTTCACCGCGCTCGGCCTGGCCGAGATCTTGCGCCCGCGGATCCATCCGCCGCTGCATGAACTTATGGCCGACCCCCATGCCGCCGGCCTCGCCGCCCTGCGCCATGCCACCCGCCAGGCCGCCGCCGCCCCGCATGGCAGGCTGGCCCTGCACGCCGCACCGGCCGTGGCCGCTTCCCTGGCGGCGGACACGGCGGCGCTGCAGGCCTTCACCCACCGCGCCGGCCACCCCATCTCCCTGCGTCCCGACCCCACGCTCGCCGGCCGCGCGTGGCATATCGAAGAGGTGACGCATGGCTGACCCGCGCCCCACATCCTCCACCCGCCCGCGCGGCTGCCCGATCTGCGGCAAGCCGCCAGCACCGCACGATCTCCCGTTCTGCAGCGCCCGCTGCGCGGAAATCGACCTGGGTCGATGGTTCGGCGAAGCCTACCGCATCCCCGGCCCGCCGGCCACGCCGGATGATGATGAGATGACGGGTTGATTGCCGTCTCGCGTCAGGCTATCCCTGCGCCGCCAGATGTGCCCAGGTAGCTCAGTTGGTAGAGCATGCGACTGAAAATCGCAGTGTCGGTGGTTCGATTCCGCCCCTGGGCACCACGCATTTGTCGGCTCCTGAGTTTTCATAGGGTTGGGAGTCGGTTTCGTCCCACTCTGAGGCTGCAACCTCAGAGTGGGACACTTTCGGCACTTTCGTTGCGGTCGTGAACCGCGCCATAGCGTTCTGCGCCATGGTCTTCTGCGATGCCGCAGCGGTATAGCGGGCAACCTCCTTCAAGGTCCGGTGCCCGGTGACTGCGGCAATTTCGTTTGCGGTCGCGCCGGCCTCGGCCAACCTCGCAGCCGACGCCTTCCGCAGCCCGTGCGCAGCGCAATGCGGCAACCCGGCCTCGTTGCACCATTCACGGAACCGATTGCCGAAGCTCTCCTTCGTGAATGGCTTGCCTTGCGATGAGACGATGTAGGTCTCGGTCCCGCATGGCGTGGCATCGATGATCGCCCATAGTTCCGGGCGGATCGGCACCGCCATGGCCACAGGCTTTCGCTGGGCGCCTTTGACTTGGACGAAATGTAGCGCGCCGTCCTTCACCATCGGCGGCCCCAGGCGCACCACGTCGCTGCGGCGTTGGGCGGTGTACAACAACAGCGCCAGCGCAAGCCGGGCCATACTGCTTATCGGATAATGGTTCTCGAACTGCTCAACCTCGGCTGGCGTCCAGGAGTGGAAGCCGTCAGGTGTCGCTGAGGGCAGCAGCTTCACCATGCGCGCGGGGTTGTGCGTCACCACGCCGGCTTGAATCCCGGCCTCAAACGCCAGGCGCAACGCCTTCACCACGCTGTTGGCGGCCTCAGGCTTGCTTGCTGGGCCTCTCACGGCCACGACGTTGGGTGGCTTCATCTCAGCCGCAATGCGGTGCCCGTGCGCCTCGCAAAGCCTGTCCAGGGTCAGCCTGCGAACGTGCTGGGTGCGCGGTGCCAGGAGGGTGAAGGATGCCGAGCTGTAGTAGACGATGCACAGGGAATGCAGGGTGCCAGGCGCCGGCCGTGAGGATCGTTTTTTCGTCGGCTTCAGGTCGCCCGCCAGCGCGGCGTGATACTCGGCCACGAACTCGACGCTGTTGGGGTCGGCACGCAGCCGCAGTTTCGGCTTGCCGGGCAGCCGAACATAGACACGCAAGTTGCCGTGCCGGTCGCGATCTTCAATGATGAACTTGAAGCGGATGTTGCGGACCTTCATTCCACGCCGGCCCACGAATCGCCACTCGTGGCGCGTTCCTCGGGGATGGCGTCGAAATGCTTGTCGAGACTGCGCTTGTCCCAGACCAGGCGGCCGGCCAGCCTCTTCGCCGTTGGCATGGTGTGATCTTTCACCAGGCGGTCAAACAGCGTCACGCCAATGCCCAGATACGCGGCTGCCTCGACGCGATCCAACCCACGCGGCTCCAGGTTCGGCGGCAATGCGGAATGCCGATTCTTATTCATGCCTCGTTGCTCCTACCGGCCCTCGATCTTGCAAAATCAGCGTCGAGCGCATGAGGAAAAAAATGCGGGCCTGACCAACGGAGTCCCCACTTCGTCGATCTACGCCGGGCCGCGCGGCGGTGGCGGGTGCCCTGTGCGGCACCCGCTACACTCAGCCGGCGATGCGAACCGCGCCCACCCAGCTTGCCGCGACGATGGCGACATCGTGCAGGCATCGCATGGTCACGCCGTCCACGTTCGGCCCGGTGAAGGTCTCGAACGCGGGAACTCCGCCGCGCCCTTCCAAGGTGACGTATTCCAACACCGGCGCCATGCTCGGCTCGGCGAAGCCGAAGAACGCCGCGCTGGTCAACCCGGCCTCCACTTCCACCCGAAGCCCCGAGAATATCGGGCGGGTCGCCTCGCTCGTGGCGATGGTGATCCCGGATACAGCCTGTTCCAACCCGGTTTCGCTGGTGGGGCCAGTCAGGAGGATGCTCGGCGCGATGGCCAGCAGGTTGCCGTTCAGGTCGGTCTGCTCGCGGAGCAGCTTGCGCGCGGTGCCGATGCCAGCGGTGTTCGCGCTACCGGCGGCGACGTTGCCGTGCGCGCTGGAGAATAGCGGCTCGCCGTCCGTCATGGTCGGGCCGAATCCGCCACCGCCAGCCGCGTTCACCGCGAACATGGCCAGGAACAGACGCCGTTCCGTCTCGGCGATGCCCGAAGCCCACAGCCGCGCGGCGAGTGCGAACACGCCTAGATCGTCATTGGTCAGGGCTTGGCGGGTGATGGAGAAGTTGCGGCCATAGGTCGCCAGGGCGCCGGATTCGCTGGATTCAAAAAGGGTGGTGTGCGGCACCGGCCCACCCTCGGCGATCTTCGCCAGCACCGCCGGCCCCGAAGCCGTCACGTTCTGGAAACTGCGAAAATCGGGCACGCTACGCGGGCGGGACACGGCGCGGATCGGCGACGGTGCGGCATCGCGCAACCCGATCAGCATACGGCTTCCGGTCGATTGCAGCAGCGCGGGGAAGTCGCTGGTCGTGTGCGACGAACGGGTGTTCAGCGCCTGCTCCACGAGGCTCGCCGACGACATGCCGCGAACCTTCACGCCGGACTCTTCAAGAATGGCGCTTGCCATGCCAACGAAGCCGCGCGTCGCCATGTGCTCGCGCGCGTGGTCGGGCGGCGTGCGTCCGAGGATTTGAGCGGCCAGGGCATCGGCGCGCGCGCCCATGCGGAAAGCCGGATCGTCGAAGGAGCGACCCTGCATGGCGGGCGACATCGAGTTGATCGGCGGGGGAGCAGACTGCACCGCGGCGTCCCACAGGGCAGCGCGGAGGTTGTCAGCGTGCCAGCCCTCGGCCTGCGCCCGGTGGTGGAGCGTGTCCAAGGCATCCTGCGGCACGCGGCCACGGGCGGCGGTGATGACCGGCTGGAGCGATGCCATGCGGGTCAGCACCGCTTGTTCGGCAGCGCGCATGTGGTCGGTGTCGCCCGCGGTCGCGGGCGTGGTGTGATCGGGCATTTCGGCGTCCTGTTGCGCTCGTGAAGACGATGCCGAAGCCCGGATGCGCGCGGCGCTATCGGCAGGAATGGGAACAAGCGAAAGCTCCATTGGAGCCCAGCGGCGGGCGACGAAGGTGTCTGGCGTGTCCTTCGCCCGCTCGTAATTCTCGATGCGGTAGCCGATCGACACGCCAGACAGAACGCCATCGGCGATCAGATGCATGGCTTCATCGCCACGCGCCGTTGTCGCAAAGCGCAACGTCACGTGCAGAGCACCGGCCCGAACCTGTGCGGCCTCGATAACGCCGGCCAGGTGGTCGGTTTTGTTACGATGATCCATCAACACCGGGGCGCCGACGAACTGCGACAAGTCGGCGCCGGCCATGTCCAGGATTTCCGACCAAGGCGCGAATACGCCAGCCGGATTTGGTGCAGGCTGGCGCACGGGTGCGGCGGTGGCTGCCACAGCATCCACCGTTCGGGTGGCGCGGTTCAGCGTTGCCGATGTAGGGCGAAGCGGTGCCGCGCGGCGAATCATGGTGGCGTGGGGTGCCTCAAGCATCGGTGCTGCGCTCCGCCACAATGCGGTTAAGTTCGGCGTCGGCAGCATCTGCGGCGTGCTGGTCGCGCTCGGCGATCTGACCGGCGAGTTGCCACAGCAGCAGGGCCAGGGCGGCGGCATCCTCTGCTGCCAGGCGCACGGCCAGGCCGGCGCCTCGGTGGGCAATGGACACGCGCCCATCGCCATGCACGATCAGCCCGGAGAGGTTTGCGCCACCACCAGATGCGGCGATGACGGGCAGCGGAAATACGGCGCTCGCGCCAGGTGGCGGGCAGGCTGGAAGGTCGGTCATTCTGATTGCTCCAACAGCAGCGGCAACAGCGCCTTGAAGGCGGGAAGAATCGGCGTTGCGAACACGGAATCAGCGGGCGACCGATCAGCCAGCACGTCAGCAAGCCGCGCAGCCTTCACCAGGAAGGGGGAGACACTGATACCTATTTCCATCGCGCGACGGTCGGCCACGTCGCCGTCAATCGTATACAGGGCAACGATCATGGGATTGTGCAACTCGATCCACCGGAACCAGGCGAGAGGATCGGCGGCGGGGTCCGTGGTGCCATCTACATACGGGAGAGCGAGGAAGTCTCGCAGGTATAAGCGGGTGATGGCGGAGTTGCAGACGACGCGCGCAGGATAGCTAGAGAGACCAGCGCGGCGCATCTCGATGTAGACCGCGATCAAAGCCGCGTCCGCAAAGTCAAACTTGCGCCACCCCGCCCCCGCGGCATCCGGGAACAGATAAGCCGCAATCGGGTGCAGGTGCCGATGTGTCTGACCGGGGGTGATGCAGCGAGCGATTGCGCCCAGCGTGTGAGAGAGTGCCATGGCCCTATCTCGCACGTTCCACGGGGAAGGTAAAGTAATTTCGACCTTCCCGCTGCCCATGTGCCAGGGCGCGCACGGACGAGCAGCAGCGTGAACGCATCGGGCGGCAGGTC
>Ga0105055_10006108_pt1 | contig 16672 bp, 12 predicted proteins | sample BON03_FD_78090 | JGI IMG/M metagenome (GOLD analysis project Ga0105055, IMG submission 78090) | Freshwater microbial communities from Lake Bonney liftoff mats and glacier meltwater in Antarctica - BON-03 | ecosystem: Environmental > Aquatic > Freshwater > Ice > Glacier meltwater | place: Lake...
CCGCGTACACCACGTCACCTGATTTAGAGAACAAAGAACAAAGGAGAGCAAGAGCACCAGTGTTCCCATTAGTAGCCAAGATTTTCTCCGGGTCGACATCTACTTGATACCTTTCCGTCAAAAACTTGCTCAAGGAAGCTCTGAATTTTGGGAATCCATAAATGTGTCCGTATTGCAAAAACAGGGGATCGGTTTCTTCGAATTTTGCAGCAGCCGCCAATCTGATCTTGTCTAGTGGTAAGAGAGAAGGCGCAGGCTGCCCTACTTTGAAGTTCACTTGCTCATCCACAGTGGGAATAATATACTGTCCGTAGTCACCCATTTCGCAAAATGAATTCGATTTGTGGATAGGAAATTGGGAATAAAAGAATAATTTAATGGTACTAAATTTGTAAAAGGGATTAATACGATCATTGTTGACCTTGATACCTTTTGGCTGAGAGGATACCAACGGATATGAATTAACCGAAACAGTGTATTTTAGATAGTAAATACTTGATATAATTCTTTTGTCTTGTAATAGTTTTTTATGGCACATGTCCGTTTCAAATTCGTGTAACGAAACGTTGATAACTAAGAAAGCCGTGTAACGTTAGTGACCAATCAAGTGGGTGTACACAGAGCCCAAAAGATCGGACTACAGATTACACATCGACCACCTGTACATTGTTTGATATTAGTGCGATTGTCTAGCGAAGTATGGGTTCAGCTGCTAGCACCGGCCAACTCATGCCTCCAACTAGCTCGACAGGAGGAAAACGAAATAGCTACCTAGTTCAAAGTAATGGAGATTCTAGTGGTCGTATGATATCTGGTCTTACCTCTGATATGGATGACAAAGAAAGATCTATTCTTATTGAAAAGACTATTAGTAAAGAAAGCAAGGGATCAAATGCCAAAGCGTTTGTGGATATGAATATTGTTGAATCTATTACCGACAGTCACATCGAAGATCAACTTTATTGCGACCCTAGGATTAGCATATTGCCAAAAGGAGGACATTGGTTTCAAGTGGGCAAGAGAGCATTTCAAATAGGTTGTCCGCCGGAAACTATCAAAGACACAATGACATTGGGACTAGAAGTGCCTCGATACTTTGTAGTTGTAGGGGAAATGTTTTCACGAAAGAAAGGTATTAATTTTACTGAATTGGAATTCCCGGCGTATTTCAACCATTTCATACGGAAACAGAAGATTGTGGTGATTACCACAGAGCGTACTAGACGTCGAATTGTTCAACTATTCACAGAAACACTTTTGGGACCTGAGAACCCAGATGTATCTCTTGATTACCGACCTGGTACCTCTCCTGGGGAACGCTGCCACTTCACTCCCGTACGACGTTGGTGAATGCGAAGAAAGTCTTGGATCGGTTAAATGGTCTTTGCACCAAGGCAATAAGAAGCAAAATGGAGAGCCAGTATCCGTGTTGAGATTCTCCAAGAAAGGAGCAGGCAGAGAAACAGATATGGCAATTAATCTCTTCAAGTCCTTGAAAACTTTGCGACATCCCCACATCCTTGCGTTCATGGACGGTATGGACAATGACACTGAATGCTCTATTGTTACAGAGCCAGTGGTCACTCTTCAAAGTCTGCTTCTCAAAGGGGAAGTATCGCAGGAGTCAGCTGCGTGGGGGCTTCATTGCGTTCTCCAGGCACTTGGCTTCGTTAATGAGAGTTGCATGCTGGTGCATGGGAATATCTGCCCGGAAAGTATCTTTGTTACTAGAGGAGGTGATTGGAAACTTGGAGGGTTTTATTTATCAGGACCGTTAGACACCTCCGGGCCGAATCTATTGTTTAGAGAGTGGAGTCATATTCTGCCGAATAAGTATAAGTCTCCAGAGGTAAGTTTATTGCTTCCATGTTTGGAAATGTTTTTAAATACATGTACAGAGAATAAAGAATGACTGGTCTCAACTCAATTCACAAAGTACTTCACCCAGTGCTATAGATGTTTGGTCTCTGGCTTGCGTTATCCACGAATGCTTCTCTGGGATAGCTAACTCCGCATCAGCTTTTCAGGACTTATCGAAAATTCCTTCCTATCTTCACAGTCCTTATAAATCAATGCTTGATAGTGTGCCCACGAAACGCCCAACGTCGGACAAACTTTTCAAAAGTGCACCATTCAAAAAGTTATTCAAGAATCCTGTGAATGAAACCCTTGAATTTCTGGAAGAGTTTCAATTTAAAACGGATGCAGAAAAGCCTCCGTTTATCCAAGGTCTTACTTGTCAGATACAGAAGTTCCCTAAGAGCATTGCTTGTTACAAGATATTACCTTTCCTTTGCAGTATTCTCACTTCTCCTGTACCGTCACAGTCCGGACAAAAGCCGATAGTGAATCCTTTAGCTCCGATTATTCTAAATCCCATGCTTCAAATTGGTAAGATGCTTGATGACTCGACAGAATACCAAGTTAGAATCGTGCCTGCAATCATTCTAATGTTTTCCTCGGCGGATAGAAATCTTCGAGCTGCGCTTTTAAAGTCTATACCGGATGTAGCTCCTCATCTAGATGCCAAGGTTGTCAACGCGCAGATATTTCCTTGCATTGTTACCGGATTCAGTGACTCAGCACCAGCACTACGAGAAATGACCATCAAAAGCGTGTTGCCGCTGGCACCTTTGTTAGATGAAAAGAACTTGAATGAGGTGCTGTTGCGCCATGTGGTAACGCTATTGAAGGACAAGGAGGCTGCGATTAGGACCAATACACTCATTTGCATCGCCAAGATAATTGATCGGTTTAGCGACAAAAGCAAACACAAGATAATTATTGGAACGTTTTTAGTTGCCCTACGCGATCCATTCGTTCCAGCACGTGTTGCAGCTGTAAAAGGCGTTGGATTTGCCACAAAGTACCTAGCTTCTGACCACAATACACTGGGACACAAAGTGCTACCTGCACTGTCTGGCTCATTATTAGATCCTTCCCCTGAAGTGAGAAATGCTGCTTTCCAGCATGTCAACGCCATTGTTGCGTTACTACAAACATGGTCTGACAAACGAGCAATTGAACAGAAGAAAGAAGCTGAAGAACTGCGTAACAAACAGAAAACCGAGGCCGTATCTGAACTTCCATCTCCTTCACCAGCAGCAGGTGGCTACTTGTCAGGATGGGCGCCTAGTATGGGTTCGTTAGGATGGGGATCAGCAGCTCCCAATGCAGAACCAAGTATATCCCAACCAAATCCAAAAACGCGACCAAATCCACTATCCCAACCAAATCCAATGCCACATGTGGTGAAGACTGAACCTTTGAGCACTGGACTTTCGCTGAAGGCTGAGAATCTGAGCGACTCTTTGGTTGATGCGTGGGGCGAAGATGATGAAGATCTGTTTGGTTCAAGTAAACCTAACAAGGTATCGACCAAGAACGAGACGAAGAAAATACCCACACAAGAGAATACGGAGTTGTTTTTCAATGATTTGACCAGTAATAAACTTGGTTTGAAGACAGCCACCACGGCAACGAGAACTGAAGATCGCAAAGTAGAAGCTGAAAAGAAAAGAGAAGAAGCAAGACAGCGGATTAAACAACGAAAAGACGCCAGGAAACAGAATAAACCAGTTTTTAAGAAGTCTGATGAAAACACCGGTGACGGGTGGGATGACTTTTAGTTGGTTCAATTTTAGCATCCAATGCCATCAATTCAGAAATTGAACATTTCCTGTCGTTTTAATTAATTACAAAATCGATTTGTTTTTTCAAAAAGGAAACTCCTATTATTAGTAGTAGAGGCTTCTCTCTAGTAGTCTCGTTAGAAAAAAGAAACACACTGCAAAAGTGAATGAATGTCGTGCTAGCTGGATCTAGTAAAATTGAATAAATATTGGAAATTGAAATTTTCTCTAAAATCGTTCTCTCTAACACAAACAAAACACACGATAAAAGAAAGCTACCATGATATCTCGAAACGCAGCTCGTAAAGTTGCTGGTGCTCGACGAAGCATTGCTTCGCTCTCTAGAAGTGCGATCACTCCTCGCACTCATTCAGCTGGTGAACGACGAGCCATCCTCAACCGAACCCTTCAACAAAGAAACTTTTCTGCTTTTATGGATGGATACAAGGCGCATGTCGCGGAACGTGCTCAAGAGGGCATTGTTGCAAAGCCTCTCAGCGCTGCCCAAGTCAGTGATTTATGCGAGCAATTGAAAAAGCCAGAAGATTCCGAGAAAGCTACCCTTTTGGAACTACTTGAGAATCGCGTGCCTGCAGGTGTAGATGAAGCTGCCTATGTCAAGGCTGGATTCTTGACCGCAGTTGCCAAAGGAGAGATTCAATCTCCGCTTGTATCCCCTGGACATGCCACCTTTCTTCTTGGAACCATGCAAGGTGGTTACAATGTTCAACCTTTGGTGGACTTATTGGACAGCCCAGCTCTTGCTCCAATTGCCGCTGATGCATTGAAGAAAACCCTTTTGGTTTTTGATGCATTTCATGATGTTGAAGAAAAGGCCAAAGCGGGAAATGTTCACGCAAAGGCTATTATGCAATCATGGGCTGATGCTGAATGGTTCACTTCCCGAGCAGCTGTGCCTGAAAAGTACACTTTGACTGTGTTCAAAGTAACAGGAGAAACCAACACTGATGACTTGTCACCTGCTCCTGATGCATGGTCTCGTCCAGATATTCCACTTCATGCTCTAGCCATGCTCAAGATTCCAAGAGATGGAATCACTGACGCTGCAGCTCAGATAGAGGAGCTTAAAAAGAAAGGTCACCAGCTTGTCTATGTAGGTGATGTTGTTGGAACTGGCTCTTCAAGAAAGAGTGCCACTAACTCTGTTTTGTGGTTCATGGGTGATGACATTCCTTACGTTCCTAACAAACGAGGAGGCGGAGTTTGTATCGGTAGTAAAATTGCTCCCATTTTCTACAATACCATGGAAGATTCAGGAGCATTGCCTCTAGAAATGGATGTGGGTGAAATGAATATGGGTGACGTGATCGAGGTGTACCCTTACAAGGGAGAAGCCAAAGACGCAGCTACGGGTAAAGTACTCGCTACGTTTGCACTGAAGACGGATGTTCTGGTGGATGAAGTTCGTGCTGGAGGCCGTATTCCTTTGATCATTGGAAGAGGGTTGACTAACAAAGCGCGTGAGTCACTTGGACTAGCACCTACCGAAGTTTTCAAGATGGCAGCTGATGTACCAGCAAAACCAGGTCAGGGATACACTCTAGCTCAGAAGATGGTTGGAAGGGCGTGTGGAATTGTCGGTGTTCTTCCTAATCAGTCATGTGAACCAAAGATGACGACTGTAGGTTCCCAAGATACGACCGGACCTATGACTCGCGATGAACTTAAGGATCTCGCATGCTTGGGTTTCCAAGCTGATCTTGTAATGCAATCATTCTGTCACACCGCGGCGTATCCAAAACCAGTTGATGTTGTTACCCATCACACTCTACCAGACTTTATCCGTACTCGAGGAGGAGTTTCATTGAAGCCTGGTGATGGAATCATTCACTCGTGGCTTAACAGAATGCTTCTTCCTGACACAGTTGGAACGGGTGGAGACTCGCACACCAGATTTCCAATTGGAGTGTCCTTTCCAGCTGGATCTGGACTTGTAGCATTCGCTGCAGCAACTGGTACCATGCCTCTTGACATGCCAGAATCAGTTTTGGTTCGCTTTAAGGGTCAGATGCAACCTGGCATCACTCTTCGTGATTTGGTACATTCTATTCCTTATCAAGCAATCCAAGAAGGACATCTCACGGTGGAAAAGAAGGGCAAGAAGAATGTTTTTTCAGGAAGAGTGCTTGAAATTGAAGGGCTCCCTGATCTCAAGTGTGAACAGGCGTTTGAGTTGTCGGATGCATCAGCTGAGAGAAGTTCTGCAGGATGCACGATCAAGCTCAACAAAGAACCAATCATTGAGTACTTGGAAAGTAACATTGTCATGCTCAACTGGATGATCGCAGAAGGGTATGGAGACGCTCGAACGATTCAACGTCGTGTAGGCAAAATGAAAGACTGGATCGCCAAGCCTGAACTTCTTGAAGCAGATTCAAATGCTGAATATGCAACTGTGATTGATATCGACATGAATAAAATCACGGAACCCATATTGTGCGCTCCAAATGATCCTGATGATGCTCGTCTGTTGTCTGATGTTGCAGGCACCGCGATCGATGAAGTATTCCTCGGTTCGTGCATGACCAACATTGGGCATTTCCGAGCTGCTGGAAAGATGCTTGCGAAACAAGAAGGAGAGGTTGGTACGCGCCTTTGGATTGCTCCTCCTACCAAGATGGACGCTGCTCAGTTGTCTGACGAAGGCTACTACAGCATTTACGGAAAGGTGGGAGCAAGAACCGAGATGCCTGGATGCAGTTTATGCATGGGTAACCAAGCTCGAGTTGCGGATGGATGCACCGTTGTTTCTACTTCTACTAGAAACTTCCCTAACAGACTTGGCAAGGGAGCTAATGTGTTCCTGGCCTCGGCGGAACTCGCTACTGTAGCTTCCATCATGAAAAAACTCCCAACTCCAGAAGAATACTTGAAACATTGGAAATCTGTCAATGATGATGCTGAGAGCACCTACCAATATCTGAACTTCAACAAGATCGACTCGTATGTGGAAAAAGCTGCTGCTGGACGCGTATAAATTTATAATTTGATGAAGTTAATAATTTAAGAATACATCCGCGGAGGAATCCCGTTTTGATTGTTTCTATTTTTGCCAACGTGAATGAGATACCTCCCGGATAAATAAATAAGAATTATAAAACGAGAGAGATGTTTTGTAGCTTGCAGTGCAGAATTTAGTTTTCCATCTCTATACTCCTTGAGTAACCTAAACATTCTCTTATGTGAAATGAGAGTGACAACAGCCATTACAAGAAGCTTCAATGGAGAGTCTGGATCTAAAGGATCCGGTAAAGGTTTGATAAATATTTCGCTTCGTTCAATCATCCGCTGAGTAAACTGATTTTCGATGATGCTCAATGAGGCGGAAGCTGGTTTCACAAATTGCACGGCAGTTCGTTTTAAAACCAATTCAGATACTTTACGGAAGAAAAGCTCGGTCGCAATGGCTCTATGTCTAAATGAATTGCTGTTTCGAATGCGGTACAAGAAGTGATTTCGAGCTTGCACCAATTCAGCTTTATCCAGTGCTTCAAGTCCCACCACTTCCATCATTTGTACAAGAAAGTTGGTAATGGTAAGGACGGTGATGATAGAAGAAGGCTGTTTGTTGGACAAAGAAAAATTATTAGCGTCGCCAAGAGTCGAGCCACTGGGAGACTCAAACGAAAAAGTCCAATATCTAGCAGTCATTCTACTTTCTAACTGCGAGGTAACCTCCCCATTAAAAACTAAGAGAGAACCTAAAGGCAGCATAATCACGGCTATTACAATTATAACACCGTCCACTCCCAGTCGCACTGGAAACATATAGAATAGAGCGACCACGAACAAAGTCGTCATGGTAAGGTGCCATTGGAAATGAACCGAGTTGCTAGATCGAAACAGGACAGCCATAGCCAACTGGGTCATTCCTTCACCTACTAATTGACGAGACACGATATGACTGAGACTGTCCGAAGAAGCAAACTTGATCAAACACGAACTGGAAGCCAACATCAGGGAAAGCCCAAACCTACTCTGAGTGCCCCCAAACCATTGGAATGGTTCCTTGTTCAGGAAATAACTGCTTCCGCCTTTTAGCGAGCTTACTTTCTTGATGGAGCTGCCTGTGGGTTGGTGGGGGGGTCGCTGCGTCACCGGCATCGGTTGTTTCAGTACCGGTAACAATTTGGTAAGTAATTTTGGTAATTTGCTCGCTGATAGTCGTATTTGAATTTTGATGATTTGCTTGCTGATAGTCGTATTTGAATTTTGATGATTTGTTTGCATGATAATTGTATTTAAATTTTGATGATTTGCTTGTAAGATAGATGAATTATCAGAAGAGAACTGGGCTATTGAATAGAACCGTTTATTTGTAAAGTACTTGAATTCGTTTGAAACAGATAGATCACTTTTTAATAAAAGAAGAGGCATAAATGGTCACAGTAGAGCCTATGGATCCTGTAGCAAGCATCATTTTATACGGATGAAATGCCAATGCAGACACCGCACTGATTCGTTGCTTAAAAAAACCTTCGTGATATCTGATGGTGCTGAGCACATCCCCTTGTGTGTTGAACAGGTGTATATACTTGTGATGAGACCCGCTGGCAAACACAGGTGCTACTGGATGATGAGCCAATGCTGTCATGGGGGACCTATGCGCATCAAAGGCCATTTCAGCAGACACCGAAGTCGGCGTAGGTCTCGGATTGGAATCGCCAGAATCATCCCGCTTGCTAAAATAATTTTCTAACTGTCTAACAAATAGCGGACTGCCAGTACTGAATTTACGAATATCCCACATACAAATCTCACCTGATACAGATCCACTGATCACACTTCGACCGCTACTACTGTACGGAATGTCCACATGAACCACCCAAGATCGATGTTTGTCCAACATACCCACATTAGAAGCTAGTTTGCCACCACAATTCACGCGCTTGTCAAACAACCTCAATAAACCTTCACCATCACCTAGAATAAAGAGCGAATCTTCCGCGCCTGCTGCTTGTGCTTGAAAGCCATAATCAATGGACCGATCGACGCCATACCCTCCAAGACCCTAATAAATACCAGATCAATAAACATAATACAAAACTGATAGCAGCATACTCACAATTTTTGAGCCGTAGGATGATACACAGGTGATATCACGATCGGAAGGCAATGCTATCCTCCCAAGTTCCTTTTCACTCATCAAGTCCCACACGGAAACATCAGATGATTTACCGGCACATATAAGATGATTACCCCTAGGTTGCCAGCTAAGCACCATACCCGAACCTTTCTTACCTGCCTTGAGCTCTGGCATCGCTGCGAAGGCACCAGCCAGTCTGACTCCGTTCAAACACCCAGATTGCGATCTCTCCAAAACCTGTCTCCATATTCGAACGGTGCCATCGTCAGATCCAATACACAGCAATGGGTCCGCGTTCTCGTTTAACCACAATACCGAGGAGATTCTTGCATTTTTGCCATTATTGCTAAACCCATTCAAAAGGTATTTTGAACTTCGGCCTCCTGATACACACGTTTGACCTTTGACTCGCTCTTCAGGATATCTCCATACACTGACATCATCAACTTGACCAGTCACGATGAGAACAGGTTCGTATGGATGAAACATCACCTTGGACGACATGATCTGACCATGATCAAAATGCGCCAGTTCATCGAGTCGTCGCTCCCCTGCAATTGAAGTATCGTCAAACATGATGCGCTTACTCGCCGCCCAGCTGGAATGCTGGATATTCAGTAACGAGACATCGCTTTTGACCAGTTTTTCCAACCTCTTTTGTGCCTTTTCTGCAGGAGGATCTACCGACTTGAAACGTACGGGAGAACCAGTTCTTCGGGTGATATAAGAATCGCATGAATCGGACTCTGAAGTCATACAGGTCACTTCCACTTGCCTTCGCGTGGTCTCTGATTCTTCTATGACTACTTCCACGCCTGCCCATCGTCCCGCTTTCACCATAAGCAACGATGATGCTTCAGCAGCTGCAGCATTCCGACGAATGCAGCTCAACAGATATTGACCCTGACGTCCCAACGGATCCCTCATCAGATCATTATGAACTTGAACCCAATTCCCATCTACAGATACAGGTGAGGGTTGGGATAAAATCTTGGCTCGTCTATCGTGAAGAGACGAGCAAAGACCTAGTTGCTCCAGCTGTTCTTCCGTGGTTCGACGATCCTCTTCCACTGGAGCAGGTCGACTAGACTCAAGATCAATACCTGCTCTCGATCGAATAGCCCCAATGCGCAATTTGACACCATCCCTCACAAAGGTATACAAGAAAAGGGCGGTTTGTTGGACAGCTGGGAAAGGATCTGAGGATGAGAGATGCTTCACCGCCAACCAAACGAGCAAGTACGTCTCAGCATTGACCCCTATCATCCTCGTGATCTTATTAAAAAGGTCACGATACCTAGGATCATCGGTTGAAAAATCCCGAGTGCCCGACTCCATTAAGTTCGTCTGTGCCAAGTCCAATTCATGGGCAGTGAGTTGAACCAGACCTGCATGAAAAGGATTCACTACAAATCTAGCCAGCGAGAGTACTAGTTCCCGTCTGACGACTGCGGACCCGTGACTTAGACACGATAACATAGCCCGTGCTACAAAGCAATCATTCGCTATCTGCTCTTCGTTGCTAGTGATGGGAGCATGTTTCGGTTGGCGTGGAGGGGCTTGCGTGTGCGATTTAAGAGATGGCGGTTCTACTGCGATATATGTGCCAATAGCCATCCCAAAAGCATACAGACATGCTTGTACTATATTCAAATTCTCATCATGTAAAAGAGGAACCATCGATTTAATTAGACCCGAAGCAGCACTTCGCCCTGCAGGATTTTTTTCCAGCAATTTCCCGAGAGTAATGTTTAACCATTCCTTTAAATGTCCCAATTGTTGCTTTAATAATTCACAATATCCATCCTTAATATCGGCTGCGAGTATTGGCTTCGCCACAGTCAAGAATCCTTGTTGAAGACACAGATGTTGTCCCAATGAATGACCATTAACCATCACACAAAGCACAAAGGTCGCCTCAATACAGTAATAAACTTCCAATGCTACTTCGGTCTGCACTGCAACCGATGTTTGATGCAAGTTGCTAGCAATTCGAAACCGGCGAAGTTGGTTCAAAAAGTACAAATTTCCGCCTTCAGCAGTTTTAGGACCTCTTGAAGCTGCAATTAGATTACTCGTATCTTTAACCAGATCCGTTTGACACGAGGAATCCAACGCCAGTATCTTACACCATATATGGATCAGCACTGGACGTATCTTATCATCCGGACTTATCAATAGTTTGTTAACATAAGGAAAGATACCAACAGATAGTGCGAGTGACACTGCCCATCGGCCCAGGTTCAAAAACCTCGCCAATAGATCCAGTGCTCTTAAGCGATGCACTGAACTTAATGACAATTGCAATACAATAGGCAACTGTTCTGGCACCCTTCGCATCTCCTGATTCTCACCGGAAGTCAACCACACCTCAAAAGAAGTTAACTGATTCGAGAAGAAGTCACTTTGTCTATAAACATACTCTGTGATTGGAGTGTTACTATCAACTCCGTTAGATTTGCTGTACTTGTTATCTTCGTCCTCCATCTCATCATTTCTAGGGGAACGAAACGAAGGGACCAATCTGAATAACTGCGTCAAACAGTTTTCAACTGCCATGTCCCACGCTTGCCACAAATGATGCTGCCATGCAGGCGGTAAGGAAGGAAACGATTGAGGAGTACAATGAACGGATTTTAAGATACGTTCTGCCAAGAGGTAGTTTCGAAATAAAGAAGCAACAAGGATATCTTGACGAAATAACTTGCGAAATAGGTGGCGAGGAAGAAGCGTCCATGCGATTGTATCTGTAATGGCAGTAAATATCCAATTCAGCTCCCCGAGTGGAGTCTTTCTATCGTTCAATTTGCCAGGAACTCGATCTACCATATCCACAGTGATGTTTAAAGCATCCATGGTCATTTTATTGGACATGACAAACCAGCGAAGTCCTATTTTTATCGGAGTCGTGAGACACGAGGTGAAAATATCTGCTGGAAAATCAGGACTGGAAGGTAATACCTCATTAGCAGCGCAGGCCAGCAGAACGATACACTCATTGGCCTTGGACGAAGTCTCCTTGGATGAGGTCTTAGGTTTCCCGCGATCCTCATTGTGCTCAGCTTCCTCCAGATGTCTCAAGAAGCAAGGCAGCAGTGCACCAGCACAAGAGCAATCGAAAGTATAAATAGCAGGAAATTCAGTCCATGTAATCACATCGAAAATCGACAGGGGAATATATTGGGTATAATCCGCGTTAAAAACCCAAATTTCTCCATTTAAATTCGGTCGAGGAACACCATGTCCGTTAAAGTGAAAGAGGACTCTTTCATCCTTGGCGTTCTTCCTCATCGACGTGCAGAGTTTCTTGACTGAATCTACCGATGGGTCCAAGATATATTTGTATCTTGCTCTAGTTTGCCAGAATTCAAACTGACTCTGAAGGTTTCTAGCTATCATTTCTAACGCTCTACTTGGAGAATGCGCGGATGGGTCCACCCAACATTCCATACGAGCGCAGGGATCTGTCTTGACTACGTCAGGTGGGTCCGTTCCAATGTTCAGAGCCACCACCAATGCTACACATCCAGTTTTCATTCGCTCTCTGAGTCTCCAAGATGATGGCGCTATCAATAGGGCTTCATCGTCCAGGCGCTCTTTGTACTTATCTTCCAGAATCAAAAGTCTCTGTCGATCATCCTTTGGATTTCTTGACGATGCATCACCGATAGCAAGCTCCTTCATTGCGATTTGAATAAGGGTGTCTTCCAGTTGCAGTCTGATGTCCTGCTCCAGCGCATATGACTTCGAGCTCTCACGCCAGCCGTGATTGCTAGGGTTCATGTAAGACAAATTGTCCATCACAATTGCAAATTGCGGGGACCTTGTCGTCATCAGGGCTGCCGGGTCCCGATATTTACACCGGTAATAATTGTAAGTTTTAGCTGCAGCCCAATTATCAACTTTATATTACTTTTTGAAGTTTTAATACATTTAATCATTCAGTTTTCGTTTGCTTCTTTCTTATCATTTTTGTGAGCCACATGATATTTAAAGTGTTCAAACCAACATTAGCAACGATGAAGTACACAACAATAAAGTCAGAATGCACAGAGTTACTCGACCACCACACATTCATCACATCATAAAGAGCACCAATAGAAAGCGGAATTCCATAGAGTATCCTTGCCGCCAAGAAAACAATACCGAACGCCTTTTCGACCTTGGCCAACTGTGGGGTGTTACGATAACCGAGAAGCAACATCATCTCTCTGATATCCAATAAAGGGGTTGAAAGTTCATATAAAAGCAAACGCACTGCATAGTAGGCGAGAAACTGATACTGCACAAAGGTGTAACATAGGAAACTGGCCAAGTGGTGAAAAACCATAAGTGGATCGACTTTCTCCCCAGTCAAACATGCCCCCATGTCGAAGAAGAAGTACCCCGCAGCAATAGCACAAATTAAATTTGCCATATCGGAAGAACCGTAAACTCTATCCTCCTCCATCGTCCCGTCAGGAGATACGACTACATACATTGAAAGTGAACACACAATCACTGCATGAACAAACGAGATAATTAAATTAACCCAGTTCGTTTTTTCTCTTGGAGTGAATTTTGAGTATCTAACGACCAGGGTCTCCGATCCATAAGAAGCAGCTCCCATTGTGATCCAAAAAAATCCGATAGAAGCTGCTACTCGGTTCATCTGTTTGATTTCCATCGCCATGCCCAACCATTCCTCCGCTCCAGAAAGTAACTCCATGTATCTAGGTTACGTGTCGATTAGGTTGAATATACCCTTGTTCAAGAAATGCATGTTATGTTGAATCTGATATTTCGGGCAGATTCTTGCACAAGTTCAAAAAATGCAATTCTGTGTGAGAGACAGGGGGGCGTACCGTGGTACAAAGAACAAAAAAAACGAAGATGATCACCATTTTCGAAGCGAACTTTCGTGATATCGGAATAAATATTTCAATTCAAGACCTATGTCCATGATTCCTAAACTTCTCAAACAGAGTGAGATGCGAGAAGCATCAAATTGCGAGGTTTGAGGTTTAGAACTTGATAGAACGTCTCGATCGAGCATTTCTTTGTTTTGAATGGTCCTCGACTCGGAGTCTTCGATTAACTCGACAGTTTTATTAAATGTGGGAGCAGCAATGCATGAAATTTCGTCACTTTCACTTTGCAATGTATGAAATTCGGGGGATTGATCAATGTTGATTGTAACTTGAGTGACTAGTTGATCCCTGGGTTTTCTTTCCGCTATCTCTGTCGTTGACTCGTTTGGTGTGTCAACAATCGGACTCGTTGAATTGAAGGTTTGATGAATTTGTGGACTAGTATCAACAACCATATTTCTTGAAGTGATCTTCGAACGAGCTTGTGAAGGAACATCAAGAATACGACTTGTCAAGTTCGCACCCAGATCAGCAACAATTTCAACCGGAACTTTTGATCGGGATTTGATTAAAGAAATGGGAAATGTTTCGTTTTCTTTTAATACCGTAGGTATTTCCGCTTGACAAATCAGATCAAGTGCAGTAGTCACTTGACCCGAAAATGGCGGTCTTCTTGCTCTAAGATTCTGGCCAGCAGTCTGAAAATCGGCTTTGTCTGGAACGTATTCCAAGTCCTTCTTGGACTCCGAATCAACCATCATACGAGGTTCTTCCACCGGGTTTGTCAAGTCTTCTTCTTCTGCGATATACTCAAAATCATGGGGCGAAACGTGAGATTCACCTTGAGTTTTCGATTCGTCAGACGATGAAGAATCACTTTGGCTCCGATTGAGATTAACAGAACTTTGAATGGACGACATGAGGGAAGCAAATTCGTTTTGGTAAACAGCCTTCATATTACTTGTGTCTTTATTGACTTTGTTCTGAATTTCATTGGCGTAGAGGCGGCCTTGTGAACCTGAGATGCACATATATGTCCCTAAGCAGGTGAATAATTCGGAGGGATAGCCTTCATTAAAGTCATAATCAAAAACCTTTTTCAGTGGAGTATCAGGGTTTTGTAAAGTTTCTCCATTTTCCAGTTTAACTGAATAACTTTCCTTCGAAGGTAGTTTCCGAATGGATTGAATGCGCACCACGACTTCCAAAAGCATCCCGTTCAAATTGGGGCAGTAAGCAATCCTATCGCCGGCTTTCAAAATTTTGTTCCTAGAAAACTAGATTTGTGGTTAGAACTTGGTTTTGAAGTACGTGTTGTTTTAAACTCACATCAATTCGCTTGTCTCTTTCTGCGTTTCCAGGAACCGTCTTCTTTTGCCTTTTCTGTTCCTGAATAATATTAGCGTGAGACCATATCTTCAAATAGTTAACCAACCTGTTGATTCGCTTTCAAGTGGGTCTTCATGATGTGAATCGGGGGTTCGACTATTTTGGGTTGAGCTTGCTCATCGTCCGATGGGTTCCAAGTCGGAGAATGAAGCACCCGTCTTTTCGGTGGAGGGAAATCAGGGCCACTACAGCAGCTACTGTCACTTTCAAGCAACTCGTGTAGTTTCGTGTTCAATTTGTCTAAGCGCCGGTTATTTCTCATCCTCGAGTCTTCCGTGTTTACGATTTGAATACTGGTTTTGAATCGTTTCATTTTTTGAAGGTTCAAATTTACCCTACCTGGTACCGGTAAATAATAACAAATTTGATTTTTGATTTTAAATCTGCAACTCTATTTCATGTGCCGAAAAAATATGACATGTTTTATAAAATACAATAATCAATCTACCTGGTAGACAAAACAAAAATGCCTTAAGCCAGCGTTACTCGTTGATCTTCCAATTCTTCCTGAATAACGAATTTATCCGCATCAATAAACATTTCCTTTCCTTCTTTCCATATTTGGCTTCCATCAAGCACATCAATAATTCGAGGTAAAAGTGTGGACGATTCCTCGGTCTCTGCGAATTCGTTATCAAAGTCACTATATGCGTGGCGCTTAGCGATACCATGAGCCAAATTGGTAGATGACATAGGACTTCGACCAGATTCGTCCTTTATATAAGGCGCATAAGGAAAAGCTAAATGATGACCGATTGCAGCCAAAACCATCTCCACACAAAGAAGCGCGCCTTCCAAAACGGATATATCTTGTTTTGATTCAAGAACTTCAAACCAAAAAAGAACTTGAAACAAACTAGTTTGCCAATAGGAGAAGAAGACAACCGCTTTGATTGCGAGGAATTTTCCAATAGGTTTGTATGGCTCCAACAGTTTCTCGGTGGCTACGTAGAACATTACCAAGCAATACAGAGATAGCGTAACGCTTAGGTTGCATACAATACTAATATATACATAAGAATCATTGAAGACGAACCTGCCTTCATGATAAAGTCCATAAAATGAAAAGAAAAGCGCTAAGAGCGACATGATCGGCTTGACGAATACAAATTGCAGCACGCCTTTACGTACCCACACGAGGAATTCTGGACCTAGAGACATGTATCTTTTACTAGGAAACACACGGGTGACCCACCAAACGTGCTTGACATGACCTTGAAGTTCAAGCCATTCTCCCAAGACAGCGTCGCCACCCAAATACGTCATAAGGAGTGAAAAGAATGTGTATATGACATATGCTTCGTAGCAGTCACGGAGTGTACCGAAAACAATCGCTGATGGCTCGTTTGTCATGGATAGTAGCGATAGAGTCGAATACACGGGGACTAGAAGAAGCAATCTACAAATAAGTTTCTGATGGGATGGTATGTTGTAGTTGCGAAGATGCCCGTATAAAGTATAGCATGAGATGCAGATGGAGATAACAGTGGCACATGCCGCAACGGGAATTGCGCGTACTAGCCCTATATGCATCCCTGATGTACGACAACAATTAGACCTTGTCACTTTGGTTTTTTTTTTAAACAACAACAAAAATCGATTTTTTTAAAACTACTAGTAGTGGATAAAAGCCATCAAATGCTAATTTCTTAATAAACAAGAGTATCTTGTTGAAAGAAAAGAGCCTGATGGCA
>Ga0105055_10006109_pt1 | contig 16670 bp, 18 predicted proteins | sample BON03_FD_78090 | JGI IMG/M metagenome (GOLD analysis project Ga0105055, IMG submission 78090) | Freshwater microbial communities from Lake Bonney liftoff mats and glacier meltwater in Antarctica - BON-03 | ecosystem: Environmental > Aquatic > Freshwater > Ice > Glacier meltwater | place: Lake...
ATCAGAAACCGAGATGGTTCCGAATTGAAGAGGATAACCTCCTCCGGCGTGGACGCCTTCCTTCGCTGCCTGGGCTAAACGGGCCAGAGACAGGTTGCACGGAGTAATTTCGTTCCACGAGCTGGCAATGCCAATCTGTGGTTTATCCCAATCGTCATCACCCATCCCCACAGCCCGAAGCATTCCGCGCGACGTTGTGGCTTCGATGCCGTCGGTTACAGCGAAAGATCGGGGCTTCATATCGCGAGGTTCCATTGTCCCAGGCTAATGCCTTCCGATAGGGAATGAGCCGTAAAAACGGCGCCGGCATACTAGGGTTATCTGTACTGGCGTTGCGAGTTGGGCCGGCGCCGAAGGCGTTTTTTCAAACACACTGCAAACGAGAATCTCAACAATATCTATGGAAAATTCTTCAAATGATGCGGGTATTCCTCTGCCCAACGGCCACAACACGCTCGGTATTATGCAACCGTACTTTTTTCCCTACATCGGTTATTTTTCCCACATCTTGGCTACAGATACTTTCGTGCTCTACGACAATATCCAGTACACAAAGAGAGGTTGGATAAACCGGAATCGCATTTTCTCTAACGGTCACGTGGTTCCGATTACAATTCCCCTCGCGAAGGGGCGGGAGCTTCTCCAAATATGCGAGCGCCGCTTTGCGAGTGACTTTTCTGGAGACAAAATTTTGCGGCAGTTGAAAGGCGCTTACGGACAAGCGCCAGGCTGGAAAGCGTTAGAAACCTTGGTTGGTTCAGTTTTCCAGGCCGGTCACTGCAATCTCTTTGACTTTCTTCTTGAATCAATCAGCGTGACGTGTCGGCTCTTGGAAATTGATACCCGTTTGATCCGTTCTTCCACGGTAGCCCCAGCAGAGTCGCGCGGAGGTCAAAATCGGGTACTACACATTTGCAAGGCCTTGGGAGCTGAGGCTTATGTGAATCCAATCGGCGGTCAGCATCTATACGCGTCTGAGGCTTTCCGGGAGGAAGGAATTGATTTAAAGTTTATTTCCTCGGACCCTCGCTCTATACCCCGAAACGATGCGGGGCTTCCAACGGATTCGACGCTTGGCGACCTCACCAGGCTCTCTATTTTGGATGTCATTGCGTGCCTCGGAGTAGAAAAGGCAAAAGTTTGCGTGAGGGAAGATTTTAGTGTCGGGTTCCCCGCCAGTGCGTGAGTTCAAATGGGAAAAACTAGGACTCACCTTTGCGCTTGACAGTCTGGACCGTCCCCTATGGATGAACGCCTACGCCCAAGCGCCGTCGACTCTTATCCTAGAAGACCGACTGCGCATCTACTTCTCCACACGACCCCCTCAGGACGAAAGCGGGCAGTTCGTTAGTTACACGGGATTTGCCGATTTCGACTTGGAAGATCCGACCAAGTTGATTGGCATCTCCCCAAGTCCAGTCATTAGCCTCGGCGACCGAGGGGCCTTTGACGAATTTGGAACCTACCCCTGGTCAGCAATCTGGCACGAGGGCAAAGTTAGGGCGTATTACGGTGGATGGACCAGGCCCAAAAGCGTTCCCTTCAACGTCGCCATCGGAGTCGCTGAAAGCGCCAATGGTGGTGAGTCTTTCTCTCGCATCGGCCGAGGCGGGCCAGTCCTGAGTTACTCACAGAACGAGCCCTTCGTCGTAAGCGGCCCTAAGATACGCAAGTTTGGAGACATTTTTTTTCTGTACTATATAGCCGGTAAGCAATGGATTCGAAACGGTAAGAGGTTGGATCCAATTTATCGAATCAGAGGGGCTACCTCTCGGGACGGAATCACCTGGTCCTTAATGGACAAGGATCTCGTGTCTTCTAGGATTCCCAGCGAGGCTCAGGCCAGCCCTGATGTGTTCGAGTTTGAAGGCCGATATCACATGATTTTCTGCTACCGCTACGGCGAAGATTTTCATTCGGCCCAGAGGGGCTACCGTCTCGGCTACGCAAGTAGCGAAGACCTGATTAATTGGGAAAGAAACGATGCAGTGGTGGGACTTGGAGTATCGGATGACGGCTTCGACTCAGAGACAATCTCGTACCCCCACTTTTTTTCGGCCGGCGGGCAAGCGTATCTGGCTTACCTCGGAAATAATTTCGGAAGAGCTGGATTCGGCCTCGCTCGGCTAGAAGCTTTCAAGTGAATAACACTTTTCGTAATTGGCAGGCTAGAGGCCAAATTTTCGATGTGTCAGATTGGGCAGGACACTCTCAGATGGGTGATTTTGCGCAGTCGCCTCAACCAATTGTCCTGGAGGATCGGGTGCGCGTTTTTTTCACCACTCGATTCTCGTCTGAAGACGGAACCGCCTGGCGAAGCCAGCCGATGTTCGTTGATTTCTCTCTGGAAATGGACAAGAGACTCTCGGAGCCGATACAAGTGGAACTTCCGAAGGCAAAGCTTGGTTGCTTTGACGAGGATGGTATTTTTCCATTCAGTCCAGTCCTCTTTGATGGGATAATTTACGCTTTCACAACAGGATGGTCACGACGACAATCTGTATCGGTTGAAACCGGCATTGGTATCGCGACCAGCGCTGATCTAGGAAAAAGATTCACACGACTGGGCGATGGGCCGGTTCTAAGCTCCAGTATCGACGAGCCATTCTTGGTTTGTGACGGCTTCGTTCGGCGAGTGGGCGAAGAATGGGTGATGTGGTATTGCTTCGGCACTGGTTGGAAGTTCGACGCCGACGAGAGTCAGTGGGAACGAACCTATAAAATCACGCAAACGAGAAGTGAAAACATCCTGGATTGGAGCCCCGCTGGAGGGCAAGAAGTGGTTGATTCTGTAGGTGGAGAAATGGAGGCTCAGGCTCTTCCATCCGTCACGCAGTTGCCCTCCGGAGAGTTTTGGATGTCTTTCTGTTACCGCGACACCTTTAACTTTAGAACTGAGGCCAACGCGGGCTACAAACTTGGGTTTGCATCTTCTTTCGATGGGCAAAGCTGGGAAAGGTCGGATGAGAAATTAGACTTTGCGCGGACTGGATTCGACTCGAGAATGCAATGCTACCCAAACATATTCTCGGTTGACGATACGATTCACCTGCTCTACAACGGGAACGAATTTGGCAGACATGGCTTTGGTTTAGCTTCATGGCGACATTAAATTATTCCGAGAACCAATCTGATCACTCGGAGGTCCTTCTCCATCTTGAAGCTTGCGACCGCGACTTCTACGTTCCACTTAGCGAGAGAGTAAATCTTGCGAAGTACTCCGAAAAATTGATTGGGCATTCATTTCGCTTGGAAGCATGGGATTCCACGAAGCTAGTGGGGCTTGCGGCAATGTATCTCGACGAACAGCACGCTTCATCTTTTTTGACCTCGCTCAGTGTGTGCCCTGGATATCAACAACAAGGGATCGCCAAACATCTACTTTCAAGATGCAAGTCTGTCCTAAGGGGCAGAAATATAGTGGAACTTCAGCTAGAAGCTGCGGCAGAGGACGCCACTGTGCAGGGATTTTATAGGTCTCAAGGGTTTGAGGTTATTCTTAACTCAGTTCCTCACCAGAGAATGTCGTGTTATTTAACCGTTTAGTGGAATTTTTACAGAGAGGTTGAGTTTTGAAGACTAGGGACTTGGACGAGGAATTTAGTCCAAATGAAGAGCGGGATTATCTCTATAAATTTGACGTCGAATCTCGGAAGATTCTTCTCAATCGGTTTCTGCCTCACCTAGATAGACAGGGGCGTTCCCTCGAAATGGGAAGCTTCGATGGCTCAATGACAAACCTCTTACTGGAAGAGGTTGATTCGTTGGAGGTCTTGGAAGGTTCGGCAGAGCTAGCGAGCCAATTGGCCCAGAGGTTGGGAGATGCGGTGATAGTGCATCAAGGCTGGTTCGAGGACTTCACGCCACAGCGGAAGTACGACCAAATATTTCTTATCCACGGTTTGGAACATGTCGACGACCCCATTCTCGTCCTGAAGAGGTCGTCGAGTTGGCTGAACGCGGGTGGCAAGCTTTTCGTTGCTGTCCCCAATGCGAGCGCATTGTCGAGACAGATAGCTGTAAAGATGGGGGTGGTTGAATCTCTTGAAGCTGTCACCCCGGGAGAAGAGAAGCACGGTCACAGGAGAACTTACAATCTTGACACCCTCCTCCGGGACTTCAAAAAAGCGGGCCTGACCGTAACGGAAAGCGGGGGCGTCATTTTGAAGCCCCTGTCAAATGCTCAGTTTGACGCCGCAATGGAGAGTGGAATTGTCTCGAGCGAATATCTCGCTGCGTGCGAACAACTCTCTCGCGTTTGGCCGGAATTTTCCGCGTCAATCTATGCGATTGTCGAAATCTAACCCGAGCTACGCGGATTCGCTAATCACTTCGCCGACTTTAAGAATCGTTTCGCTCGATATCCCGCGGTAGAAAGGGAGCCCCAACGTCGTGTTGGCAAGATGGCTAGTCGAGGATATGTGGTCCCAAATTGGAATACGCTTAAAGGGCTCCATCTCATGACACCCTGACCCCCACCAGTCTCGACTTTCTATGCGAGCCAGCTCCAGGGACTGCTTGACCAAATTTTTTCGTGCCGCGGAATCAAATTGCACAATCCAATAGGGATTTATCGAATCTGGATTCGAATAGTGAACGTTAATGTCCAGGCTTTCAGCAAGCGTGTGGACGGAACCTCGGGCAGCGAGCCACTCTTCCTTTTCCCTCTCCCACCCGCTAAGCCGATATCTGCCAACTGCCGCGAGAATCTCAGAAAGCTTCGCATTTGTGGCCTCGATTTGAGCAGCCCTGGACCCGTGAAATCCAAAATTGGTCCACATTCTGAATTTCGCAGCAATCTCCCGATTTGAAAAGACAGCGATGGCGCCCTCTCCGATACCCAATACCTTGGTCGCGTGTAGAGAGTAGACCGTAGCCCAATTTCCACGGTATTCATCCGAAATTTCTGGGGCATGTGCTATCGCAGCGGCCGCATCAATAACCAGGCTCTTGAATCCATTCCACTCTGCGCCGACAGAAATTTTCGATCCAAACGGCGCGGTCAAAACTGCACCGGAACCTGCCTCTAGCCTCGCCGGGACGATAACGTTTGTTCGCGGATCGACATCGCCGAACACAAGCTCCTCACTCACTTGGCACGCCGCGTGCGCTGTGGCCGAGAAAGTCCAAGAAGGCAGTAGCCACCGTTGCGCGCCCAGAATCCTCATTGCACCAGAAATCGCCAGCGTGGCGTTAGCCGAAGACACTACTTGCTCAGCATCGACGCCAAAAAAGCGCGCATACTCCTCCTCCAGCTGATGCACCTGGGGGCCAAAGTTTCCATAAACTCGAGCCTCCTGAATCTCATTGAGGTAGGGATAGAAGGCCTCACCAAGAGAAAGATCTACTCGCATGACGGGCGTTATGAAAGTAGTCACGAGACGCCTACCTTCGAGTCGTTTTCCGCCAGATCGCGGAGGTCGAGTGGACGATTTCAAGATACTACAAAGGCCAGTTGCTCTTACACCAACGGTGCCTACTTCCCCAACGATGAAGCATGGGACATTTTGGAGATGTTGCAGAGATCCCACGCTTTTTTCAGCAACATCAAAAGTGGGCTTGATGAGGTCGGAGCCCACCGGACTCAATCCCATAAAACGCTGTGAGGCTGGGAGGAGTTTTGCATCTCTGGGAACCTCCACATTTCTCTTGGTGAGGCCCCGCGAAAGTGACACCCCTGACGCCCGTGGTGGAGGGATTGGGAGAAGAGGACATCCTGGGCAGGTCCATTTTCTCAAACGCCGCAGGAGGGCTCCTCCGGTACGTGAAGGACCAATGAGACGCTGCAGCAGGTATTTCTCGCTGAGGTTCCCCAAAGAGAAGCGAGCTTCTTGGGGTGAACTGTTACCTCCCATATTTCGATCGCGAGGGCTTCGGGCGCTTGAGTTGGGGTTGTCGATGACTCGGCCAGGTAGACTTGGAGGCCACAGAATCTCCCACCGAAGGACTAGTCAATTTGCGTTGGATATTGTTTGTGCGAGCAAATGTGCGCCACCTTGGGAATACGTTTAGAAATATTTACGTTGGCTGGGTTAATGAGAAGTTACTCTCCGGACCAGCAAGATTGCGAAGCTTCTTCCGGGTTGTGCCGCTGCGCCTTCGAGATGATAATCCGGCAGTTCTGGGGCGAGATGAAGCCAACGGCTTCATCTCGGATCGAATAACTGCGCAAATACCGACAGTCATCGGTCGCTTCAGTAGCGGGGAGCTCAACTCTGTTCTCCACCACATTAGATTCTCCAGATGGTCAATATTTCGGAAAATGCTTTGGACAATCTTGACCTTGCGAATCGTCCGGTGGGACGCGAGAAATTACTCCAACTTGCTAACCCCACTGGGATATTTCCCTGAAATCAACAGCGAGACAATGAGGCAGTTCTCTGCGATTCTGCACATGGCCTCTCAGAGCATCGATCTGCTCGGATCTTGGGTTCCTGGGGAGAATCACATAATGCGAAACGCCAGATCAGTGCCCGTCACCGAACTGGCTTTTCTCGAGCCTTTTGGGGCCATATCCCCGTGGACTAAGGCGCTGAAGGGAAAGAGGGTCCTTGTCGTTCATCCATTTAGTGACAGCATTAAGAGTCAATACCTAAAACGGACCCTATTGTTCGCAGACCCAGGTTTCCTTCCTGAGTTCGAACTTGATGTAATCCCTCCCCCCTGGGGAGCCCTCGCTTCAAACCGGTCCGGTGGAATGGGGGAATCCGATTGGTTTCAGTCTTTGGAACTGCTGAAGGCCGATGTTTCGTCTCGTGATTTCGACGTAGCGATAATCGGGGCCGGGGCTTACGGGATACCTCTGGCCGCCCATGTGAAAGCGATGGGTAATGTAGCGATAGTTCTGGGAGGGTCCACCCAGTTGCTATTTGGAATTCGTGGGAGGCGATGGGACGGGAGTGGGATTGTCTCACCCAACGCACATTGGATTTCACCAGCAAAGAGTGAAACCCCCGCGCCTGCTGACCAGACAGAGAAGGGTGCGTACTGGTGAAACTGGGTTTCAGTCGCACGTCGGGTACCTGGCGCCGAGATTTCTCTCTTTCGTCCAGCGGCTTAGGGCTGCTCAGAGAATGAGGAGACGCAAGCCGGTGAGGTACTAACGTCCCTTGTCTGGTCGGTCAGGTGGGTGCGTCCCGCTAAAGTCCATGGCCTGACACTTGGAGGATTAGGCTGTGCAAGAAGACCAAAATGAGCTCACGTCCGGTGCAGGTAATCCTGGAGACAATCTGGCCGTCCGAAATTCCGCGGGAATCTCATCCTTCCCCCAAACTTCCACTTCACCTTCGGGATGCCTTTTCCCGTTGGTGAATATTTCCCTGCTCTTTTGAGCGGCCCGGCCGACCAAATTCTGCTTCAACCTGCAAGATGAGGCGCTGGGGCTGCCTGCGAAACGGTATTTGCTGCACACGCTCTACCGATGGACCCAAAAGGTCGACCGTCTGAAAAGGCTATAACAAAGAGAACGCGGGTAATCGTTGACGACTGAGCTCCGATTTACTAGTCCCTCGGTCTAAGACAAAAATCTGATCAAGCGCCGCGTCGCCTCCTCGCAAATTGCAGTGTCTCTTAGACCGTTGTCCAAAACGAATTCCCGCGTTTCAATCCTGTCCCACTTTCTGGCATGCCTCTTGCGAGCAGTATGCGTCCCGTTGTAGTGACCAATATTTTCGATAAGGGAACCGTTCGGGTAAAGTGTAACCAAGCCTTTCGAAAGACCGTCCGCTAACCAGTCAACACCCCACGAATCAATCGTGCCTGCGATTTGTCCGCTAAGCATTCCGCGAACAGAAGCAGCATCAATGATTGCCCCGCGTACCCCATCGGTGATGTGTTCTAAATCCGCGAGAGATTTTTGCGTATCAAAATTGGTATTAAACCAGAGGTCTCTCCACGTTCCCCAACCCCAAGTCTCAGAAAACGGCATGAAATAAGTCTCTGCAAGGCGTCTGCTCTTGAAATAGGAAAAACCACTTATCGCCTGAACCTCTCGGCTTTCAGAATACAACCCCAAATTTTCATTCATGAAAAGGAGGAATCCAGGAGATGGAATAGTGTCATCCTCAAGCACCACAATCTCGGTGTGGTCACCGAGAATTTCAGAGACACCACTCACTACGGAGCGACGAAGGCCCCGATTCGTGTCGGATTGCCGTACAGTCGTCGATCCAAAACGCCAGTCTGCGGAAGCAACTTGATAAGTGGCCAAAACCTCAGATTCTTCCTCCGCTGTCCTAGCGCCATCGACAAAAATCGTGACATTACTCCTGTCCGCCAGCAAATTTCTTTCCAGAGCGCTAAGGCATGTGGAAAGCTCGCCAGACCTGCGGTGAGCGAATACTGCAACTGGGGCCAGGCTCAAATTGCCTCCTCGACTGTATCTGGGCAAAGGGACATTTCTAGAATTGTTAGCTTCCCCCGCAATTCTGACCTCCAAACCCGAATTCTAAACGGAAGCGCAACAACTTCTAAGGTGATTGTTATCCACACATCCACCTGAAGAAGGGTTGCGCTTCCTTGTTGACACGTTATCGGCATTTAGCTATCCAAGACCGAATCGAGATTGAGAAACTTCTCGATTCGGGCCACTCCCAAACAATGATTGCCCAGAAAGTGGGCTGTCACCGGTCCACGATTTCTCGTGAAATCAGACGCAGGTCCTGGTCGCCCGAGCGGGCCCATGCGAACCTGCGACCATATTTGCGCAACAAACTCGACACCAGGATGCCCCGGGAGCGCATCTATCTCGCCGAGCAAGCCCAGCATCATGCCAATACACGCAAAGAGCTCTCCCATCAGCCGTATCGGATGAGCTATGACCCTTTGGTTCACCACGTGTTCTCCCGGTTGCGTGACGGGTGGACACCGGAAGAAATCGGTGGCCGGTTACCCCACGATTTCCCGGACGACCCGCGGATGCGGGTCAGTCAGGAAACCTTATATGCGTGGATTTATGGGTCCGGCAGGAGGGGACGACAACTGTGGCAATACTTGCCCAGGGGTCATAAGAAACGCCGGAAACGGGCCGGAAGGAGAGTCCATTCGGACCGCATCAGATGGCGTGTGTCGATTCATGACCGCCCGTTAGACGTCGAATCCAGGACCACGTTTGGGCACTGGGAATCAGACAGCATTGTTGGTTCAGGTCACTCGGGGGGAATACATACCAGTGTGGAACGCAAATCCAGGTTTGTGTGTGGGGCGAAGATTCCGGCGATCACCGCGGAGGCAACCTGGCGTGCGCAGTACAGAATGTTTTCCCTCCTGCCTGCCCACGCAGTGGCATCCATCACGGCAGACAATGGCAGCGAGTTCGCGTTTCACCACACACTCGCCGACATGATCGGGGTCCCCACCTATTTTTGTGACCCGTATTCGTCCTTCCAGCGGGGAACAAACGAACACTTCAACGGCCGCATCAGACGCTATCTACCCAAGGGCACCAGCTTTGATGATGTCACCCAGACAGAACTCGACGAATACATCACAGAGATCAACAACCGGCCCCGGAAAGTGCTGGGGTGGTTGACACCGGCGGAAGTATTTCAAGAACTATGCTCGAAGGAAGCAATCACCTGACGTGTTGCACTTCGAACTAGAATTCGGGAAATGGTACCCCACTTAGTTAGGGTTTAGGATTGTAAAAGCGCTGATGATTCACTTCGAAGTGGCCTGTTGGCCAAGTTGGCCAACAGGGCGCGACAGTTGCCATGGGACATTACAAGAAGATGGGTTTGAGATGAACATTCTTGGAAGGCTTGTAGGTGCTGTCCAAAAACGTGCGCCATCCCAGGTCTCGCCACCTGAAGCGCTCGGATCTCTTAGCTGGATATTTGCGGGTCTGTCCAGGAGGCTGGAAGGTGTTCGGCACCTCTGGGATGTCGAGTTCAGCGGCTACAGCCAGTTTGGCGAAGACGGTATCTTGGACTTTTTGTGCCAGCGGCTCCAGATCGCAAAACCAAGAATCCTGGAGCTCGGAGCGGCAGATTTTTCTGAGTGCAATTCGAGGCTACTGGCTGAAACCCGCTCGGCTTCAGTTTTCGCAGTTGATAGCAATCCTCGTTTGGAAACGAATCTCCGAGGAACTGATTTTCTGTGGAAAAATCCCGTGATTACAAGGGTCACATGGATAACTCCTGAAAACGTGTCGGACATAGTACGCGAGGCAACTCTCGAGTTCGGGGGCCTAGACCTACTTTCTCTCGACATCGATGGGAATGATTTTTGGGTAAGTGAGGAAATCGATTATTCGGGAATCTCTGTCGTTGTCGTTGAATACAATCCCATTTTTGGAGCCAGCCTGGGCATAACTGTGCCTCGGGACGACTCCTTCGCAAGATTTGGCGGCCACTACTCTGGCCTCTACTACGGGTGCTCTCTTCGAGCTTGGGTGGATTCTTTCGAAGCGCGCGGATTCTCTTTTTTGGGGGTTAACAGAGCTGGTCACAACGCTTTTTTCGTGCGCTCGGAGGCTCTAGCTCAATTTGACGATATTACTCCACAGGTAGACCGCACACTTTCCTCATATTGTGATTGGAGAGTGCGTGATTCTCGAGACGAGAGCGGCAAGCTCACCTACAAACCTTGGCGTCACTACGCGAATGAGCTCGGCAAGTTACCGCTTGTCGTCACTTCCAGTGGGGAGACTATTTTCCTCGCTGAAGTTTTTGAAGGGGAGGCAAATTATTTCGGCTAGACAAATGGATGGTCCCAATTTTTGTCTGACGCTGGCTGAAATTTCTCAGATATCACTCGCCGGGCCAGACCCGGCGAGTGATATCTGAGGGAGACCGCGGGATTACCAGAGGAGCTCTCAGGGGATGTTACTTAGGATTAGCGAGTTAGAGCCTCAATTCCGTTTTGATCGGGCAATCCCGTACATCATTTCTCGCAAGGGTGGCGGTTTTTTTTCTATTCTCAGCACTGTGCTTTGTCAAATCAGAATTGCAGAGCGCCTTGGCCTCACGCCGGTAGTGGATTTTGAGAACTACGCATCGACTTACGGCGAAGAACACGCAGTTTATGGAGTCAGAAATTCCTGGGAATACTATTTTCTCCCCGTGAGTGCGTTATCCACCGACCAAGCACACGGCGCCCCGCTGGCGATTGAGAGTGGCGGGGAACATCCGAAAGACGCGCCAGAATATATGGCGTCAGACCCAGATCTTCTTCGAATATGGAATCAGTACGTAGCACTCAATAGGCCAATGGTCGATTTTGATAACCTTCGAGACGGTCTGGTCGGGGAGGAGACACTCGGAATTCATTTCCGGGGTAACGAAATGCGGACGGCGAAAAAACATCCCCTTCCGATGACGCTTAATCAGGCTCTCTCATCGTCAAAAAAAATGTTCGATTCTCACAACCTAGACACTGTTTACTTAGTCACTGAAGGTCTTCAATACATCTCAAAATTTCGAAGAACATTTGGCAAGCGGCTGTTGGTCGATCAGACCTATCGGATACGTTACGGCAACGCCTATGGCACCTACCCACGCCCCAACCACAAGTTTCTATTGGGCAAGGAGGCGCTAATGTCCGCCCTCACCCTTTCGAGATGTGGTGGGCTAGTGGCAAGCGACTCGAACCTTTCAGATTTCTCCATTATGGTCAACCAGTCCCGGTACCGAGCCGTAGTGCTCATCAAAAATGGGACTAACTCCGCCAACAAACATGTCGCCAACGTTGCATGGTACTTCAAGGCTCTGCTGCCCTTGGGATCTCGATACGGCCTGAAAAATCATCTGCATGACTTAACTTCCTGGCCTCGCCAGGAGAATTTACCTCCAAGCAGTATTTAGTCACGAATTAGTCCCCAACAGAGGTTACTGGGGTCAATAATTCGGGCCGGTGGCGGCCACCAACGTGCTAGTTTGCTCTGCTAATACGTCACAGTCCGACAATTCGACCCTAAAAGTCGGCAGGTCTTCTTTGAAGCGGAGCGGCGCCAACTCGGCGCCACACCTTTGGATTGGGCCGCCACGCCGGAAACTCATAACCCACTACCAGGTTGCCAATTGCCTTGGACTTCGCCAGGACCACTTTGAGTTGCTTTGGACCAAGACTCTTGGCGGGACTAAATGAGGAGTTTGTTAACGTGTCCAACCTCTAGCCGTTCCTGTTCACTCCAACGGGCCTCCGATTGGGCATCGAAGGGAGCCCGCTCTGGCCTTCTGTGATCAATATCCTTTTTTTCGCCCGCAACGCGGTGGCGCACCAACTCGCCGATAGGTTCGAAATGGAACACAGAGTCCCCTCCCTTGTTCCCAATTGGGTGCGGCAAGTCCCTATCAAACAGACGCCGACGGCTCCCTGCCCGAAGAACACCTCTGACCAAGTTTGGCCTTTTGGGCCGACATCCTCTTCATGTTTCCAAAGTATTGAATCTACAACAGACCAAAGGCGGTGAAAATCGAGCCTCCACATAACCGGTGACTCTTTGGGCCACGCCGCAGGAAGGGTTCTCGTGGCGGCGGAGAATACGAAGCTCCTAGCCCGCCTGACGGCCTCTGGTCGAACTCTGCGCCCGGATGGCGAAACATATTGAGAATCTTCACGTCCAGAATCGACGCCACTCGTCACTTGCTAAGCAAGCCAACCTAACTCGCGACAACCCAAGCTTCCAACCTGCAGCTAGGGGGAGGCCGGTCTGAAAATGGGCTTGCCGTCCACAAACCTATGCTGTGGATTTGCCGCACGCCGCCGTCTCTACTCTTCGCGCGGATTTCGGTCTCCGACGAGAGCATATGAGAGAAATTGGCTCTCTATATTTGCTGGATACCAAGTTTTGTTTTTCCACCCCATCCAATAGCGGGGTGCAACGAATGGGCCGGTGGCCCCAGTGTTGACAGCAAGGTAGGCCGCCCACCAACTAAAAGTACTTGCTGACAAAATCCCTGCCTGGCACCCCGCCATTGCAGCAAACGATTCTGCGTCGGAACCGCGAAAAAATAGGAAATCTGAATCATTCTGGAAGTGTTTTTCGAGCCAATGGTAGTCCTCGGAAAAAAAAACGAATTCCACCGCCCCTAACGCCCCTCGGATTTCAGCAATCTGATCACGGAACCAGGAAAGTGGAATCACCGGAGAGCTTTCGGGCGGAGCTTTCAAATAGCCTCCCCTCCTGACATGCACAAAACATTGCGGTGTCTTCTGCTCTTGCGAGACATCATCGTGCGGCCTTGTTTTCAGTAGCTGGCGGGATTCATACAGTTCCAAGACCGCATTGCCCGCAATGAGCGCCTCGTCTTGACAGTAACCAGCGCGCCAAATATATATCGGAAAGATGCCTCTCTTGCGAAACAAAGATTGGCCGCGGCCCCCCAGCAAGACCTCTCCCAGCACCGGTAAGCCCATAATTTTTCTTGGTAACCGGCACAGCAGATGAAATGCTCTAAGACTAAGACGTCGAATTCTTCCGCCAACCGCATCCCCAAAGTAGCTGGCTAATTGGTGGAAGCCGACTAAAAGTATTGTTTCTCTCCTTTTCGAAAAACAAACCACGCCAGCGTATTGAAAGAGTTGATTGCCACCTACAACCCACCTGGAGAAAGTTCCTTGCACCGCGCAAAGGTAAATCCGGCACTGACTGGTGGAAGCCGCGATCATGGGGAGAAGAGAGCTTCCACTCCGTCGCGGCGGCAACCCCAGGGGTGCTCTCATGAGCGCACCCTGCGGAAGGACCTGGCAGTCGGCCAGTTTCTTATCCCCCAAAGAGCCGAATCAGTCCTTCCACAGTTTCCTGTCCCGCGCGAAATCAAGGAAAATCTCCTTTAAACGAGAGTGCGCGACACTAGGTGGAGTGAATGTAGACCGCGGTGGTGGGTTCGTCAGAATTGCGACAATTTCCCGAGCCCATTGCTTCGCTTCTAAGGCTGGAACCAAACGTGCAGATTGAGGAAGATCGAAATCAAATTTATGTACGTCGCTCATCAAAACCGGAACTCCCAGACCCATTGCTTCCAATGGAGGATAGTTCGTGGGGCCAAGAAGCGTCGGCATGAGAAGGCCTTTGGCTTTAGCAATGACAGCGAGTAAGTCCGTCCGCTCCAGTCGACCAAATACCCTGGTCGCATGTTCGATCTCGTGAGCAATCAATCTTTTCCTCACAGCGTCGGTCTGGTCAGCGTCTATTCCTGTTAGCACCAGACACACTGAAGGATCGGTCGCGAGTACCTGTCTGAACGCGTCGAACAGGGTTTGGTGATTTTTGTGAGGCCAAAACTTTGCGGGATACACGAAATAGGGTTCCGGTATGTTTAGGGATGGGTTGGGCTCGGCGTTCAGGTCAGGAAGCGGAAGACCGATGACCGCAACCCTCGACTGGTCCAAGCCAAAAAGTTCCCCTAGGCGGGTCCTGGTGGCTTCCGACTCGACGACGACTCTGAAGGCTCTAGGCAGAGCCCGACCCAACACGTCAAACATTTTTCGCCCGTAATCCCCTGTGAATTCCGGGAAGTGCGACAACTCCAGGAAACCAAGATCCCATACTGTCGCAATGTATGGGATGTCGAGGCGCTCAGCCAACGCTTGAACGGGGGAAGCGAAATAGATCAAATCCAACGAAAGGTCTTTCACTACTGCCGACAGGCTTCCCTCGTTATCCCTAAACGCTTTCCCAGGTACCTTTAGGGTGAAGCGTTTCTTAATCGGAAACTTTGGTCCCGGACTTTCAAGACGGTAGCCGCCGTCCTGCTTCCGGATAACCACAATTTCAAACGAGGCTGTGGCTGAAGTGGTTCTGATTACTTCCTCTAGGACACTCTCGTATACGTGGCCACCCCCAATAGAAGGTTTAGTAGATAGGACTAGACCTAGGGTCATTTTGGCATTTTGCATTTGAGGTCCCTCATTATCGCTCGACGCGGTCACCCCAATTAAACCCTTGAGGCAACGGTATTGGGTTTTGTCCAAAGAAGCACTTCAATTATCGCTTCCCACGGCCGACGTGAAGTTTCATTAGCCGTCCGAGTGATGACTCCAGATTGTTGGCAAATCCTGCAACGCGGATTTATTATGGCGTTCGGGGCCAGCTTCCCGGGGCGGGCCTGGGGAAGTTAAAACCCGGTTCCGCCTCCAAACCTATTTTGCGGACGTGCCGGGAGGCCGAAACATAAAGACGGGCAGTGCGCCGGCTAGCTGTGAGTCCTCGGAGCCAATGAAGATATCGACGCCTTCGAATAGTGCGCTGGCCGCCAGACCCTTAACGAATTCGTCGATTGGAAATGGCCGGTGTGTGGTTGAGAGGGTCTCGTGGGTGTTTCCTTTTTGACCAGTTTCATAATCTTTGATTCCCAGTGGCTCTATTAGCTGTGGGTTCTCGTGCCAGAAATACCGGACGTTGTTCAAATCGACACCGACAAGAACTATTTTCTGAAATCCGAGGAGAAAGCACAGAGCTGCCATCCGCGCAATACTGGCGCCGTTATCGAGAAGAATGTCCACATCGTTGGATATCTTTGGCGACTTGAGAATGGAAAGAGAATCTGGGCCGATGTTTTTGGGTTTTCTCGTCCAAATATTGCTCCGGCCGTAGATATAGGTGCGATCGCGGAGAAATTTCGGGATGTGCTGTGCGTGTGGAAATTGACTCGGGATAGATGGCCTCAGAAAAAGGAGAGTGGGGTCCGCTTTCTTCACGTCCTCTCTGTCCAACATCTGCAAAAGCCTGACGTCTGGATCTACTTCATATGCATAGACATCCGGAACCATAGGGTGCAAAATCCATTGATTTACCCCAACAGAAAATTGACTCCTTATATACCCAAGGTCTTGGGAATCAAGCTTGGCTACGCTCGCCCCTGTGCCAAGGATGAAGGCGGTTGTGGCATCCGGTTTCCGAGCGCGGAGCTGCTCGAGAACGGCCCGGGAAAAGATAGGCAACCTCAGCGCCTCAGCAGCCTGACGGACCCTCTCCCGCTCGGACTTCAGTTCTCGCGTGAAAAGAAACAGTCTGACCGACGCGAATGCTCGAGTTTCGAGAACGGATCTTGCTAGCCTCCGAATGATGCCAAGGCTGGTACCTGAGGTGTCCCTGAGAGGCAGATTTGTCATGAAATAGTCACACTACAGTCTCCCGTGCAGGAAGCCGGCCTGGAGGACCAGGCGGTGCCGGCAATTAAGAGGCACACCATGCGAACATCTAGAATGGTGTCGCAGGCATCACGACATCGCTATGCAGGAATAGGAAAGACTCGTGAGTCGAGACAGAATCCGTCGGGTCGTCGTCATCCAAGCCCGACTTGAATCCGAACGACGCTCTGGCAAAGGTCTCGCATTAATTGGCACAAAGACCCTTCTTCACCACGTTTTGGAACGGGCTGTTGCGATTCCCCATATTGACGAAGTGTTCGTTGCGACGACAACACGGGAGCGCGATAACGACCTCGAGTCACATGTGAGGGAGTTGTTCGACGATCGTATCTCCATCATTCGCGGCTCATCTGACGATGTCCAATCCCGCTTTGTGGCCGTGGTCGAACAAGTTGGGAACTGCAGTATTGCGAGGATTACCGCAGACGATCCGTTCAAAGACCCAGCACTCACCTCGCTGGGCTTTGAACTTTTGGAGACATCCAACGCGGAATATGTCTCCATCGGCACAACACCCATTCCGCTCGGAATGGATGTTGAAGTGTTTTCCTCTAGTGCCTTGATGAAGAGTCGTGAGA